>Ga0302324_100000035_pt1 | contig 300975 bp, 256 predicted proteins | sample Palsa_T0_1_FD_201949 | JGI IMG/M metagenome (GOLD analysis project Ga0302324, IMG submission 201949) | Peat permafrost microbial communities from Stordalen Mire near Abisko, Sweden - Palsa_T0_1 | ecosystem: Environmental > Terrestrial > Soil > Palsa > Peat permafrost | place: Sweden: Abisko... | reverse complement strand
CGGTCTTTGTCGGCTGAAAGGTTGATCACGCAATTCGAGATAATCACGTCGACCGAGTTATCCGGCAAAGGGATATGCTCGATCTCACCTTTTAGGAACTCTACGTTCTGAGCGCCGGCTTTGCGCTTGTTGTCATTCGCAAGCGCGAGCATCTCATCCGTCATGTCGAGACCGTAAGCCTTGCCGGTGATCCCGACCCGCTTCGCCGAAAGCAGGACATCGACCCCGCCGCCCGAACCGAGATCGAGAACCACTTCTCCCGGATTCAACTTCGCCAATGCAGTTGGATTGCCGCACCCTAGCGATGCGAGCATGGCCTCCTCAGGGATCTGTCCGGCTTGGGAAGAGTCATACAGATTGGAGGTGATCGGGTCGCAACCCGACGCGCTTGTCGCGGTCGCTCCGCAGCAACTACTTCCGCCGGTCCTCACTCTCAAAGCTGCCTGGCCATATTTTTCTTTAACGACTTCCTTTAGGTCGGTGGTGCCCATTGATCCCTCCTCCTATTTACAAAGTTGGACGATATCTTGGGGTTTGACGGCCTTATTTCGAGTGCAGCACTCGGCGTAGAGGAATTGCAGAAGTTCCTGGAGCGCTTCCGTGTTGGCGGTGTAGTGCAGGAAAGTGCTCTCACGCTCTACGTGTACGAGGTCTTCTGCCTTCAGCTTGTCGAGATGGTGCGACAGGGTCGAATTGGGAATATCGAGTTCTTGCTGAATCTCACCAACCACTAGGCCATCAGGATGCGCAGATAGGAGCAATTGCATGATCCGAAGGCGAGGTTCAGTGCCCATCGCTGAAAACATATCGGCGTATTTGGCCACTTTTTCAATAGATCTCTTTGATTGTGCTACTGGCATGTTTCGATACTTGCAGAAATACAGTGCCGTGTCAAATCAGAAGTTCTGATCTGCGACTGTTGTTAACTTCTAGAGATGGAGACGGTGCCGGATCGGCAGTCGGTGGGGCTCGACGCGGGGAAAACTTGGAATATTTCACGATGGCCGACGACTTCCTGTAGCGTGCTGCTTGGCCAACGAAGAACTACGCACCCGAGAAGCCGGGGAACACAACTCAGCCTGATCTAGCATCGCGAAATTCGACTGAGTTTTGGCGAACAGACCGAGCATCTTCTTCTTCGGTACAACTTCGGTACAACTGAGCGAGAGAAAAACGGCGCGCTGTTCCCTAAGCGACACCAGATAAAGCAAGTGGTAACTACGACTTTAGGCGTAGCTATGCCCGTACAACTGGATCGCGATGGCAAGTGGAGAGCGAACGTCTTGTTTGACGCTGCCGGCCTCACGACGCTGTCGTATTACTTTGTAATTAACGGCCAACCGCCGCGCCACAGACTGCAGTCTTTCATCCATGACCGAAACACTCCTTCCAAGGCATCCACTTCCCCCCGCAAAAGGGGAAAAAGTGTAACCTACGTGTCCGGTACGACCTGTCACCTATGTGTCGGGTCGGTCACCAACAACTTGTGATTCTGGCCTCTTGCTGGGGCAGCCAAAGGGGGCACCCATTCGTTGCTGACGGATTCAGGCTGATTCTTTTTCTCTTCTTTCTCGGCATTTTGAGCGGCATTGGTTACGGCTTCGACAGCTTGGGTGACCGCATCCACTCGCTCTTCCCACCAGCTCTTGCCGTAAACATTCTGGGTCACGCGATATTCGCGTGACCCATGTTGTCCCGCACAATCTCCGGCCTTGCGCCTTCGCGCAACATATAGCTGGAATGCATGGTGCGAAAGCCTCCGAAAATAAATGCCTCTATCGCCCGAATTGGCCGAGTCCGGATCTCCGCAAAATCTGTTTGCCAACATTCGCGGGCAAAGTGATTTTCGGATGCGTACGTGCGACCTCTGAAACCGACGTGCCTATGCTTTGGTTTACAGGGGTTGCCAGAAAGGCGTGGACCTTGCCCGCATTCGGCCCGCTGAGTACCGTTGCCATGCCCGAGATTTGTCCGCTCTCGTTGATCGAGTTCGCCATGGTTGCGTAGAGGTTGGAACTTGCGGGAAACAGCGTGTTAAGGTCGGTCATCACGCTGTTCTGGTAGATGAAGGCATGGGACCAGTCGCCATTCTCAAGCTGAGTGCTCCCCACCACTTGGCCCTGGTTGTTAATGCCTTCGGCGAAGGAGTAAAAATCTCCCGGCAGAGTGTTGAGGCTTGTGATTGTGTAGTTCTGCCCTTGGTTCTGCCAAAGAGCGCCATAGGCGGTTGTGCCGTCCGCGCTATAGACTTGCCCAACAATTTGGCCCTGATCGTTAATGGCGATGCCCTGACTGGCGCCCGGAACTCCGAGGTCAGGAAGCGGGATGGCAGTGCCGTTTTCCCACAATACGGCGTGATTCGCTGCGATGCAGGTTCCCGAGTAGCCTACGGCTTGGCCTTGATTGTTGATGCCCCACGCGACCCCGTCTGGATCGCTACCCACCGTAGGAAGAGGTTGGGCTTTGCCTTTTTCCCACAACACCGGCAGGTCAATCCTATTATTAGTTGTGTTAGGCGGGCATGTGGAGTCCACGATACCGTTTTCCGCATATCCTGCGATTTGTCCACTTTTATTGATCCCGCTCGCCTGCCCGTTATTTCCGCCCAGTGTCGGGAGAGCGCGCATGTGGCCGTTTTTCCAAAGAAACGGACGACACGTAAGGTGTGTGCCGAACTCGCAAACGTCCTCGCCGTTCGGGTCTGGAACCGATGTTTCGGCCAAACCGACCGCTTCGCCGCGCTCGTTGATCCCGTTATAGTTGGTCCAACTGTTCTTTCCTCCGAGCGTGCCGAGTTCGATCTTGAGTCCTTCGACGTTTATCCCCGCCCGCCCATTTACAAGGGGCCCGGTTTGTTCTGGGTCTTGGGTCCCATACATGATCTCCGTCCACCCGCGATCATTGACGCCCATGGCACAACCTAAATTCCCGTTGTTCAGATCGCCCAAATCGGTAACTGTGTAGCTCTGTTGAGCGACTGCATTGCTGAGGCAAGCCAGAATAATCGTCGTAACCCACAGTATCCAGAAATTCCGCAACTGTCTAAGCGTACTCATATGTCCTCTTTTCCTCCGGTAAAGTCGTGGTGCCGAGATGACTGGCGATTTACGTCAGGTACCGCTCGGCGCTCGGACAGTTAGTGTGCAATTGAGAGCAGAATTGGCTCACGACTTCACAAATTCCTGCTGAGTCAGAACTGAGTGAGCATGTGGTGTTCCACGTTCACAACGATTACGTGAGACAACAGGCCCAACACTTCAGAGTTCGAAAACGATTGGCGGACCGACAAAATCCTGGGACGATCCCAAGACGGCTAGAGCGACTGTTTCTCCAACTTCTCATACACATTGGCGAGAGGTTACGAAATTCGAGAACGTCAGAAGCCAAAAGTCAGGCCGCTCAAATTGTGATTGACTTTCAGCTGATTAACATACATACTGGTCGGTATGTCAAGCGGTCACGAAGAAGCCAATCTAATAATCGGGCGGGGCAACACTACGAGTCATGATCACCAGGGCCTGCCTACGCAATTCAATAAGTGCGACGGAACGCACGATGGATTTTCATATTGTTGAGCGCGTGATAGATCTCTCTTGACGCTCTGATAGTTACCATACATACTGGTTGGTATGTTGGCAGCAGGCAAGAATTCGAAACGCAGAGCGACTAGGCTGCGCGATCCTGAGTATACGCGGGAGCGCTTGCTGCAGGCGGCATTCCGCGAGGTTTACAGATCGGGTTTCCAGAGTGCCAGCCTGGACACAATCCTGGCCTCAGCTGGCGTCACTAAGGGAGCGCTGTACTACCACTTCCAAAGCAAGGAAGCCTTGGGATACGCCGTCGTCGAAGAGGTCATCGCCCCCGACGTCCGCGGCACGTGGTTGCGGCCTCTACAGAGCGTCAAGGACCCTATCGACGCTTTGATCGGCATTGTTCAAGGTATATCCGTTCGGCCCGAGGTTGTACGGGGCGGCTGTCCCCTGAACAATCTGGCGCAGGAAATGTCTCCTCTTGACGCGGGATTCCGGAAGCGGCTGGCGATAGTCTTCCATGCCTGGCGCGAGGCCGTTGCCTCCGTTTTGCGAGAGGGCCAGACCCAAGGAAGCGTTCGCCGCGACGTGGAACCCACTGACGCCGCTGGCTTACTGATCGCAATGGTCGAAGGCTATGGCTCGCTGGCAAAGAATGCTCAGGATCCGAAAGTGATGAAAGCGGGGATCAGAAACATCGTGGACTGGCTGAGGTCCCTTCGCCCGCCGGGCAACCGCAAGCGAGGCTGATCGCATCAGTTGCAACAAGCGGTTGATATTTGTTACATACCAACCGGTTCGTAGGCTGCGCGCGAATTCATTATCGACGCGGGTACGTCGAGGCAAGAGCGAGCGAGGGCCTGATGGACGGAAGACTCTCACCTGTCCCTCTTAACGGCAACTGCGGTGAGATTCACTCAGCACGGGAGGAACTGATGAACCAAAACAGATTCCAGACGATTGCTTCTCTGAGCTTCGCGCTGATTCTTATCTCGGACGGGCCCTGGCAGGCGCGGGCTCAGGATCGGCAAATTCCGTATCCGAGGATGGCTCCCATCGAGCAATACCTCATGACGGATCGTAATGCGGAAATCGCTTTGGCACGAAGCGCAGCCCCAGACGCCATCGCACGCGATGCCGAGGTCTTGGTTCTGGGGCGACACGGCTATGAAACCGCCGTCAAAGGAAAAAATGGTTTCGTATGCGTTGTGGAGCGAGGGTGGATGTCCCCTTTCGATGGTGATTTTGCTATAAATTTTTGGAATCCCAAAATTCGAGGTCCGCTTTGCTTTAATCCGCCGGCCGCGCGATCCGTCCTGCCGCTTACCTACAAGAGGACGGAGATGATTCTGGCTGGGAAGTCAAAAGCGCAGGTCATTGATGCTCTCAAAGCCGCATACGAGAAAAAAGAACTCCCGCCCCTGGAGCCTGGAGGCATGAGCTACATGATGTCGAAAGACCAGTACCTTACCGATGATGGCGACCACCACTGGATGGCTCACCTGATGTTTTACACTCCACTCATGGACGGTGCTGTCTGGGGTGCAGATCTGCCAAAGTCTCCCGTCATGCTGAATCCACAGTTCAGTGGCGCTCCGGAACCAATCGACGTGTTCATGGTTCCTGCCGGCAGGTGGTCGGATGGAACAGCTGAGCCCGTAATGTAGGACACCACGATGAACACTCTGAAGATGGGTCAGGCCGGATATGCAGTCTCGAGTCCAGAAGGCGCTAGCGATTCTCTCGTTGAACGCGTGTCGCAGCAGTCGTATGCAGCCCTGGTGATCGCACGCGACGCGGGGGAAAAAACAGCGAGATTGACGGAGCCTCTCCCGAGGTTGCCGGCGCTTGCGAAGCTACGGTCTCTTCGGGTGGCCATCAAAGTCAGGGGAAACATTCTCTTTATCCATCTGGGCGACGTAGTCTCGGTTCTGGCTCAGGGAAACTACGTGTTGCTGCAACGGGCCACGGATTCGTATCTGCTTCATGAACCAATCTCGGTGGTAGCAGAGAAACTCGGGCCCTACGGGCTCATTCGCATCCATCGCTCGGTTTTGGTGAATGCGGCGTTTGTGGAAGGGATCAGACCGTATTCGACGGGAGAATATGGTCTGCAGATAAACGGCGGAAAGGAATATACGGTCACCCGTACTTACAAGAAGAATCTTAAATTTCTCGCGAAGTTCTGGATCGGCACTGGCGGCTTTTTCTCCGGTTAAACTCGGTCGAAGACATGGGAAGCTCACTTCCTGACCAGATTTCGAGGGCGGGATACCCATCCACATCCCTCCCGCAATACGCTCGCTGAACAGGTCGCTCATGTAGAGTTAGATTTCCTATGCCACGGACAAAGCACATCTCTCGGTGGCCTTCGGGAATTGCCTTGCCTACGAACAACTCAAAGCCCGTGCCGAGAAACAGAAATTTGTAGGGTGCCACGACTGACGTGACCGGTGATTTTTGTACCGAGTGGAATGAGAGAGAATCCACTTGGAGGAAAAGCGGGTCATGCTCAAGCCAGAGCAAGTCGTGACGATGCTGCTTCAGATTGAAGTCAGCATTGCCAACGGAAAAACCACTCCACAAGCTTGCAAGGAAGCGGCCTCACCATCCAGACGTTCTACCGCTGGCGGAAGGGATACGGCGGTTTGAAGATGGACCAGGCGAAACGGCAGAAAGAACTGCTGTAGATCAACGAATCCGGATTGCTTTCATTGTCCTCGCTGCCGCTCCTTGCAGGGCGTTGCAGTGCGACTGCTGCCTTGTAATTACAACGTGATCCAACAGGGCGACGCCGTTTCACGGCGCTAACGTTGGGTCAGAGCAAGAGAATTACCATCGAGACATTCAGTGTCGGTACAACTTCGGTACAACTGAGCGAGAGAAAAGGTGGTTTGCGGGCTCCTAAGCGACACCAGATAAAGCACTTGGAGTTTGTATTTTCATAGTTCGGGACCAAGGGAGCAGCGCCAATCATTACTCATCAGGGCCCATCACGGGACTGATTAGTTAGTCGCGACGGTTGTGGGCAAAACGCGCGCGGGGCCTATGATTTGCTCGCCGACTTTCGCCATCGCACTAATCAAGAAATTGCGGTCGAAGAGTCCAGCGACGATGAAGCGAGCCAATTCCACTTCGCCGACTGCGGTCGAATCGAGTGCCGTTGCACCGCTCATGGCAATCTTGAGGGACGGGTCGGGCCCGCTCCCGCATCGCTTCAACGCTTTTGAGTTTTTGCTTGTGGGAGGCTGGCTTATGGCATCAGAGCGTCAGCTGAGTTTGATCCAATGATGGACGCAACCCGAGGAGAGACAAGGGAACACCCCTCGGCCTGGCCGATATCTTTAACTTTTACGATTTAAGAAATTTGACGACCTCAAGCGATTTATAGGATGGATAGAAGATGAACTTGCCGAATTTAATCTGACTGGGTCCCAGCTTCAGGCTCAAAGGGAAAAAGCCACGGTGTGCGAACATGCTGGTCGAAGACTATCTCCGGCCAGCAGCGGTGAATGGCGGGCGTGCTCGCGACGGATGATCCCCATCGGTTTGGTTTTCACAACCTTCGCCACAGTCTGGCTTCGTTTCTAGTTCGCAGCAAGACCGATCCGAAGACTGTACAGACTTTGCTCCATCACTCGAACGTCAAGACAATGCTGCAGCTGTACGCTCACAGCGTGCCCGAAGATCGATTGGTGGCGCAAGGACAAGCGCTGGCGGCTTTCTTGCAACCGCCGCCGACCGGCGCAGTAAACTGAATCCTGGGTGGAGGCTGGGTGGAGAAAAACACGTGATTACCGCTAACGCTAAGAAAAATATGGTAGGCACGAGGAGACTCGAACTCCTGACCTCTACCGTGTCAAGGTAGCGCTCTAACCAACTGAGCTACGCGCCTACATCGCTCGTAAGTGCATCCTACCACACGACTTCTCTCTCCTCTCAATGCTACTGCATTGTTTTGGTCCCCTACTTTGGCACCTCACTTCTCGGTAATAATCGTTCGATGCACTGCGCCTGAGCCGACGAGCACTACCGATGTGCTCTACCATTGATGCGCGTCTGCCACCGGTTCTTCGAGCAAGCTCTTGACGCGGTGCGCCAGGTTCCCGGCGTCACCGCGGTGGCGTTCACCAGCCAATTGCCGCTGAGCGGCGATTCTGACGTATATGGCGCGCGGTTCGAGAATGAAAATCCCGAGGGTCGCGCGCCCGGTATTTCGACCTGCGGTGACTCCGGGCCATTTCGAAACGATCGGCAACCCGCTCCGTCGCGGCCGGGTTCTCGACTCTCATGACGTGGCTGGCACGCCCGAGACCATTCTGATCAGCAAGTCGTTGGCGAAGCGCAAGTTCCCCGATCAAGACCCAATTGGGGAGCGGGTTCACGTCGGCGGCCAAATCGGCACGACGTATACCATTGTTGGAGTGGCCGGTGACGTGAAGCATGTCGCTGGCCATGAGCGAACCCGATGCGGTGTACATTACAACCACGCAGTGGCATTGGACAGACGGCACGCTGTCGCTGGTGGCCAGGGCACGTGGTGACGCGGCGGCACTTGCCCGCCGTTAGAAAGGCGATCTGGTCTGTGGACAAGGATCAGCCGATCATACGGGTCGCCACCATGGACGATTTGCTGGCCGCATCGGCGGGCCAACGACGTTTGTACTGATTCTGTTTGAAGCATTCGGTTTGGTAGCGCTGGCCCTCGCGGCGACAGGAATTTATGGTGTCTTATCTGGCAGTGTCACCGAGCGAATGCGCGAGATCGGGGTACGGGCGGCACTGCGCGCGACACGCGCCAAAACCTTCGCCCCGGCCATTCGCCGGGGCATGATGCTGGCCGGTCCTGGTGTCGCGATCGGGCTGAGTGGAGCAGTGGCTGCGAGTCAGGCTCTCGTCACGCTGCTGTTCGGTGTGTCGGGCCTCGACCGGTCACGTATCTCGGCGTGATCGCGGTGCTGGGAGGTGTAGCGATGGTGGCGTGCGGCGTCGATCCGGCGAATACATTGCGGGCAAATTAGTCTGCTGGTGTGAGTGCGCTGTCCGGTTATGGACACTGGGCTTTTGTCGGCGGACACTCTTGAGGCCCACCGCAATCTCCCCGAAGCGTTACTGGTAGCCTTTTGAATGGGATAGCTATCTTTGAGCCGTGGCCTGACACGTGCATAATCTTTAGCGATGGATATTGCGCGACCTGAATTTAAGCGCCAGAAGCGCCGCCGGCAAATCGTCTTGGCGGCCGTCGGCAGCGTGCTCCTTGCAGGTGTAACCATCGGAGTGTCGCGGCTGAAGCCGGCGGCGCCCGAGGTCGAACGCACTACCGTGTGGACCGACACCGTGAAGCGCGGTCCGATGCTCCGCCGGGTTCGAGGGCTCGGCTCCCTCATTCCCAGCCAGGAGTTCACCCGTCAAATACCCGCAGAGACGGAGGCTACCGTGGTTCGCATCCGGATGCTGCCCGGTTCCCAGGTGAAGGCAGAAACCATTTTGCTGGAGATGAGTAATCCCCAAGTGGAGCAGGCTGCGCTCGATGCCAAGCTCCAATTGAAAGCCGCCGAAGCCGAATATCAGAGTCTGCGAGTCAAGCTGCAGAGCGACCTGATGAACCAAAAAGCCGGGGCTGCGACGGTGACCGCAGATTACAGCCAGGCGAAGTTACAGTCGGAAACCGACAAAGCACTCTACGATCTCGGCGTGATTTCCGGCCTCGCCTACAAAGCTTCAAAGGGTAAAGCTGACGAGTTGACCACGCGAAACGACATTGAGGATGAACGGCTGGATATCAACCAAAAGGCGATTCAGTCGCAACTTGCCGAACAGCAGGCCAAAGTGGATCAGATCCGCGCTCTCGCCGAACTCAAGCAGAAGCAGTTGGCAGCGCTGAAGGTTCACGCGGGAATTGAAGGCGTTCTGGTGGATCTGCCGTTGCAGGTGGGCCAACATGTCTTGCCGGGCACGATGCTGGCGAAAGTGGTGCAACCGGACCATCTGATCGCCGAGCTAAAGGTGGCCGAGACGCAAGCCCGAGACGTGCAGATCGGGCAGCCGGCGCAGGTCGACACGCACAATGGAACAGTCTCCGGTACGGTGATGCGCATCGATCCAGCTGTTCAGAACGGAACCGTTACCGTGGATGTAACGATCACCGGAGAACTCCCGAAGGGAGTTCGCCCTGACTTAAGCGTCGATGGAACCATCGACCTGGAGCGGCTCGATAATGTCCTTTATGTTGGCCGTCCGGCCTTCGGTCAAGAGAACAGCACAATCACCCTGTTCAAACTTGATGCCGACGGCAAAGGCGCTGTTCGTGTTCCCGTAAAAGTCGGACGCGTCTCCGTGAATTCGATTCAGGTTCTTGCAGGCTTGCACGAAGGCGACACCGTTATTCTGTCTGACATGTCGCGCTCCGATAACACTGACCGTATCCGGCTCGATTGAACGCAGCCATGAATGAGGCACACTTATGACCGATGCAGAACAGCCGCTCATCCAGATCGAAGACCTCACGAAAGTATTCTATACGGATGAGGTCGAAACTCATGCGCTCTCTGGAGTTCATTTGGCGATTCGAAAAGGGGAGTACGTCGCCATGTCGGGACCATCGGGATGCGGCAAGTCCACGCTACTCTCGATTATCGGTTTGCTCGACACTCCAACGGCAGGGAAATATCAGCTGAACGGCCAACCGGCCGAGAATCTCGACTTTGCCCAGCGCTCCCGCATCCGCAATCAGGAAATTGGATTCATCTTTCAGAGTTTCAATCTGATTGGCGATCTCACGGTTTACGAGAATGTGGAACTGCCGCTCACCTACCGCCAGAGAATGCCAACCGCCGATCGCAAGAAGCGAGTGATGGAGTCGCTCGAACGCGTCGGCATGGCGCATCGCGTGCGTCACTATCCTTCCCAACTTTCTGGTGGACAACAACAGCGTGTCGCGGTAGCCCGTGCTCTGGGCGGACATCCTTCCATCCTGCTGGCGGACGAGCCTACCGGAAATCTGGATTCTCGCAACGGCGAGGCAGTCATGGAATTGCTTCATAATTTGCATCGCGAGGGAGCGACAATCTGCATGGTGACGCATGATCCGCGCTTCGCCAAACACGCCGAACGCGAAGTGCATCTGTTCGACGGCAAGGTGGTGGCGGAAGAAGAACTGAAAAAACTCATGGCGGACGTGCATGCATGAACGGCTTCGTGCAGGATCTTCGCTACGCGCTGCGGCAGTTGCGCAAGAACCCAGGATTCACCGCCGTTGCCTTGGTCACGCTCACCCTCGGCATCGGAGCCAACACCGCAATGTTCTCCGTCATCCACGCGGTCCTACTCAAGCCACTCGATTATTCCGACCCGGACCGGGTGGTGCTCATTGCGGACGGAGCCACGTCAATACGATTCGACGAGATGAGAGTTGCAAGCCGCTCCTACACGGAGATCGGAGCCTACGCGGTCGGTCCTGAACAATTGGCGCTGTCTGGCGTTGCCGAGCCGGAAGTATTGAAGGGCGCGCGGGTCTCAGCCAACTTCCTCCACGTTCTGGGTGTAAGCCCCTTGCAGGGACGCAGTTTTCTTCCGGAAGAAGACAAGACTGGCGCGCCCGCAGTGGCGATGATCAGCGCCGAACTGTGGCGTCGCCGGTTCGGCGCAGACGCGTCGATCTTGGGAAAGACAATCACGCTTGCAGCCCAGCTGCACACCATCATCGGCGTGCTCCCATCCGGCTTCCAATTTCCGTTCTCAGGTGTGGATGTGTGGCTGACGAAGCCGTCGGAGTGGTCGGTAATTGCCCCTGAAGGCAGGCCCCTTAGTCCGATCCTGAGCGTATTTGGCCGTCTAGAACCGCATTTGGATATTCACAAAGCAACTGCTGAACTGGTGGTGCTGAATAGTCAGTACGCGGCGGCTCATCCGGGAATGCTGGATACTAAGCCCGACTCGCCTGAAAGCGTGCAGCCCTTCAAAGAGGCACTCGTTTCAGACATACGCCCGGAACTATGGATGCTGTTCGGCGCGGTCGGGTTTGTTTTGCTGATCGTCTGCGCAAACCTAGCAAGCCTGCAGCTGGCGCGCGCAACTTCCCGGGCACGGGAATTTGCCGTGCGCGCGGCAATTGGAGCTGGCCGCGGACGCATCGTCGCACAACTGCTCGTCGAGAGTCTGTTGCTGTCGTCCATGGGCGGCGCGTTGGGCTTAGGATTTGCCGTACTCAGTTTGCGCGCCATCAGAAGTATGACTTTTGTTGATCTGCCGCGGACCGGCGAAATCCAGATGGACAGCACGGTTCTGGCATTCGCAGTGGGGCTCTCGGTCCTCACAGGAGTGCTGTTCGGTCTGCTCCCTTCGCTCGCCGCGTCCCGTGCGGACCTGGCCGATGTCCTGCGCGGAAGCGGAGAGGCGGCAAGCGCGGCGGGCTCAAGACGCATGCGGCGCTTTGGCCCGCGCGGCCTGTTGGTCGCGGGACAGGTGGCTCTGTCCATCGTCCTGCTGATTGGCGCGACGCTGTTGATCCAGAGTCTGGCTCGCGTTTACCGGGTCGATCCAGGATTTAAAACGTCCAACCTTCTCACCATGAACATTGCTTTGCCGTCCGCGCGCTATGACACGGACGAAAAAAAAGCAGCGTTCTATGAGCAACTCGTGCAGCGCACAGAGGCGCTGCCCGGAGTCCGCAGCGCAGCCCTAACTCTGACGCTTCCCATGGCAGACACCTGGATGGGCGCTCCTCTGCAGTTAGCCGGAACGCCTCCAGTGGAACTGAATGCGCGGCCCATCGGGATCATTCAGGACGTTACACCGGAATTCTTCCGCACATTGGGAATTGCGCCGATGCGGGGCCGGGAATTCACCACGCACGATAACAATAATTCCGTTCCGGTTGCGATCGTCAACGAAAACCTGGCTCGCCTCTTCTGGCCTCAGTATCCGAGCGGTCCTGATCCCATCGGCCAGCACATCTTCGTTGGTTCGAGTCCTCAGCCGGTAGAGATCGTGGGCATCGCAGCCAACGTGCGTCACTCGGGCAGGGATGACAATCCGAAGCCCGAAGTGTACCTCCCCTGCGCCCAGAAACCTCCTGGGACCGCCATGCTGGCTGTAAGAACGAATGGCAACCCGCTACCGTTCGCTAAGGCAGTTCAAGAACAGGTATCGGCCATCGACCGCGACCAGCCGGTCTCGGCTGTCTCCACCATGGATCAACTGGTCGAAGCGTCAGAGGGACAGCTTCGACTAATGATGTCGCTGCTGGGAATATTTGCTGGGGCCGCTGCACTCCTCGCCGTGGTTGGACTCTACGGTGTCATCGCCTATTCGGTCGTACAACGGACGAAGGAAATAGGAATTCGGCGTGCATTGGGCGCGCAAAGAGGGGACATTCTTTCGCTGGTGGCGGGACAGATCGCCAGCCTTGCTCTGGCTGGCGTTTTACTAGGGATCTGCGGCGCATGGGCCCTGACACGAGTATTGAAAGACTTGTTATTCCAAGTCAGTGCCACCGATCCGGCCACATTTGTTGGTATCTCAATACTGTTCGTGCTCGTGGCGCTGGCCGCAAGTTACATTCCGGCTCGGCGTGGGACGAAGATCGATCCCATGGTGGCGCTGCGCTACGAGTGAGGAGGTTGGGAACGGATGAACAGCTTGCTGCAAGATCTCCGCTACGCGTTGCGCCAGTTGCTCAAGAGTCCGGGCTTCACGGCGGTTGCCTTGCTCACACTGGCTCTGGGCATTGGCGCGAACACCGGTATTTTCACTCTGGTGAATGCCATTTTCCTGAAGTCTCTGCCGGTGCCAAATCCCGAACAGCTGTTCCTGGTCAGGCACAGCGACCGGCTCGCCGAGAACACGCGCTTTTCTTACCCAATATTTGAGAACGTACGCTCGGCAATACCCCTATCAGTCGGCCTCGCGGCGATGACATGGCCCGCCGACTTTTACGCCAGCCTGGGGAATGATCAACCGGAAATGGTGACAGGGCAGCTTGTTTCCGGGAATTATTTCCAGACTCTCGAAACGTATGCGGCGCTCGGACGCCTGCTGACCTCAGACAACGATCGCGTAGTGGGGGGCAGTCCGGTAGCCGTGATCAGTTATGGCTGCTGGGAACGACGCTTCGGGCGGGATCAAAGCGTGATTGGACGCAAAATCGTCATAAACGGAATGCCATTCGGGGTTATCGGAGTTGCGGATCACCGCTTCCAAATTGTCGGAGTGGTCAAGGATGCGCGCGTGAACGACATCCGCGAAAGCGCACCACCTATGATCTATCACGCGCTCGCGCAGAATTTGATCGACGTCGAAAGCCTCGACGTCCGCACATTCGGCGATCCGGCGCAGCTCGTCTTGGATATTCGCCAAGCGGTGCGCAGTGTTGATCTAAATCTTCCGATCGGTGGTATCACGACAGTGGCCGAGCAGCTGCGCAATAATCTGGCGCAGCAACGGCTCATCGCGCGGCTGACGGCTATCTTCGGTGCGCTGGCACTGGGCCTGGCGTGCCTCGGTCTTTACGGCATGATGTCGTACACGGTTGCGCGTCGAACTAGTGAACTCGGAATTCGGTTGGCCCTCGGAGCCTCACGCACCGCGGTGCTTTGGCTCGTGTTGCGTCAGACGCTGGCGATGATTGGAGCAGGCATTGCCGCTGGACTGCTGTTGGCGTTTCTTGCGGGGCGCACAGTCACAAGCCTGTTGTTCGGACTCAGCCCGTACGACCCTGCAACCGTGCTCGTAGCAGCCGCACTGCTGTTGCTGGTGTCTGTGGGCTCGGGAATAAAGCCGGCGTGGCACGCCACTCAAGTGAACCCGACCGATGCTTTGCGTGCGGAATGAACGCAAGATCAGGAGACGCGTGATTCACCTCAAGAATCTCGAGCGCAGTTATAAAACTCCCGCCGGGCAAACTTGGGTGCTTCGGCGCATCAACCTGGAAATCCGGGAAGGTGAATTCATCACCATCATGGGCCCTTCCGGGGCGGGCAAGTCTTCCTTATTAAATGTTCTTGCGTTGCTTGATGATAGCTGGCAGGGCGAATACTGGTTCCGTGAGCAGGCGGTGCACAATCTGAAACGCAAGCACCGAAGCGAGCTGGCCAAGCTCAACGTCGGAATGGTCTTCCAAAGCTATCACCTGCTCGACGACCTTACGGTGCAGGAGAATATCGATCTCCCGCTCTCTTATAAAGACCTTCCTCGAGCCCAGCGGCAGAGCCTCGTGGCCGATACTCTGGATCGTTTCCGAATCGTCGCAAAGAAAGACCTGTTTCCCAGCCAGCTTTCCGGTGGCCAGCAGCAACTGGTGGGGATCGCGCGCGCCGTGATCCACAAGCCTCCGCTTCTGCTCGCCGATGAGCCCACCGGCAATCTGCATTCCGGGCAAGCCAAAGAGATTATGGAACTCTTTCGCACCTTGAACCAGCAAGGAACAACCATTGTTCAGGTCACGCACTCGGAGGCGAATGCGGCATACGGCTCACGCACGATTCAGCTACGCGATGGCTGGTTGGTGAGTGACACCTCAAACCCGGAGCTTCAGCCCTACGAGGCGGTAAAGGAGTGAGAATTAGAAAAACCATGCGCGCGGGGCGGTTGAGACGGCTTCTGGCCTCGCTCCTCGTGAGTCTCACTGCAACAGCATCGGCGCAGACAAGCGCATCCGCCTCCCTCGACATGCCGAAGTCGCGCAATCCTTTCAGCGCGTACTCGTCAAACGAAGTGCCTGAGCCGCTGCTGGCGAATTCTCCACTGCTGGGCCAGTTGGTCCGCGATGGCAAGCTCTACTTGTCGCGTAAAGATGCAATCCGTCTGGCCCTTGAGAACAATCTCGACTTGGCGATAGCCCGCTATAATCTGCCGATCGCCGACATGGACGTTCTGCGGACAAAGGCCGGTGGAACCTTTCGCGGCGTAAATACAGGCGTCGTGCAGGGAACTCCCGGCGGTGGAGTAGGTGGCTTTGGCGCAGGAGCTCCGGGTGCGGGTGCCGGAGGAACTACGAGCGGCGCCGGTGGAGCAGGTGCGGGAGCATCCGGCTTGGTGCAGTCTACCTTGGGCACCGGCACTGCTGTTGCTTCCTACGATCCGGCGATTACCGCCTCAGTTGGAGCTGAACATCAAACCAGTCCTCTGGCCAACCTGCAAATCTACGGGGTGCCCTTATTGCAGCTGAATACTGGGCAGACCACGTTTGGCTTTGCACAGGCCTTTGCGACTGGAACCAGCATTTCGGTAGAGTTCAACAACAGCAGCCAAACCAACAATAGCCCTTTCAACAATCTGTCTCCCGCCCTCAATTCGATGTTCAGGTTTTCGTTCCAGCAGCAATTGCTTGCTGGATTTGGTTTCGGCCCCAATCTTCGCTATCTCCGGATCGCAAATAACAACAAAAAGATTTCTGACATCGCCTTCAAAGATCAAGTGATGACCACGGTCACGCAGATCGAGAACATCTATTGGGATTTGGTGAACGCCTATGAACAGGCGCAGGTGAGTGAGCAATCGTTGGCCTTCGCGCAGCAGTCGTTCGATACAGCAAAGAGACGGCTTCAGCTGGAAAGCATTCCCGCGATGGACGTGATGCGCGCCGAAGCCGAAGTCTCGAAGCGCGATCAGGACTTGACCGTCGCGCGAACCACCCTGCAACTGCAGGAATTGCTCATTAAGAATGCTCTGACCAAGAGTCTGGACGATCCTGTGCTGGAAGCTATGCCGGTGATTCCTACGGACCGTCTGGAATCGACCCAGGCCGCCGCCGGTCAGGCGGTTCAGGATCTTATCGCGCAGGCACTGCACGATCGCCCCGAGCTCGCCGAGTCTGACGTCGATCTCATAAACCGTCAGATCAGCCGCAAAGCCGCGAAGAACGCACTGTTACCATCGCTTTCGCTGACGGGATTCTACGGCGGATCGGGCTTAGCCGGACCTCTGAATCCCATTTATAATGTTCTCGGGCTTCCCAACTCATCCAACGTTCCCAGTGGCTTCACGGGGGCGGTGGAGAACGCATTCAACAATTCTTCTCCGGACTACTACATCGGATTGAATCTCAACATTCCACTCCGGAATCGCGTCGCCAAAGCCGACCAGTACCGTTCCGAGCTGGAATACCGCCAAGCCGAGTTGCGCCGGGAACAATTGAAAAAGCAAATCCGCATCGAAGTTCGCAATGCTCAGTACGCGCTCGAACAAACTGCGGCTCGCGTCGATGCCGCCCGCAAAGCTCGTGACCTGGCGCAACGCACATTCGAAATCATGCAAAAGGAGCAAACGCTCGGCGCCGGTTCAACTTACCAGACCATGACCGCCCAGCGCGATCTCGCTGTCGCGGAGCTCGATCTGGTCACGGCCATGACAGTTTACGAAAAGGCGAAAGTTGAACTTGACCGTGCCACGGGCAGCACTTTGGAACATAATGGAATCGAGACCCAGGATGTCATGAACGGCACCGCCAACCATCCTGCCCCATGACTCATGCCAACTCCGGCCAAACTCCGCGAAATCGGTGTCCCTGCCTTCGTCACGAAGAACAGCCCTGCGTGGGTTTTAGCCGCCGACGACCAACAACACATCCTCGAAGCGATTGAACTTCTGCTCAAGCCGCAAGGCTACAAAGTCGATGCCGTGCAGTCGCCGGAGCTGGCTCGGGAAGCATTAGCCAGCGCCGCGTACGATGCCGTGCTGATGGACCTTAATTACGCACGCGACACCACCTCCGGCCAGGAGGGTCTGGACCTGCTTTCCGAAGTGGTTGCGCTGGACAGCACGCTTCCTGTGATTGTCATGACCGCTTGGGGAAACGTGGAGCTTGCCGTCGAGGCAATGCGCCGCGGTGCCCGCGATTTCATACAGAAACCATGGGAGAACGAGCGCCTGCTCTCCATCCTGCGCACGCAAGTAGAACTTCATCGCGCGTTGCAACAGGCGGAACGATTAGCTGCCGAGAACCGTCTGCTCAGCGCCCAGGGACGACCCGAGTTCATCGCCAACGCGCCGTCGATGACGCACGTGCTCGAAGCGATCGCACGTGTCGCTCCATCGGACGCGAATGTCTTGATTACCGGAGAGCATGGCACAGGCAAAGAAGTTGTCGCTCGCACGATTCATGCCCTTTCCTTTAGGGCATTGCGTCCTCTGGTTGCGGTGAATACCGGCGGTTTAGCCGAGGGGGTGTTTGAGAGCGAATTGTTTGGCCACGTCAAGGGCGCCTTCACCGACGCCCGTACCGACCGCATCGGACGCTTCGAGTTGGCGGAAGGCGGGACTGTTTTTCTTGATGAGATCGGCAATGTCCCCGTGCGCCAACAATCGAAGCTCCTGCGCGTCATCGAGTCGGGAGAAATTGAACGTGTCGGATCGTCTCGCTGCAAGCGCGTAGATGTTCGAGTAATATCGGCTACAAACACCGACCTTCAAGCTGCGTGCCAGGCTGGCCAGTTTCGCGAAGATCTGCTGTTCCGGCTGAATACCGTCGAGATACACTTGCCCCCGTTGCGTGAGCGCAGAGAAGACATCCCCGCTCTTGCGGTGCATTTTCTATCGAGCTATGCTTCGCGCTACCGCAGGCAGATTGAAGACCTAGATCCTTCCGCGCTGCAGACTCTAGTGCAATACTCATGGCCGGGCAATGTCCGCGAATTGGAACACGCGCTGGAGCGTGCTGTCCTGATGTGCCGGACACATAAGATTCAGTCCGCCGATCTGGGCTTGGGCGTGCCGCGCCCGCAGTCGCAGAATCTGGAAGATCTGAGCCTCGAATCGGTAGAGACCATTCTGATTCGCAAAGCGCTGCAGCGCTTTCAGGGCAATGTAAGCCAGGCAGCCGAGGCGCTGGGCCTGAGCCGCGGCGCCTTATACCGGCGGATGGAAAAATATGGGCTCTAGCCCAGGCGTCACCGATTCATCCAAACGCAATTTAAGGAAACCTCATCGAGCACCCTTCGAGCGCCGCCTGGCGCGCTTTTCCTTTTTGCTGGTTGCGCCCGCGCTTCTGGTCAGCGGCATTCTTATTTGGCTGCAGCCGTGGGCCTTAGGAACGAAGTTGACGTTGCTTGGGGCCGAGTTGCTCTTGTGTTTGCTGCTTGGCGTTGCTCTACGCGATCACGTCGTCCGTCCGTTGCAAACCCTGGCCAATGTTGTAGGCGCTCTGCGCGAAGAAGATTACTCGTTTCGGGCTCGACTGGAGGTTCCTGATGATGCTCTTGGCGAGCTCTCGCTCGAAATTAACCTGCTGGCTGATCTTCTCGCCCAGCACCGCACCGGAGCCGTCGAGGCAACAGCCCTTCTCCAACGCGTAGTAGAAGAGGTGGATATTCCCATTTTCGCGTTTGACCCGGGTACCAAGCTGCGCCTCATGAATTCCGCCGGAGAAAAACTTCTGCAACAGTCAGCTCCGCAATTGCTGGGCAGAACGGCCTCTGATCTGGGATTGCAGAGTTCTCTATCTTGCGAAAATCAGACTCTCGTTCCACTGCATTTCAACAGCGATGCGCGCTGGCTGGTGCGGCGCAGCACCTTTCGCCAGCGCGGAGTGCCGCACACCTTGGTGGTATTGTCTGACGTGAGCCGAGCTTTGCGCGAAGAGGAACGGCGGGCATGGCAACGCCTGATCCGGGTGATGGGCCACGAATTGAACAACTCGCTGGCCCCAATCAAATCGATCGCCGGTAGCCTGAATGCAAGACTCTCTGCCATGAACCTTGACGCCGAACAGCGTCAGGATTTTGAGCGTGGTCTGGGCATCATCGAAACTCGTGCCGCTTCCCTCAACCGTTTTCTGCAGGCCTATCGTCAGTTATCACAAATGCCGCCACCACTCTTACAACAATGTTCGATATCCACATTGGTGAAGCGCGTCGCTGCTTTGGAAACTCGGGTCCATGTGACTGTGGTTCCAGGTCCTGATATTGCGGTGATGGCAGACCCCGATCAACTCGAGCAAATGCTGATTAACTTGCTGCGCAATGCGGCAGAGGCTGTGCTTGAATCGCCAGCTGCCGGACCGAATGCGAACGGATCGAACGATATAGCCGGCGAAACCGCACCGCCCGTCGTATTCACTTGGAGGGCAACCCAGAAAGACGTGATCCTCACAATCGAAGACAATGGCCCTGGAGTCTCGAATCCGGGCAATGCGTTCGTTCCCTTCTACACCACAAAACCAGGAGGCAGCGGTATCGGTCTTGTACTCTCGCGCCAGATCTCCGAGGCTCATGGCGGATCCCTCGAGCTGGCAAATCGTGTGGGGCAAGGCGGCTGCGCTGTGACGGTCAGTTTGCCGAGGACAAAGCCCCAATAATGCGGTGCTCTCTTGAATCGCTGGCGTCGTTTGGGAATTTGCTTTCAGCGTTGGCGCGAGCTTTCTTGCCGGATCAACAGTGCGAGCCGCGGAAACAGGAAGTGACCGCCGGCGTCATCGATCACGTTTACCTGGCAAGTATAAAAACCGGGTTTCAGCGAGGTGAGCGGCACATCCAACTGGAAGACCGCCGCTTTTCGCTCTCGCGCATTCAATTCCGTCAACTCCACCAATGAGCTTTCGTAGGCTTTGGCTTTACCCCGGAAGAAGGCGACGTTGCTCAAGAGCCGGATGCCGAGCTTGCTGTCTCCGCCTCGTGCAGAATCCGCGCTTCGTGCAGACTCTACGACAGCCGGCCGCGCCGGATCGTACACCTCGTAATAAAGAAGCAGATGCTGCGTGGCCGAGAACACATGCGTGATGTTCGGAACGATCTCGGAACCGTCGTGAACCAGAGGGTTCAGGTCCGCGCTCTTCTTTACCGTCTGAGTCTGACTGGCCAGCACTACTGAACTCATCTTCAGCGGCTGCGCCTTCAAGTCCGGCACCTCAATGTCGGTTTCGAACGATCCCATGCGGCCGGTCTGATTCTCGCGCACGACAAATTTCAGGTGATACTTGCCGCTTAGCAAACTCATCCCAGTGTCATACTGCACATTCTTTTTTTGCACCTCGGCGGACGTGTTCACCGCGAGTTTCACGGTGTCGCGAATTCTGTTCAAGGGGTGGTGTTCGCTATCGAGTACCGTTCCAATCACATCCAAGGTTGCCTTGTCGCGGTCGCTGCTGCGCACGAATGGAATCTGCGAACCCGGCACCACCAGCGAGATAGGAACGAAAAACTTATTGCCCTCCAGCCGGAAATAGGCGATGCCCAGATAAAGCGGCAGATCCGTGGCCGGCAATTCGGAGGCCAGTTCTTCCTCAAGCTGCCGCTCCTTGTCGTCCTGCGTGGAATGCTTGAAATCCGCGGGCGCGTAATAGCCGCGGCGATAGTCGATCTTGACTCCGGCGACCTTGCTCTTCACGACGATCCGCCGGTAACGCCCGTCGCGCGCGGGGTTTGTGCTGTGATACCCGAGCAGGTAGTAAGTCGACGTATCCTGCTGCACTCCTTTGAAAATCTTGCTGAAGTCGTTGGAGTCGAGAAAGGCGCGGCCGCCGGTATCGCTGGCCAGCGTCACCAGCGTCTCCTGCGTCGTAAAGTTGGAATTCAGCGCATTCAGTGTCGACTGTCCGGAATATGCCGAAACGCCGCGCAGGCTGGCGTTCTGCGCTTCGCCGCCCGCCACTAGCGCCTGCAGGCCGCGCATGTCCATGGTATAAATCGCCATATTGGAACGCACCGCCGCGTTCACGGCCGCGCGCAGTTCTGACTGATTCTCAATGCCGGTGCGGTCCATGCCGCTGGAAAAATAAATCAGCGATTTCTTCTGCTGTACGTACGCCAGCTTTTCCGCCACCGATCGCAACGCCTCCAGCCGCCGGTCGGTATTGAAGATGTTGTATTCCGTGTCGTCGGCGGTAAATGGCTGGCCCGTGTCGGGCGTTCCCTCGGTCGTGCCCGTGGTGCCTTCCTCGAAACCCTGGCCGCTGCCCGTACTGAATGCCTCTAACTGTTTGTTCAGCAGCGCGTGATCGGTAGTGAAGTCTTGATTCACCAGCAGCGAGCTTCCCAGCGAAACAATCGACACCAGGTCTGCCGGCGCCATTTGCGTATCGACATAGTGTTCGGCCGACGTAACCGCGTGGTCGATTTCGTCCGGTTCCATGGCGGAGAGATCGAAAAACAAAACAATCAGACGTCGATCCTTAAACTGGGCCGCCGTCTCTGCCGCAGAGCCCGCCGGACTCGTCGTCCCAGACGCTGGCACCGGCAGCGGCTTTGCCTGGGTCACATCCAGCGGCGGCACGGCATCGACGTCCTCCGTATCAAAGGAAATAACTTTCTGCGGTTTGTTGTCCTCGAGAATCGTGAAATCTTCCGGTTTCAATCCCTGCACAAACTTTCCGTTCTTGTCCCTCACCGTCACATTCACCAGCACGAGATCCGATTGCACGTGAAACAGATACTCCGGCTGCTGCTGCGAAGGCAAAGCAGCACACAGGAGCACAAGCACGAGCAGCGCCGCCGCAGCTCTATCGGCAAATCGGTTGCGAATGGAAGTCATAACGATCCTCGTCGAGAGCGTCCCGCCCGGCAAAATCCTCCTCAGAAACGAAAGCGTGATGTAATCGTGAACTGGCGCATGGCCCCAACCGCCGTAACCCTGCCAAAAGTGGGAGAGTTCACGGTCGTATCGATTGAGGAATAATTCGGAATGTTGAAAATGTTAGTAGCTTGCGCCCGGAACTCCAGCACCCGCGATTCCTTCATGGGAACGATCTTGGTAAACGCCATGTCAAACACTTTGCTGCCCGGACCGATGATGCTGTTGCGGCGCGCGTCTCCGTATTGTTCGGTCGGCGGCGCCACGAAGGCAGCGGTGTTGAACCACTCCGCGATCGCGGAATTCGCCAGGCTCACGGATTGCCCGGGAACCAGGTCCGGCCGCAGCGTGCCATTCGTTCCGGCGTTCACGTCATCGACGTCGCCCAGCAGCCGCGGCGTAAACGGCAGCCCAGATGAGATCGTCCAATCGCCGCTCCATTGCCAATCGCCAAAAATTGCGCGCCACGGAGTATTTCCCGTGAGCCAGCGCTTGTCGTGACCAAACGGCATCTCCCACAAATAGTCCGCAGTGAACTTATGCGTCTGGTTGAAGCTGGAAAGCCCGCGCTCCGCCGACAGATCGAAGGGATTCTGCGCAACGTTGGTCGCACCTCCGCCCGATGAACCGCCGCCTCCGCCACCCGCACCCGTACCACCCGCGCCTAATCCAGGCGTGTTCGAGCCCGAGGTTGCTCCCGCCCCGATCGATGACGCGTCATCCAGCGATTTGGAGAACGTGTAGATGCCGCCGATCGAGAATCCTCGCGACAGCCGCTTGCGCAGCCGCGCCGATCCCGCGTTGGCCTCCGAATCCGCCACCGAGCTTTCGTAGGTGAAAGCGTCAACCCCGGGAATCCGAATCCCGGCCGCGGTTCGGTTCGGCGCTTCCAGAACGTCGAGGTCCGTTCCCTTGGTTCCGGTGTAGTCAATATTCAGCAGCAAGGTGGGGCGAATCTGCTGTTGAATGTCCAGATTGCGAATCTGCACATAGCCCAGCCGGTAATTCGGATTCACCGCATAATCATTGGTGATGCCGGTGGGCGCCGGAAATCCGCCTTGCAGCGTCAGCTCTCCGGGAGCCGTCTGAATGTTGGTCGCTGTGGCGGAAAACGGAGGCTGATAGGCAAGTTGCTGCGCGATGCTCTGATATGCGCCCGTGTTGTAGTTGATGCCATATCCGCCGCGCACCACGGTCTTGGAAAACGGCTTCCAGGCAAAGCCGACCCGCGGCGCAAAGTTGTTGCGATCCGGCCGGACCAGGCTGGCCGGCAGATTGCCGCTGTATGGCCCCGCTTGCCCCGGCTGAATCGGCGTCACCGCCGGCGCAAGCGCCGGATTCAGCACCCCGGGAGAAAGGTCAAGGTTCGCAATGCGATTGTTCCCTTCCGTAAGCGGCGAAACATACTCGTACCGCACTCCGAGATTGAGCGTCAGGTTGCCGCGCATCTTCCACTCATCCTGCGCATACAAATCCCAGTAGTTGCCCCGGAAGTGATTGTTCTGCCCAAACTGCTCGGAGGTCTGCTGCGGCAATCCCAGCAGAAAGTCGGCAAAGTCATATCCCGTGCCTGCTACTTGCTGGCCACCACTCATTTCTGAAGTGTTGAGGCCTGTGAAAATGAACGAGCCGCGCGGATTGCTGTCAGTTTCCGTATTCACTTGCACGCGCCGAAAATCTCCGCCCCAGCGCCAGGTGTTCTTGCCGTGGTTCCAGATCACATTGTCGGAGAAGGTATACGTCTGGTTTCGCGTGAGCTGCGGATTCGTGTCCTGAAGACTGGCAATGTCTGTAAAAGACAGATTCGGGAGGCCCCAGTCGAAAGGATTCTGCGAAACTCCTGCGATTCCCAGCGTGCCTGTGATGTCGTCGCTGAAAGCGTACAGGTTTCGCGTCCGCGTTCGGCTGCGGTTGAAGTCTGCGCGAACAATGTTGGTCAGCTTGCCGACGCTGCGCGTATACGAAACCGGAACGTCAAAGCTGCGGACGGTTGTGTTGCCGCCCACGCTCGGGAACGGATTCGTCAGGGTAGCGCTTGACCCGTGGTAGTGGAAGCCAACCGTCAGGTTGTTGCGCGGAGCGTTGCGGCCTCCGCCCCGTCGTCCGCGCACGGGCGCTGCGCCAAAGGTGTGGTTCAAACGTATGTTCAAGTCGTCGCTGTCGCTGTCGGCGGAAGTTACATAGTGGAAGTTTTGATAATTGCCCGGCAAGTTCGGCAGCGGAATGTATTGCAACAATCCTAGCGCCGCTGAGTTGATTTGCGGAATTGTGTTGTCGGCGTAAGCGCCGTTGGTCGCGGGATTGAAAATCTCTACCGGCTGACCCGCTTCCATTCCCGAAGTGTATGTGGTCTGGGAAAAATTTCCTTGCCGCTCCAGTAGCGTCGGCACCGTAGAAAACTGATCGAAAGGATTTTCCCCGCGCTTGCCGTTGTAATTGATGAAATAAAAAGTCTTGCTCCCGCCGTGGTAGATGTGGGGAATGTTCAGCGGTCCGCCCACGGAACCGCCGAAACTATTTTGTAAGTATCCAGGCTTTTCCGTCGGCTGCCCGGTAAGCGAAAACGGCGACGCGTTCAGAGCCGAATCCCCAACGCCGTAATATAACGATCCATGCGGGCGATTGATGTCAAAACCCCGCCGGCCAAAGATCATCGGCCCTCCTCCGCCGAACCCTCCTCCGCCGGGACCACCGCCCGGACCGCCGAATCCGCCCCCTCCGCCGAATCCGCCCCCTCCGCCGAATCCCCCTCCCTGCTGTCGGGCATCGTTGAAGCGCTGCTGCATTTCGTCAGCGCTCATCGCATTGAAAGAATTGGAAGTGTTGCCCGAAACCGCCACCGACTCGGTCGCGCTGTTCATTGCACCGCCCGGTGCAATCCCTGGAACCGGCATACCGGAAGGCACTACGTCGCTGATGGAACCACCGGCCGCATCCTGACCATTTCCGGTCTGCGACAGGGAGAGACTCTGAAAGCCGCGTCCGCCCGCATTCTCCCGCCGCTGCTGTTCATTGCTGGCCTCGCGTGCCCGCGACAGCAGAATCAGTTCAAAATTCGCCTGCACGTCCTGATGGGTTGCGTCCACCGCCACTTCCTGCGCGCTGCCGGCAAACGCCGCCATTTGCACGCGGAGGGTATAGTGCCCATCGCTGGGAATCTGCAACCGGTAACTGCCGTCTACATCCGTCCACGTATTGACTTGTTCCTTCGTGGCCGCACTCACCGCTGAAACTCCAGCCCCGGGAATCGGCATATTCCCTGACTTCACCACGCCGTGAATGGTTCGCCCTTCAGTCGGTGCTTTCGGACCTTGCCCAGCATCCTGCCCCCGCGATAGAACCGCGTGAAACGCGACAACATGAACCAGAAAAAGGAACTGAAAGACGAACTCAGGGCGCGGCCTGCCCTTGGTCACCCGAAAGCCCAGAAAAAAAAGAAGACTGGAACTCCTCATAGCATCGCAGACTTTCGCTGCTGTCTTCTTCGGATCATACCGCTCCGCCCCGCACGGAACTGTAAAGTTTTGTGGGCTTTCTTTAAATTTGTTTCATCAATTTCAATCCCCTGCAGCACCATTTCTCTACTTCTCCGTTATCCTTAGTTCTTGCAGTCTCGTTCCAACCGCAAATCTTTTTGGAGCTCTGGCCTATGTTCTCGACAGGAACTCGCCTTACGGGCGTTTTCCCGAATCGTACATCTGTACCCGGTGCAGCTGTACTCATTGTCGGAATCGCTCTGCTTGCGAGTCCCCGCAGCCTGCTCGCCCAGCACGGCGGTGGGCACAGCGCGCCGGGTGGCGGATCCGTCGGTAACAATTCACCCTCGGGGGTCAGCGTAAAGGATGATCTCAAGGACTTTCACCGCGTCATGGCGGTGCAAGCCACGGCTCAGCAGAGCGCCGCGTTCGCCATTATCGTTCAAGACGCCCAAGGCGCTAGCGCGCAGCTACAAGCCTTTCGGGATCTCCAGCAAAAAGCCACCGCTTCTTCTGCCGCGTCTGATCACGCAGCTTCGCTGGATCAGGCCATCGAAAAGGCCCGTACCGGGAACCGAAGCTTTCTCGCCTCGTTTTCTTCGGCGCAAAAATCCGGGTTGAAGGACGACACCAGGAAACTGGAAAAGGCGGATTCCGACCTTGCCAAACAAGTGAAGATGCTGGATCAAATCGTCCAGGACTCTAAACCGGAAAGCGAACAGATGGTCAACTCCGCCGCCAACCTCGAGAAGGCGCTCGCCAGTTTCCAAAACGAGCTACTGGCGCTGGGCAGAGAAATGAGCATCACACTCCCCTCTGCCGGCCAGGATCTCACCTTCAAGCTTCCCGCCGTGAAGAACTCGATCAACATCGCTGGCCAGCCCATCTCAATCTCGGCTTCGGGCGCCGTCTCCCGGACGTCCTCCGCAGACGGCAAGAACCTCTTCAATATCGAACTCATCGCCGATCTTTCTGATCTGCAGCAAAACATCACCAGCATTCTCCGTTCCCAGATCAATCGCTCTCCCAACTGCGGTGAGCGCATTGAGATTCAACAAGCTGTGCTTACTCCTCTGGCTCCGTCCAGTCTTGTGGTGGCCCACTTGCGCTTCGAGCGCTGGATGTGCCCGCACGTTTCTGGCCAGGAAAGCCCCAGCGAACTGGCCGCGGGCGAGGGCTCCATCGAGGTCAGGCTCACTCCCTCGGTGGGACAAAACGCCGCTTTGCGTCTGGGTGCCGAAATCGGCCGCGTCGATGCCGATAGCTTCCTCGGCGAGCTGCTCCGCTCCGGCTCTCTGGGCGCAGAACTGAGTGAGCAAATCGCCACATCTCTCCTCTCTGCCATGCAGAAAGGCGCAGACCTCAAGGCCGCACTGCCGCCCGCCGCTCGACAGCTGGCTGCCATCCAGAAAGTGCAATTTCAGAATGCCGGCGCTGGCCAGTTGAGTCTGGTCCTCGACGGTCAGCTTCAGCTCTCCGACGAGCAGACAAAACAATTCGCCACCGAACTTAAGCAACGCCTGTCCGCTCAAGAAACTTCGCCGCCATAGATCCCAGCTTGGAGCCGGGCTTCGTAAAGTTATGCAAAGATTGTCCGAAACTTGTTTTCTTGCGCAACTTCCGGCTCATAATTCCATTCTATAGATATAGACAGATCGCTTTGCAAAGGAGATCTCCATGCTCAAACAATGCCTGCTCGTTCTCGTCGCGGCCGGCCTCATCTCGATCGCCGCGCCCTTCGCGGCGGCCCAGGATAGCCCGTCCAACGATCAGCAAGCCCCGCCCTCGCAGGATAACGGTATGCGCCACCACGGCCCGCCCGATCCCGCCCGGCGCACGCAGGAACTAACCAGACAGCTCAAACTCACTTCTGATCAGCAAACTAAAGTGCAGGACGCCCTTCAGTCCGAACGCTCACAGATGGAGAGCGTGCACCAGGACACTTCCCTTGCCCCGCAGGATCGCTACGCCAAGATGATGGAGATCCACAAGAGCACCGACGCGCAGATCCGCACGCTCCTCGACTCTAACCAGCAAAAGAAGTGGGACGAAATGCAGGCCAAGCGTGAGCAATGGATGCAAAACCGCCGCCCAGGCCCGCCCGATGCCGGCTCCGGCCAGCAACAGCCGCCGCCGCCGCCACCGCAATAGCCATCCTGAAAGCCGAAAGCCGGGCGTCTCTCGCGGTGACACTCCGAGAAACGGCCGGCTTTCTTTTTTGCTGTATGCTCTTGGGCCGCCGGGTCGCGGTTGCAAAGCCTCACACCGTGAATTAAGCTGGTCTTCTCTTCAGTTTGCGCACTAAGCCGGGATGGCGGAACTGGCAGACGCAGCGGACTCAAAATCCGCCGGGCTTCGGCCCTTGGGGGTTCGATTCCCCCTCCCGGCACCACAGTCCAACCCCTTCATATGCAGTTAGGTAACCGGCGGACTGGTCCGCTGGAAAGAGATGCCTGAATCAGCGTCCTTGGGTGCGATTCTGCCCAGACCCTGACCAAACTGTTCCTCCGCTGCTTTCTTGTCTTTGGCGGCTTCGGCGTTGTCGCGTTGCTGCGGCGATCTGCCGTGAGGGCATGGCAGAAAATGACCTGCTCTTGTCATTGCTGCCACTATTCCCAATCACTACTATTAGCTTTATGAAGAACTCAAAGACGATGGTTCCGAACGCATGTGATCCCAAAACCATCGCCTTTCTTGCAGCTCCGAACAAGCAGATTTTAGATGTGGCCGGTCCAGTTCAAGTCTTTGTTCGGGCCGCGGACCTCTACTTGCAATTCCCGTCCATAAAGTCTATCAATACAATGGACATTGTGGCATAATTGCCAACCATGGAAATTTCTCTAAGGGAATTTACGCGCTGCAGGCGATGACGATGCTCACCCGGAATCACCACCAGGGTGCCATCAAGATCCGCGAAACCGCGTACGAAGAGGATCTTCCAGAAAAATGGGCGGCTACCAGTTGCGCCGCGATCCATTCAAGCGAGATCATGCGATCGATCGATGGCCCGAGCTTCCAACAAATTAACACTCTCTTAAATTAACACTCTTTTAATAGAGAACGGGTAAGCTTGCTCCCACAATACCAGTAAGTTGATTGCGTTGATAGTAACGGCCGGCTGGGCGAAGCACTGCACTCAGAGACGCCGGCACGAAAGTGAAGGTCGCAAGTCGCGACTCCAAATTGCAAAGGTTTCTGTTGCTCCCCAGGATGTGTTGTTCGACCAATAACCCAAAAAGGAGAGGATTGAAATTCCATGAAATCCACCAAGAACCTATTCGTCACGGCTCTCGCGTTCGCGGTTTTGACCGCTGGCGCTTGGGCGGAAACTCCGGCATCGCCTGCGCCAGCAGCCAAAGACGCGGCGGCCGCACCCGCACCGCCTACCATCACGGCTGCGGATGTCCAATCTCTGAAAGATGCTCTGGCCGCGCAGCAATTACAGATCCAGCGACTTACAGAGCAACTGCAGCGTCAGCAGGCCTGGCAACAGGCTCAACAATCCGCGGCAGTAACTGTCGGCACGCCCGATGCGAAACCCGTTCCGCCGCCGCAGCAGATAGCGGAGGTCACAACCCCTGCGGTGGTTCAGCAAGGCACCACCCCCCAAACCACTCCTGGGCTCAACCTGCAAGAGACGCAGCCCAGTCCCAACCCGAATCCGTTGGAGAGCCCCGTCATCTCCATTCACTTCCGCGGAATCACCATCACGCCGGGAGGGTTCGCTGCCGCTGAATTCGTGCGTCGGTCGCGGGAACTGGGAGCTGATCTTCCCACTCCGTTCAATTCTCTGACCATGCCCGGCGCTTCGCAGAGCGCGCTTCCGGAGTTTTTTGGTTCAGCCCGGCAGTCTCGGCCCACCATCTACGTCGACGGTCGTCTGAACAACGTAGAGTTGTCCAGCTATGTGTCCGGCGACTTTCTCTCCGCGGGCGTCACCTCCACCGCTACCCAGACCAACAGCTACACTTTTCGTCTCCGCCAGGCTTGGGGCCAGGCCAAGTTTGACAATGGGTTTAGCTTCCTCGGAGGCCAGATGTGGAGCCTTGTGACAGAAAACAAGGCCAGCATCGCCCCCAGCGACGACCTGGGAAAAACCAACGATGCTCGGCCCATGACGATCGATCCCAGTTACAACGTCGGTTTCACTTTTGCTCGCCAGTATGGGATTCGCATAACCCAAAACTTCGGCGACAAGGTGGCCATCGCCGTTTCCATGGAGAACGCGCAGGGCACGCTCACCACGCACGGCAACGGAGACAATTTCCTGCTCGGCGAAGCCGGCGCGAGCAACAGCTACAACACAACCGCGAATTACACGGCGAATCCTTCCCCCGATATCGTCGCCAAGCTCGCCTTTGATCCCGGCTTCGGCCACTACGAGATCTTCGGCCTCTTCGATCGGTTCGCCGATCGTGTATTTCCGTGCGGCGAGGTCGCCAGCGCTACCACCTCATTCTGCGGGGGCAGCCTGGTCGCGGGGACCAATGCACTGGGAGCCTATAACGTCTCGAAGAACGGCGGAGCCTTTGGCGCCAACGCCCGCTGGAACTTCGACCACAAGCGTATCGTTTTCGGTCTGCACGGCTTCGGCGGCAGCGGCGTGGGTCGTTACGGCGCTGCTCAGCTCTCCGACATTTCCATCAATGCCAACGGAACCGTTCATCTGATCAAAGACCTGCAAGGCTTGGCTACGCTCGAGTGGCACGGCAAGAAACTCGATCTCTACGCTTACACTGGCGCGGAGTATGCCGGCCGGACCGCCAGTTACGATCCCATCAGCGGCAAGGAAGTAGGCTACGGAGCGCCGCTCTTCAACAACTCCGGCTGCTATAGCGAATTGCCTCCCGCCGTCGACTCTGGTTTTACTCCGACCACGCTCGCCGATTGCACTTCCGACACGCGGGCGGACATCGAGGGCACATTCGGCTTCTGGTACCGCTTCTACAACGGGCCCAGGGGCAGGTTCCAGTTCGGCACGCAGTACTCCTACGTGACTCGTCAGACCTGGTCTGGCGTGGGCTTTACCAAAGGAGTGGGAGTAACGCCAGAAGGTTTGGACGGCATGGTCTTTACTTCGTTCCGCTACTACCTGCCGTAGAAACCGGAATGGTCCCGCGTCAGCGTTTGACACGGGACCACCAGGTTCAACGGCCGCGCAACTTTCTGAGGGGCGCCTTCCCTTCAGAATCGCCGCCGGTCCGGTTTTGGGCTACTCTCCTTTTTCCGGGCCGGTGGTGTTAACGTTTCCGCCTTGTGTTCTTAGCGCTCCGCTCTTCGGCGTTCTGTGGTTCGACACTCCGTTGTTCGGCACTCCATTGTTCGGCACTCTGGGCTCTTCACACCTGCTCGCGCGCTTCGCTCAGGTTCACCGTGACTTCCATTTTTTTCTTGCCGCGATAGATCGTTATCTTCACCGTGTCGCCGGCGCGGTGGTTGTTCATGATTTGGGCCAGGTCGTCCTGGTCTTCAATCTTCTGGTCATCGATGGCGATAATCAGATCGCCTCCGAGCATGATCGGAGTATTCCCCAGGTAAGCGCGCTCGGTGCCGCCGAGCAGGCCGGCCTGCTCGGCGGAGCCGCCGGGGGTGACCTGCACGATGAGCAAACCGTAATCGGCGGGCAGTCCGATTTCGTCGGCCAGTTCCGGCGTAATCGGAATCGTGCGCACGCCCAGCGCGGGACGGCGCACGCGGCCCAGCGTCATCAAGTCATTCAGCACCGCCTTTGCCGTGTTGATGGGGATGGCGAAGCCGATGCCCGCGTTCTGGTTCACGCTGGAAAGAATCATGGTGTTGATGCCGATCACTTCGCCGTGCCAGTTCATGAGCGGGCCGCCGGAATTGCCGGGGTTGATGGCCGCGTCGGTTTGAATGGCTTCGTCGATGGTCGCGCCGTTGGGTTCGCGCACGGGACGGATCGAGCTGACGATGCCGCGCGTCATGGTTCCGGCGAGGCCGAAGGGATTGCCGATGGCATAGACTTTCTGCCCGACCTGCAAACCGCGCGAGTCGCCGAGCACGGCGGGAACCAGGTCGGGAGCTTTGATCTGGATCACGGCGAGATCGTGCGCCTGATCGGTGCCGACGATGGTGGCTTTGTACTTCTTGCGGTTGTGCAGCGTGACCTCGACCTGGCGCGCGTCGGCGACCACGTGATAGTTGGTGAGAATGTGGCCATCTTTATCGATCACGAAACCGGAGCCTTGACCTTCCTGCGGCACCAAGCCGTAGAAGAAGTCGAAGGCCATGGCGCGCGAGGTGACATTCACCACCGAAGGAATGTTCTTGCGATAGACCGCGATGTTGTTCTGTTCCTCGGCGTCGAGCGATTCTCCGCCGGCGGCCTCCGTGATTTCGACGCGGTCGGAATGACCGAACCAGCTTGCGGGACTGGACGCGGCAAACTTCGCGTTCGAACGCCAAGTGGTGAAGTAGAAGAATGCGCCGACAATCAGCAGCGCCAACAGTACGGGACGTATGAGCCTCATGAGAGCAAATCCTTGAATGCAGATCGGTGAATGCAGATCGGTGAATGCAGATCCTTAAATCCAGATCCTTGAGTGCAAATCCTTGGATGCAAATCGATATTCGATTCTATCCAAATGTTCAACCGCGTGGGCGCGCGGCGGCGGATTCTGCCTTCATTTCTTGCCTGTGGATTTCTGGCTGAAATAATTCGTGGGGCGATGATGGAAGCGCTGGTCAGCGCTGATCCCGAAAAGGGAAATTATGGTTCGGGTGGGGTACACCCCCCCTCCCCCACCCTCTGGAATCCTTGCCCAGCGCGGGTTTCGCAGGAAGGGTATGTCAAAATCTTGCAAGCAAAGAGCTTAGAGTCAAAATATAGACAACAAAGCACTTAGCGCTATTCTGGCAGGAGAGTTCTATACCGCCTCCGCCTTGACCATAATGGACTGGTTTGGTTTGAGAGGCAAGGTTGGATGTCACAATGTTGCGAAAGTCGTGGTAAGCTTGGCGGCAATGTAAAGCTCCCCCCGCCCGCAGCAGAAAGCTAGAAACGGAGGCTTGCCGTGACCCGCCTGTGCTCGTTTCGCTTTCGCGCGCTCTGCTCTTCGCTTGCCTTGATCTGTTTTGCGGCAATCGCCCTGCCAGCGTATGCGCAGTTTGAGACGCGGGCTACGACCCATTTTCCTGAGGGGGCGTTCAGCATAGCGACGGGCGACTTTAACAATGACGGCAACCTCGATGTTGTGATGACCACGGGCAACGGATTTACAGTTGCGCTTGGCAACGGCGACGGGACTTTTCAGACGCCGATAACGACCCGGACTGAGCTCTCCTATTCGCTGGCGGTCGCCGACTTTAACAACGACGGGAATTTGGACATCGTGGTCGCCAACGACAATTTGGACCCCAGCACGGTGAGCGTGTATCTGGGCAATGGAGACGGGACGTTTAAGGCACCCATCAATTCCAACACCACGAGTTACAACGAGTTTGTCGCGGTGGGCGATTTTAATAACGACGGCAAGATGGACATTGTCGTCATCGAGATCCCGTACATCAGCGTGCTGCTGGGCAATGGCGACGGCACATTTCAGCCGCCGAGCGACAACGATTCGTTCGTCGGCGCCGAGTGGCTGGCGGTTGCCGACTTCAACAACGACCACAATCTCGATGTGCTTGTGACCGGATCTTTTGGTTCGACCTACAGCATCGGGGTGCTGCTCGGAAATGGGAACGGTACGCTACAGAATTCCATTACCCAGGCCATCGAGTATGTCCCTGCCGCTGTGGCTGCGGGCGATCTTAACGGTGACGGGAATGTGGATGCGGTTTTGGGCTATGACCTGAGCGGGATCGCGGTGTTCCTCGGCAACGGGGACGGAACCCTGCAGCCACCAGTGAATTACGATACGACGGGGATTTCGAATGCCGAGGTTATGGTCCGCGATCTGAACCTGGATGGCAAGTTGGACGTGGCGGTGCCCGCCACCGACGGCTCGGCGGCCGGCGTGGATGTGTATTGGGGTAATGGTGACGGCACCCTCGAGCCGGCGCAGTTTTACGCCGCCACTGCGTCCGGGCCGGGAGTTATCGGAGACTTTAATGGAGACGGCTTGCCCGATTTTGCCTTTGGGGAAGACACTTATGGCGTTACCACTTTGCTTAACACCGGCGCGGTGAGTTTCTCTCCGACGACGGCGCCGATAACCTTTCCCGTGCAGGTGATCGATACGACCAGCCAAAAGCTAACCTTGAAGCTGACCAATCATGGGACGACCGGTCTCTCGATTAGCTCGATCAAATTGTCGGGCGAGTTTCAGATGAGCACTACATGCGGAAAGACGGTGGCGAGCGGCGCAAGTTGCGGGATCAGCGCGGCGTTCAAGCCGCTGACCGCGGGCACGTTCACCGGATTAATTACGATTGTCGACAGCGCATCTTCGAAGCCGCAGTTTGTTGAGCTCTCTGGCACCGCGACGGTCATAAAAGTTTCGCCGACCAGCCTCAATTTTGGCGATCAGAAAGTTGGGACGACGAGCAAGGCGCAGGTTGTGACCGCGACCAACGAGGGCAGCACCGCAATCACGTTCACCAGCGTAGCGGTGGGCGGGACGGGCGAAAAGAGTTTTTCCTTGACGGACAACTGCACCGGCCATGCGATTCACCCGGGGGCCAGTTGCAGCGCCTCGGTAACTTTCGATCCGACGAAAACAGGCGCCATTAGCGGAGATCTTTATTTCAATCTGCCAAGGGGATCGATCAGCCCCGCTCCTGTCGCTCTTTCGGGCACCGGGACTTAACTTAGTGTCGGGTCCCCGCCCGCGCGGGGAGACGAGGTAACCGATGTTCTGGCACTATCGTCTCCGCGCCTGTGCAACGCCAGGGCGCAGGAACGGCGGGCTCTGACAGAGTCTTAGTCACTGGCCACTAAGTATGCTCCCACCATTCCGCCCGCTCGCGCGCTCATTCTTCTCCCGCGACCCGCGCCGAGTAGCGCGCGGCCTTCTGGGCAAAGTTCTGGTGCGGCGACAGGGCAAGCTCTATCTCGCGGCCCGCATCGTGGAAGTCGAAGCCTATCTCGGAGAAAACGATCGCGCCGCTCACGCCGCCGCCGGCAAGACCGCCCGAACCGCAGTTCTCTTCGGCCCGCCCGGTTACGCCTACGTCTATTTCATTTATGGCAATCACTACTGCCTCAATGTTTCCTGCCAGCGCGAGGGCAAAGCCGGATCTGTCCTGTTCCGCGCTCTCGAACCGCTTCTGGGACTCGAACCGATGGCGCGCGCTCGCGGCATCGTGCTCACCGGCGGCAGCGCAATCCGCGGTGACGTAACAAATGATGCGCGCCATCTCTCCGAACTCACCAGCGGGCCCGGCCGTCTGGCCCAAGCTTTCGGCATTACGCGCCAGCGCGACAACGGCTGCGATCTCACCACGCCCGCATCCGGCCTATGGATCGGCCGCGACAGCTTTCGCGCCAGAAATATCCAAATCACTCGCCGCATCGGCATCACCCAAGCCGCAGCCTACCCCCTGCGCTACGTCCTGGCCGGAAACCCCTTCGTCTCCGGCAAGAAAGTTTGGCCGGCTGGCCTGCGGCCGACGCGCTCCAGTATCCTTGAAAGCTGAAGCCCGGAGCGGGACTTGCCAAGCAGGGCAGGAAACGAAGAGACTAGCGCGCATGAACATCGGCCTGTTCGGCGGTAGCTTCGATCCCGTGCATCGCGGACACACGGCGCTGGCGCGGGCCGCGCTCGACCGCTATAAGCTCACCCGCATCCTGTTCGTGCCCGCGCACGTTCCGCCGCACAAGCAGCGCCAGCCGCTCTCGCCCTTCGTTCATCGCTACGCCATGCTGGCGCTGGCCACGGCGCAGGAAAAAGTTTTCGTGCCCTCGCTGCTCGAGGCGCCCGAAGACGAGATGCCAGAAGAAGAGACGCGCAATGAGTCTGCAGCCGGCCGCGCACGCCACAAGGGAAAAGAGAACGCGCGGGGAAAACAATACGCAGCCCCGAAACCAAACTACACCATCGACACCGTGCGCCGGCTCAAGCGCTCGTTCAAGAAAACCGACAAACTCTTTCTGCTGATCGGCATCGACGCCTTCGCCGACATCGCAAAGTGGCGCGAGGCCGAGGAGTTGTTTCGCGAATGCGAATTCGTGGTCGCCAGCCGCCCCGGATATTCGCTGGCCGATGTGGCCAACGCTCTGCCCGAAAGCCTACGTCCCAGGCCGGAAGTCACCAAACCATTTCAGAAGCAGGCCGCCCGAGGAGATCTGGTGTTGACCGGCGCAACCATCCATCTGCTGGATGACATTCATCAACCGGTTTCGGCCACGGTTATCCGCGAGGCCGCAGCCGCGGGCAAACCGTTGAGCCGTTTCGTGGACGCCTCCGTCGCGGAGTACATCAAGAAGACGGAGTTGTATCGGCGCTAGCTTCGGTCGGCGCGGCGGACACGGTGATGCGACTCTCGTTTACAATGGGAGATCAGTCCGCGGCGGACGCAAATGAAGTGGGCAACAAAGCGCTGAACCGCCAACGACCAGCGACTGGCAACCGACTAAGAACTGCATGAAGAAGAACGATTCGAAGAAGCAAATCACCGCAGCCATTCAGGCCTGCCTCGACAAGAAAGCCGAAGAGCTGACCATCCTGGAAATGGGAAAAGGTTCGGGAGCATTCACCGATTACTTCCTGCTGTGCAGCGCCACCAACCCGCGGCAGGTGCAGGCCATCGCCGACGAAGTGGAATTGCGGCTCAAAACCGCCGGGCTGCGGCCCACGCACGTGGAAGGCTACAGCCAGGCGGAGTGGGTGCTGCTCGACTACCTCGACTTCGTGGTGCACGTGTTTTCGGAAAAGGCGCGGAAGTTCTACGATCTCGAACGCCTGTGGAAGACGGCTCGCCGGCTGGAGCCTTCGGAATTGAAGCCGGCGGCGCGGCGCAGGCGGGCCGCGGTGAAGACGGCGGGCAAGGCGAAGAGCGCGCGCAAGAAGAAAACGGCTTAGGACAATTTCTGAACGGGGCGTGTCGAATCTATGCGCGCGGGCTGCCGGTGTCCGCCTTGTGTGGTGTGTAATTAAATCCTGACTGTGAAGATCAAGATTGCCTGGGTGGGCAAGACCAAGGAGCCGGCGATAGCGGCGCTGACGGAGGAGTATCTCAAACGGATTGCGCGCTATGCTCCGGTGGAAGCGGTGGCGCTGCGCGATGAAGGTGCGCTGCTCGGGATGTGCGGGCGGGCGGCGGGACGCGGGAAGGCGGCGGGCAACGGGAAGTGGACGCTGGTATTGATGGATGGGCGGGGGAAGCAGTTTTCTTCGGAGGAGTTCGCGCGTTTTTTGGGCGAGTATCAGGAACGGAATCCGCTGCCGCTGGTGTTTGCCGTGGGGCCGGCGGACGGATTCAGCGACGCGGCGCGGGGCGCGGCGCAGCATGTGATGTCACTGGGCAAAATGACGCTGGCGCATGAACTGGCGCGAGTGGCGCTGCTGGAGCAGATTTACCGCGCGTTCACCATCCTGAAAGGCCATCCCTACCATTCCGGACATTGAACGGAATGAGACCGCGCGGTCAATGTGCCCTTTCGTGTATATGGGCGAAGAGCGGGGCGGCGTAGACTCAATTTGTGAGCATCGGTTCAGCGGGAAGTATGGGATGCCGTGGTTCTCTATGAGCTATAGTTAGATGGGACGGCTAAAGCTAAGCGATGCGAGCGATTGAGGAGCGATCATGAAGAATCCGGTGGACGTATTGCGGGTGAAGGAGCAGGAGTTGGTACGGGTAAGGCTGGAGATTGAAGCGCTGCGGATTGCGACGCGCCTGCTGGGAGACGACGAAGAGGGCGTGGGAGCGGTACCGCCGCCTGCGGTGAGGGGGAATGGGGCGTCGAAGATTATGGCCTTGCCGTAGGGGTTGCGGAATTCTGGCTGTCGATGTTTGACGTTTGCGGGCGGGGCCGGCGCGACTCACCGTGCTGGTTCATTCCGACGCACGCCGACGGCGAGAAGCCGGCCGCTTCTTGGACGCTGCCGCGGAGCGCCACGCCCCGCGGATGAGATCGCGCAGGGCATCGGGGCGGACGCGGGCCAGGCGAACCAGGACCCATTCGTAGTTCAGATAGTGATCGGTGATGTAGTAAGTGCCGGGATCGGCGGCCATCAATTCCGCGCGTTGCTCAAAATCCATGCGCACGACCAGTGACTCGAGATCCTGGTGCAGCCGCAGGAATAAGACTCCGTGAACCTTGAAGGCGGGCGTGCCGTAGGATGTGCTTTCTTCGACATTGTCGAGAGCGAGCGCTATTCGGCGAACGGTGTTGAAGGTCACGGACATGTGGTTCAGGCGTTCAACATTAGCGTAATTTGGTAATTGAAAATCCCGAAGCTTCCACAAGGTTACAGGAGCACACAAATCACACAGTTATACAATCGCCAATCCGCACTCAATCCCCCATCATTCGAAGGCCAGAGCCGCGGCCATGCGCGGCGCGAAGGAACTACCCGACGATCCGATTATCCAATTATCCAGTTTACAAAATCGGCCAAGAATTATTGCGTGACGGTGGCTTGATAGCTGACGGTTTGCCAGTGGCCGCTGCGGCGGATCCAGACGCGGGTGTAGCGGTAGGGACCGCTGAAATCTTCGCCGAGCTGGTGGCCCCGGACGTCGGCGCGGGCGGTGACGACGGCGGTGTCGCCGTAGACGCGGACGACCATGTCGGTGACGTTCATCGCTTCGTAACGAAGCTGGCCGCTCTTGCGGGCGGCGACGGCGTCCGGCTTGGTGGTGACCTGGCCGAGCGGAGAGATGGCGACGTAATCGTCGGCGAGGGTGCGCAGGGTGAAGTCGGCGTCGCGGTGGAGGGTGGCGTCTTTGGCCTGGCGCTCGAGGTCGACGATTTCGCGGGTGGTGACCTGGTCGGCGGATTCGAAGTTAGGCCTGGGGCGTACTACGTGCTGCGCGGCAAATGCCGTCAGCGGCACGAGCAGGGACAACAATAACGCTAAACAGTTGTTGATCACGACGAGACCTCCGAAAATGGCACGGGAGACAGAGATCTGCTGGACTCAACTACGGATTCTTGGATGCAGGAGTTCCGTGGAAAAATATCCGAAATTAAGAATGACGATGGAAATCGTGGTGCGCGGTTGCCGAAAGGGTGGGTGCGGAGAGACATCACTACCAGGAAAGACTGATTTGTGGGGCGCTTTATTACAATTTGTTTTGGAGTGTTGCGTCTCAGATTGAGCCGGCGGCAGGGAAGAGACCGCTTCTAGTAGAATCAATCGGCTGCCAACGAGAATGACTGACGTACGTCGCGGTCTCATCATCGTAAACACCGGACCGGGCAAGGGCAAGACTACGGCCGCCATGGGGACGGCTCTGCGGGCGGTGGGCCAGGGAATGCGGGTGCTGATGCTGCAGTTTCTGAAAGGCTCGTGGCATTACGGGGAACTGGACGCGGTGCAGGCGTTCGGCGACAAGTTTGTGATGAAGCAGATGGGACGCGGATTTGTGAAGGTGGGAGCGGAGAAGCCGGATGCGGAAGATGTCCGCATGGTGGAAGAGGCGTGGGCGGAGAGTGAGAGGGCGATCGAATCGGGGGAGTGGGATTTAGTTATTCTCGACGAGATCAATTATGCCATCAGCTACGGGATGCTGGACGCGGCGAAGGTGGTGGAGAGCCTGAAGAGGAAGCCCGAGATGGTGCATATCATCTTGACGGGGAGGAACGCTCACCCCACAATTATCGAGGCTGCCGATACGGTGACCGAAATGCGGCAGGTGAAACATGCGTATGAGAAAGGCGTGATGGCGCAGAGGGGAATCGAGTACTGATTGAGTGATTTTGTGATTGGGTGATTGAGCGATTTATCAAACCTCAAGATTCGGTTTTCAATCGCCAAATCACAAAATCACCTAATCGCTAAATTCTTATGGCTTGGTTCAAACGGCAATCCGGGGAGCTGGACACTTCGGGCGCGAAGACGGTTCGCACCGAGGGATTGTGGGTGAAGTGTGAAAACTGCCGGCAGATCATCTGGAAGAAGGATCTGGAAGAGAATTTGAATGTTTGTCCGAAGTGCGACAAGCACTTCCGGATCGATGCGCGGACCCGGCTGGGGCTGCTGCTGGATGACAATCAGTACGAAACGTTCGACGACAATCTGGCCTCGACCGATCCGCTGAAGTTTGTGGACCTGAAGCCGTACGCCGCGCGGCTGCGGCGGGCGCAGGAAGAAACGGGATTGAAGGATGCGGTGATTAACGCGCGGGGCAAACTTGGCGGACGGCCGGTGCTGGTGAGCTCCATGGAGTACTCGTTTATCGGCGGCAGCATGGGAGCGGTGGTGGGCGAGATGATTACGCGGGCGGTAGAGCGGGCAGCGGAGTCGCGCACGCCGCTGGTGATAGTCTCGGCCTCGGGTGGGGCGCGGATGATGGAAGGCGTGATCAGCCTGATGCAGCTGGCGAAGATTTCCGCGGCCCTGGCGCGGCTGGATAAGGCGAAGGTGCCGTATATTTCGGTATTGACGGATCCGACGACCGGCGGAGTAACGGCGTCGTTTGCGATGCTTGGGGATTTGAACATTGCCGAACCCGGAGCGCTGATCGGTTTTGCCGGGCCGCGCGTGATCGAGCAGACCATCCGGCAGAAGCTTCCGCCGGGCTTTCAGCGCAGCGAGTTCCTGCTGGAACACGGCATGCTCGATGCGGTGGTGCATCGCAAGCAACTCAAGCCTTACATCGCCCGCGCGCTGGATTTTATGATGTAAGAGAGCTGCCAGACGTCAGCCCTCGGACCTCGGACCCTCAGCCCGCAGCGAGATCAACCGCCTCGCTGCGCCAGGTGTTTCTCATTCGCAGCGGCCCGGTGCTTTTCGGTGCGCGTGTGCGGCTGGTAATCTGAAGAGTCACCCTGACCACTGAAAGCGAATGGCTGAGAGCTGCTTCACCTCCTACGAAACCGCAGTTTCCCGCATGTTTGCCCTCGGTCACGAGTTGGCGCAGACGCCGTCGCACAAGTTCGATTTGGCGCTGGTGAGGACCCTGCTGGCGGCGCTGGATCATCCGGAGCGGCGATTTGCCAGCGTGCTGATTGCCGGGACGAATGGCAAAGGCTCCACCGCCGCTACACTGGCTTCGATTCTTAAGGCGTCCGGAATGAAGACGGGCTTGTATACATCGCCGCATTTGATACGAATGAACGAGCGCATTCGGATCAATGGAGAAGAAATCAGCGACGACGATTTTGCCGGACTGCATGGGAAAGTGGATCGGGCGGCAGAGCGGTTGGTAGAGGCGGGAGAGCTACCGTGGCATCCCAGTTTTTTTGAGATGATGACGGCAATTGCGTTTGAGCACTTCGCGAGAGAGCGCGTCGAGATCGCCGTTCTTGAAGTGGGCATGGGTGGGCGGCTGGACGCGACCAACGTTGTCGAGCCGCGGGTAAGCGTGATCTGCGATATTTCACTCGATCACCAGAAGTTTCTGGGCGACACAGTGGCGGAGATCGCACGAGAAAAAGTGGGAATTATTCGTCCGGGTGGCGTGGTGGCGACGCTGCCGCAGCAGCCCGAAGCGAACGACGTGATCGGGAACACGATTCTTGATCTCGGCGCGCGGGCGGTGGATGCGGTTCCCTATGTGCCTCCGATTTCGCCGGGGAGTGCCACATACCTGGCGCCGAGTACCGAGTGCCGAGTACCGAGTGGCGAGGCAAAATCTCGCGCTGGCGGCAGCGGAAGCATTTTGACCGCAGCGATGAAGTTGACGAAGGAAGACGCGAAGGCCGCAAAGAAATACGTCTATCGGTATCCGCTTCAAGTGATGGGAAAACAAATTCTGGTAGAGACGCCGCTACTGGGCCGGCATCAGTTGCGCAATGTGGCGCTGGCTGTTGCTGCGGCGACGGAATTGAGCCAGCAGGGTCTTAGCGGGATCATCCCGGATACGATCGAACGCGGAATCCGCGAGACGCGTTGGCCGGGGCGGTTTCAAACGATTCCGGCACGGGCGGATTGGCCTGAGATTGTTCTCGATGTGGCGCATAATCCCGCCGGTGCCTGGGCACTACGGTCCGCGCTTTCTGAGAGCTACTCCGGCCGGCTGTTGATTTTTGTTTTCGGCGCCATGCGCGATAAAGCCATCGCCGAGATGACGGAAATTCTTTTTCCGCTGGCGGAACTCGTAATCGCCACGCAGCCTGAGAATCCGCGATCGGCATCGCCCGAGGAGATTCAGCTAGCGGCAGCCCGCACCAGCGTGGAAATAGAAGCCGTGTCCCAAGTGTCCGAAGCCCTTCAACGGGCGAAGACTCTGGCCCAGCCGGGAACCGTGCTGGCGATTACCGGGTCGATTTACCTGGTGGGCGAAGCCATGCGCTGCCTGGGGATCAAGGTGTGAAGCGTTGCCAAGCCCAGATTTCGCTGGACCCAGATTTTCTCTAGACCCAGATTTTCTCTAGAATAGACGTGTGCCGGAAGTGAACTCATCGGTTGAGCAAGTGGAGCGTGGCGCAAGTGAAACGCCGCCGGCCGATTCCCCGCGTCAAAGTCCCCATGCAATTCCCGGCGCGAAGCACGGTTGGCTGAGCCGCCTGCGCTCGTATTTTGTTATCGATCCGCTGATCTGGTTCTACACGCTGGTGCTGGGGATCATCGCTCTTCCCGCCGGAGTCTTCGATCGCGGCGGGCGATTGCTGCACTGGTTTTCGCGGGCATGGTCGTGGCTGATCATGAAGACGGTCTTTTCCCCGGTGAAGGTCACCGGCCTGGACAAGATCGACGCTTCCAAAGCTCATGTTTATGCGGTGAATCACGCTTCGGCGATTGATATTCCTGTCCTGTATGTTTATCTGCCGTTTCAATTTCGCATCGTGTTCAAGAAAGAGCTGCTGATTTATCCGGTGGTGGGCTGGCATTTGAAACGCTCCGGGCAGATTTGCATCGACCAGCAGAACCCGGCGAATTCGATTGGCAGCATACGCTCGGCATTGAAAGGACTGAAAGCCGGATTGCCGCTGGTAATTTTTCCCGAGGGCGGACGCACGCCGGATGGCGAGATCAAACCGTTTCTGCCCGGAGCTTTTTTTCTGGCGATCAAAGCGCAGGTGGATATCGTTCCCATCGCACTGGTCGGAACCTACGAACTGCTGCCGATGGACACCTTCCACGTAAAGTGCCGCCCGCTGGAGATGCGCGTGGGCGAGCCGATTTCAACGGTGGGAATGACGATGAAGGATACGGAAGCGGTGTCGGCGAGGGTACAGAAGGCGGTGGAAGAGTTGTATTATCCAGGGGTTTAGTCGTCGCTGTCCATGAGCACAGGACCCGCCCAGTGTGTAACGACGCGACCGGTCGGAATTACACGGCCAAAGACGACTGGCGCGAAGTAAATCGCAGGCTTGAACAGGCTCGCGATTCATTTCGATTCCTGAAATATTTCTTGGGGATCGCTCATCGAGCGATCCAGTTTTATTTCTCCGTCGCGGGCGTGTACTCGATTCCCATCTGAGCGAACAAAAAGCTGTAAACGTCGGCGCCCTGCTCGATTTGCTCGTCGAGCGCCGTGCCCATGCCGTGGCCTGCGCTCGCCGTGGTGCGCAGCAGGATGGCACGATCGGAACCGTTAGCCGCCTGCAGGCGCGCCGTCATCTTCCGCGATTGCATGGGGTTCACGCGGTGATCGTTCTCTCCGGTAAGGAACAGAATCGCGGGATAGGCCGTGCCGTCTTTCACATGATGGTACGGCGAGTAGGCATAGAGCGCCTTGAACTGCCCGGCATCCTTCACCGTGCCAAACTCGGTGACGTTGAATGCGCCGTTGGGGTCGAGCTCGACGCGGAGCATGTCGTAGATTCCAACGAAAGAAACGACGGCGCGGAACAGTTCAGGGCGCTGGGTGAAAGCGGCGCCCATCAGCAGGCCGCCGTTGCTTCCGCCAACGATGGCCAGGTGCGCGGGCGAGGTGTACTTGCGACCGATCAGATACTCCGCGGACGCGATGAAATCGTCGAACACGTTCTGCTTGTGGGTAAGGTTGCCCGCCTTGTGCCATTCCTCGCCGTATTCGGCGCCGCCGCGCAGATTGGCAAACACGAAGACGCCGCCCTGGTCGAGCCAAATCCGCGTTTCCGATCCAACGAAGTAAGGCTTAGTGCTGATGCCGTAGCCGCCGTAACCGGTCAGCAACGTGGGGTTCGTGCCGTCGAGCTTGGTGTCTTTGCGGCGGATGATGTCGACCGGCACGCGCGTACCATCCTTGGATGTGGCGAAGTCGCGCACCACTTCGGCATCGTCGAACTTCACCGGCGAGGTCTCGAAAAGCGCAGTCGGTGTGGCCTTTCCCGTGGCGGCGTCGAAACGGTACCAGGCCGGCGGTTCGATAAAAGTGGAAGTATAGAAAAGCACGTCGCCGGCGCCGATGGAAACTACCTGGCCGATCGCCGAAATCGGCGGCAGCGGCGGGGCAGCGAGCGCGTGGCCTTTGCCGTCGAAGACGCGCACCCGAGATGGACCGCCCATGATGTCGATCACGTACAAATGACCGGGTGTGGGGACGAAGTTTTCAATCGATGCGCGAGCGCTTTCGTCAGCACCAATCCCTGAACTCTCCGCCACGATGGCTTTGGCCTGGTCGAGATTGAGATGGTCGAGAACGAGATGCGGCAGCGGCAGACGCAGAATCTGGCCGCGCGGCGCGTCTTTCCGCGAGAGCAGGTAGAGCGCATCGTCCGCGCCGAACTTCACAGCGACGATTCCGTCTTCGAAATGCGTGACCTGCGTCCACTTGCCCGTCGAATCCATCACATAGTGCGCGTACTCGCCGCCATCGCCATTGCCTATGGCGGCCAGCAGCCAGCGTCCGTCGTCGCTGGTGCGGAGCTGGATCTCGGCGATGCGGGGAAACTCTTTCCCAATGACATAGGCGTCTCGTTTAGCGTCGGTGCCCAGCTTGTGAAAGTACACCTGCTGGTAAAAGTTGGCGTCTTCTGGCGGACGCTCGTTGCCCTGCGGATAGCGGGTGTAGTAAAAGCCGGAGTCGTCGGCCTTCCAGTCGAGGCTGCCGCCGGCCGTGGCAAAATTGACGCGGGGAACGATGTCGGCGAGTTCCTTGCCGGTTGCGACTTCAAAGACGCGCGCGTTACTGTCTTCCGAGCCGTTCTCGGAGAGCGCCGCGGCTACGTATTTGCCGTCGAGAGAGGGAACATAGAAATCCACGGCCGTGGATCCTTTGCCGGCCGCGGCGTTGGGATCGAAAATCACTTTGGCGCTGGCTGGATCGTCCGCTGAATGCAAGGCCACCAGTGCAGGTTGCTGCTGGGGCGGCTGATATCTCATCGCAAACAGCGTGCCGCCGCGGAATTGCAGTTCGTAGTACGCGGCGGAGCTGGCGGCGACCAGTTGCTTGAGCCGCTCCTTGATGGCCGGCCGCGAGGGTAGATGGTCAAAATATTCGCGGCTGCGGGCGTTCTCGGCCGCGCTCCACTGCTTGACCTCGGGATCGTCCCAGTTCTCCAGCCAGCGGTAGTCGTCGGTGACTTTGACGCCATAATATTCGTCGGTCACCGGACGCTTAGGCGTGGCCGGTGCCGCCGGAATAGACGGTCCTTGCGCGAACGCACCGGAAGTCAGCAGGCAGAGGCGGACAACGACAGAAACCATGACAACGGCCGAAGCGACAGAAACGGCGAAAACGCGCGCGGAAGACGAATTTCTCATTGCAAGCGCCTTTCGACAAATTCAAGAGGTTGCGCCAGGCCGGACAGTGCTCTCACCGCTTCCTTCGGCACAGTCTGAGTCGGACGGGATCAGGCAAAAGAATCCCGCCCTTCGCCAGGGCGGGATTCCTTGCCGCTTTTGCCGCTAGAAGTCAGGGCCGTTAGTAGCTCAACCCTAACGGCTCCCCAGGGTCTTCAATCTGCACTGGCTCGTTGGCCCTAACGGCGTTTCTTGGTTTTCTTCTTGCCGGCCGGCTTCTTGGCAGCTTTTTTCGCCGGTTTTTTGGCGGCTTTCTTCTTGGCCGGTTTCGCGGCCTTCTTAGCCGGCTTTTTCGCAGCTTTTTTCTTAGCGGGTTTCGGCGCCGCTTTCTTCTTGGGCGGCGCTTTCTTTGCGGGTTTGGGTTTCGCACCCCCGCCGCCGGCGGGAGCCGCGGGCTTGGGCGCGGGAGGCGGTGGAGGCGGCGTCGCGGCCCCGCTCGTCGCCGCTTCGGGCACTCCGGTTTCTTCTTCCTCTTCTTCCTCTTCGAAGTCCTCTTCCAGCGACTCGTTGTAAGCGCCGCTGTCGCCGAACTCGTCTTCTTCGTCACGTCCGTAAAGCGTCGGGTCGTAGAACGTCATTGCTCCTCCTGATCTTAGCTGGCCTCGTCTTAGCTGGCTTCCTGGTGCGGGAACGGCACGCCAGGTCGCCGGGCACGGGTAATTAAAAGACCACCGCAAAACTTGTGCTGGAACGGCGCGCGATTATAGCACGACGTTTAGTGCAGGTTGCAAGGGCTGTAATCACATCAGCCTGCTTATCCCTGTTACCATACGGAACGCGCGAATGGAAGCGGAAAAACGGGAAAGCGGCCGAGAAGCGGACGGGAGTTTTCCGGAGGGGCCGACTGCCCGCCTTTGGGCCATTACGACCGAGGCGGCCCCCACCCTTGCGTCTTTTTGTCTAGTCCCGAGACATTCTTTGCGGTTTGCCCGGGGACAATGTGTAAAGGGCGTCATGAGACTGAACACCAGTCTGGCCGGTGGGCTGCTGCGTATAACCCAAATGGGCTAACCGAATGGGAGAGTGCCCATATCTGAGCGTTCCATGCTAAAATATGGGCAGTCCCTCCTAACTCCCATAGTTCGTTTCACTTACAAGAATTATGGCGGAAAGTGTACATACATTCCGCCAGCACAAAATGTTCCCATGGGAACACTTTGCGCACAATGTTCCCGTGGGAACATTGCGACGAGTCCTACTCGTACGCCAGCGCGTCGATCGGATCCTTCTGCGCGGCCTTGTAGGCAGGGTAGAGCGCCCCCAGCAGCGAGCCGGTGATGGCGATCAGCGTCGCCCGCAAAACCCACTCGCTGCTCCAGAAAAGATGCAGCACCGGCCGTTCATAGATCAGCACGCGGCGCGTCACCACGCTGATGATGATTCCGGCGACGACTCCAACGATGGCAAGCAGCGCCGTCTCGCGCAGCACCACGTTAACGATGAACGCCTTCGATGCGCCCAGCGACTTCAAGATTCCAATCTCGCGCGTGCGCTCCATCACCGCCGTGTACATCGATTGAAAGATCACCAGGAAGCCGATGATCACGGCCACGCCGATCACGACGCGGATCGCGGTCTGAAACCCGGGAAGATTGTCGGCCGTCATCATCGAAAGATATTCCTGCATGGAACGCACGGCATAGTTTTCCATGCCAGCGACTTGCTTGACTTCGTCCACCACCAGATCGGCGTTGGCGGGATCATCCACCTTCACGTAGAAAACTGAAACCCGATTTTCGGCGCCAATCAAATCCTGCATGGTAGCCAGGGGAAGAAACTTGCGGCCGCCTTTGCCATGGGGCACGATGCCGCAGATGCGGAAGGTGTGATTCAGTATCTCGATCGAATCGCCAACTTTTTTCTTGTTCATGGCGGCAAAGAAATCGTCGACGATCACGTCATAGGGTTGCTGAAACGGTCCGCCTGAGAGGTAACGGAATGGCGGAGGGATGCTGTCGTAACTGGCGAGGTCGATGCCGTAGATAATCTCGAGAGGCTTTTGCGAGAGCCACCAGATCACCGGCGCGGCGGCCTGCACATGCGGCAGCTTGCGCAGAATGCCGCCCACCTTCGCTGGAATCGGCGCGCCCGTCACGCCCACCAAGGCGGATGAGCCCGGCGGCTGCACCATCAGATCGGCGCCCACGCCGACCTGGCTTTCTTTGGAGCCGTTCAGGTAGCCGTAAAAAAAAGACACGATCAGCAAAATCATGGTGACTTCCAGCGCCACCGCGCTGATGCTGATCAGAGACCGGATGGGCCGCTGCGCCAGATTGGCGACTACCAGTTTGTTCATAGGTTTCTACAGTTTGTTTATAGGCTTCTCGATGATGCGACCGCTCCGCGCGCACGGTGGGTGCCGGTCTAGCGGCCGGGCGGAGTGGCCGGCGCAGACGAACTCGATTGCGGCCGGTTCAAATCGACCATCACGGCTCCGGGCGGCTGCTCCAGCACAAACTGCTCATCTTTCAGCGGCTTGTTGATCTCCAGTTTCAACACATTCATCTTGATGTCGTATTCTTCCGCGGGCCGCGCGATTTCGATTCGTGAAGGATAGCCGACACCGTCGTAGTCCTTGTAATCGGCATAGCGCGCGTCGGTGGTCAGGTCGCCTTGATCGTCGTAGATGTACTGCCGCGCGGGGTGCAGGTCGGTGCGGCTGAAAACGATGCGGCGCGAGATCTTCCAATCGTTTCCGCTCTTGCGAATTACCACCAATTCGTAATCCTCCTGCAGCACCCGATGCCCCTTGCTGTCGTGGAGAATCTCGTAACCGTTCTCCAGCACGGCGATCTCGGACTTAGGGTCGACGCGGCGGATGAGCAGCGCGTCGTAGATATCCTGCGGCCGGATGTTTTCCATCGGCTGGTCGGCGTTGGGCGACCCTACCGCATTGCTGCCCACCACGAAGCGGTTCTTGGGAGGAATCGACAACCGGAAATCCTGACCGTTGCTCACCATGTCGAACGCGGTGGTGCGGACGATGGGCATCAGCCCGATCATACGCAGCATCGACGGCTTGCGCGCCAGCACGTAGCCACGAATCTCTTTGTAGTCGGTGACATGGCCCTTTTTCGCGCCGCCGGCGGAAGTGTCGATATCCACCGTGGCCTGCAGGGAGCGAATCGTGTCGGCCTGCTTATCGATGGCATCGATCAGTCCCTGCTGGGACGACTGTACCAGAGGCGCCTTGGAATAGGTTTCCTCAACCGGCCGCGTGCGGAAAACACACCCCGACGTCGCCAGAACCAACGGAAACAAAGTCAAAATTCCAAGAAGCGAACTACGTCTCATTGAATGATTCAAATGATTCCTATGAATGATCCCTATGGTTTGAGTATATCGCGCCGAAGAAGGATGCAAGAATGCAGCACAGCAAAGGCTCGATCCCCGAGTTGGAGAATCCTTAATTTCGGTGGTCAGACCACTCTGGGCGGCAGTCAAACCGAATCCGGCAGCGGTAGTGGCTCAGTTTGAAAAGGGGCGGCTGTGTGCGCACGCGAGATCCCTCGTCCCGCTGGTGAAAACGCGGGACTTCGGGATGACGCCGAAGGAAGCGCAACGTTGAAGATTTTCAAATTGAGCCTCTACTCCGGCAACCGGGAGGATGCAGCATCGGCTGCGGGTGCGTGCGGCATGGAGCGCGACAAAGGCGGGTCTTACCAAGTCGAGGCTTACCAAAGTGAGGCTTACCAAAGTCAGGCGCGCCTTTTATATTTCATCATCTAAACTATTTCCGTCATGCGCAGAATCTTTTTTCTCGTCGTGGTTGCGGCAGCGGCCGCAGGCGGTTGGCTGGCCTGGACGCTGCTCGCGCCGGTTGAGCCTGCGGCGCAGACTTTCGTCCTGCTGCATCCGGGATATTCCACGCGCCGCATCGCTCGTGAACTCCGGAGCGCTGGAGTCATCCGCAGCGAAGACGCGTTCGTCTTCTGGCACTACCTTCATCACGAGCGTCCCTTGCAAGCGGGCGAATATCTTTTCGAGAAGCCGGCCAACATCCTCGACATCCAGAAACGCCTGGGGCGCGGCGATGTTTATTTCCGCACGATGGTTGTGCCCGAAGGTTCGACGATGTTTGATATTGCCCGCCTGGTCGAGGCTGCCGGACTTGGATCCGCGGAAGATTTTCTGAGGGTCGCGCAAAACGATACGGTTCTCATCGCCGATCTGGCTCCGAGCGCGCATTCCTTGGAGGGCTATCTTTTCCCCGACACCTACGAATTCAGCCGAATGCAGAACATGCACGAGCTGGCGGCGGCGATGGTCAAGGAATTTCGGCAGGTTGCGCGCCAGATCGAACTCACCACCGATATGGAGCGCACCGTCATTGTGGCTTCGATTGTCGAAAAAGAAACCGCCGTCGCTGAGGAGCGCCCGCTGGTGGCCAGCGTCTACTGGAACCGGCTGGCGAAGAATATTGCGCTCGACGCCGATCCCAGCGTCATCTATGCCGAACTTCTCGCCGGAACATATTCTGGAGCGTTGCACCACGCGGATATGCAATTCCACTCGCCTTATAACACTTATCGATATGCTGGACTTCCGCCCGGCCCGATTGGCAACCCGGGTAAGAGCGCGCTGGAAGCGGCCCTGCACCCGGCGCAGACCGACTACTATTACTTCGTCGCCGACGCCCACGGCCGGCACCGCTTCGCCAGCACAATTGAGGAACACAATAAGAATGTTGCTGCGTACCGGGAGGCTATGAGCGGACGGTAAAGGCGGGCCTCAGACCTCAGACCTCAGACCTCGGACCTCAGACCTCAGGCTTTCATCTGACGCTACCGAGCGGGTGGTGGTGCCGGGCTTCTGACGGACTGGATTAGGGAGTTGAGCCATCCGGCCCAGCTCGGTTGAAGCTTCAATCAACGCTTCTGCTCGTGGCGGATTCAGATACTTCAATCGTTGGGCGATCAGAACCTGAGTTTCCAGTTCGAGAAGTGATCCCCTAGCGTGGCAGAAGAACAGAGAACGGTCACGATCCGTAGAGCGTCCTTTTCCCTCTGCGATGTTACTTGGAATCGAGACGGCGGCTCTACGCATTTGGCTGGTCAACCCGTAGAGTTCTTCTTTCGGGAAACTCTGGGTTTCGCCGTACACACTGACGACCAAATCCATGGCATTCTGCCAAACTCTCAGATCTTTGTAGGACGCAGACATGAACTCACCTCGCTCGGGAGATTGCGCAAATTCGCCAGGCCGATGCAAGTGCGGGCGTCACACCGGAACAACTTTTCTGTGGAAGGAGGGTCAAAAGGTCGAAGTCTGAGATCCGAGGTCTGAGGTCTGAGGTCTGAGGTCTGAGGTCAGATTTTTGTCCGCTCCATCCAGCTTTGCAGGATCAGCATGGCGGCCATGCGGTCTACGGCTTTGCCGCGCTTTTCAATCGACAGTTCCGTTTCGCGCAGCAGCCGATTGGCTTCCGCCGAGGTTAGCCGCTCGTCCCATAAATGAACCGGCAGGCGGAAGCGCTTGCGTAGATCTTCGGCGAAGACCTGCATCTTTTCGGCTTGCGTGCCCTCGGCTCCGCTCATGCGCAGGGGCAGGCCGACCACGATCTCGCGGATCTTATAGTCCGCGATTACCCGCGCCAGCTCGCCGAGATCGTGCCGCTTGTTTCGCCGCTGCAGGGTTTCGAGGCCCTGCGCCGTAATGCCCAAGGGGTCGGAAACGGCCATGCCGATGCGCCGCGAGCCTACATCAAGGCCAAGAATTCGACCCGCTGCCGGGGTGGGCTTTTTCCCAGAGTGGGAAATGCGGTCCCGGGTGCCGGCGGTGTCGGCGGCGGTGCCGGTCGACACATCGCCCGGATGGACGCGATCTTTATTGAACCGATCTTTATTGAACCGATCTGTCGGCGGATCGTAAGTCACGTCTTGGATTATATTCGGCCAGCCCGGCATGGCTACCTCCAGGCTCACGGGCAGCTATCGTGTAGCAGCTAAGAACTTATATGACAATCACTTACAGCGAACCCAGCCGCCTGGACACCGGGTTTATCTTGCTTTCGGCGTGACCAAGGAGTAAACTACGACTAGAACTGTTTATTAGGTTTCCTCCACTGACCCTTACTCCTGCCTGGTGCTTATGAATGGTGTTGATCTAAATTTACACATCGGCGACAAGGTGGTGTATCCCAACCACGGGGTGGGTGTTATCGAACAGATCAGCAGCCGCGCGATCGGCGCGACTGTGGAAAAGTTCTACCTGCTCAACATCAAAGCCAGCAGTCTGAAGGTGATGGTGCCGTGCCACAACGTGGGCAGCGTAGGCTTGCGGCGGGTGGTGGGCAATGGGCAGATTCAGAAAATCGTGGATTTTCTTTCGGTTGCCGAAAACCCCGGCAACGGCGACTGGAAAGACCGTTTCAAAGAGAACTCCGAGCGCATGCGTACCGGGTCTCTGCTGGAAGTGGCTAACGTGCTCAAGACTTTGATTGCGCTCCATCAGGTGAAGCCGCTTTCGTTCCGCGAAAAGAAGATGCTGGAGCGCGCCCGCTACCTGCTGGTCAGCGAGCTGGCCATGGCCCGCAACTGCGAAGAAAACAAGGTTGAGGAACTGCTCACCGAAGCCCTGGCCAAGTGCAAACTGCGCTTTCCCGAAGCCAGCGAACTGCAAGCATCATAAGCCAACGCGCTCGTTTGTTCCCCATACAAGATTCCTCACCCGGCTGAACTGCGCCGGGTTTCGGAATGACGCCGGTATACCGGGAACACAGGCACAGTCCGCGCCACCCTTACCGCGCCTCAAACAACCAGGGATTCTGGCTTACATACTGAATGGTGGCCTGCACCGCTTGCGGAATGGTGAAGCGGGGTTGCCAACCCAGGGCGCGAATGCGGGAGCAATCCAGCAGAATAAAAGGGCTGTCGCCGATCCAGCCGCGCTCGCCGCCCGAATATGTGATCTCAGGACGGAGGCCGAGATATTCGCAAATCCAGCCGATGGAGTCGTTGACCTCGCAATCTTCGTCGGTGCCCAGATTAAATACGTTGAGCCGGGCATTGGTTGCGCCCAGAGCGGTGAAAATTCCGTCGAGGCAATCCTGCACATGCAAATATGATTTCCGCTGGTGGCCGTTGCCCAGCACGTGCAGCCGCTCGGGATGCTGGAAAAGCTGGCGGTAAAAATCGAACACGTGGCCATGCGAGTAGCGCTCGCCCAGGATCGAGACGAAACGGAAGATAAAGCCCTGCATGCCAAAACCTTCGCAGTAGGCTTGAATCAGGCCTTCGGCGGCCAGTTTCGAGGAACCGTAAAGCGAGGTCTGGAGGGGAAACGGGCAGTTCTCGGGCGTGGGAAAAAGTTCCGGTTCGCCGTAGACCGATCCCGTGGAAGAAAACACGATGCGGCTGCAGCCGTGCTCGCGCATCGCCTCCAGCACGTTCCAGGTGGCGATGGTGTTCTGCTCCAGATCTTTGCGCGGATGCTCGGTGCCGAAGCGCACGTCGGCGTTGGCGGCGAAATGAACCACCATTTCCGCGCCCTGCATGGCCTCACCTAAAGACTTGCGGTCGAGCACGTCGCCCTGATGCAAGCGAAACTGGCGATTCGCCAGCGCGCCCTCCAGAAAGCGCTGCTGCCCGGTCGAAAAATTATCCAGCCCGACGACGGTGTGATCTTCCGCCAGAAGCCGGTCCACCATATGGCTGCCAATGAATCCGGCCGCACCCGTAACTAGAACGCGCAAAAAACCCTCCACGTAAAAATCGGACGTCAGACCTCAGACCTTGGACGTCAGACCTCAGACCTTAATGCTTTCTTCGGCGATTCGCGGCTCAGACTTCAACGGCTAAGAGCTCACAGCTCACAGCTAAGAGCTTCTATCCTCAGTTTGCCGCAGCGCAATCCGCGTTCCCACCAGTTCAAAACGGCTGTCGCGCCAAACATAGCGCAGCCTCAGGTAGCTGGCAAACCAGACGAAGAATCCCAGCAGATCGCGCAACGGATAAAGCCACGGCGCCCGCTTCACCTGCCGATCGCGAACCACGGTCCACCCCACCAGCCACGCTTCGGCCAGCCGGTTCAGCACGGCGATGCCCAGCAGAATCGCTCCCCAGCCCGCGTGTCCCAGCAGCGCGGCGGCGGCGAAGCCGAGAATTCCGTAAGGCATGGCAAAGATCAGCCCGCTGCCGAAGTGTCCTTTGGGCCGCGAGTAGCGCGTGGTTTGCGCCCAGCGCAACTGATTCTGCCACATGTGGCGGAACGATTTCTGGTTCACCACATGGTCGATGACGTGCGCTGAAAGCACCACACGGTAACCCGCCTTCGCGATCAAGTCGCCGATGGCAAAATCGTAGGCAATGTAATCTTTGAGCGCCGCGTACCCTCCGATCGCGCCCAGCGCATCTTTGCGCACCACGGTGGTCGGCCCCAGTCCAAACTTCATGCCTTCCAGCAGATTCGCCACCAGCACTCCCGCCGCCATCTCAACCGACATGCCCAGCGCCGTCAGCCCGGAAAAAAATCCAGCTACATTCTTTCCGCGATAGAGGCAGGTCAACATGCCGGTCTTCGCATCGAGCAGCGGAGGCACAATTTCCCGCAAATACCGCGGCGAAACTTCCACGTCGCTGTCGGTGGTCACCAGAATTTCGTGCGCCGCCGCCTCCGCCATGCAATGAAACGAATACACCGGAGGATTCGGCCACGGAGTCCCCGTCACCAGCACCCGGCTGCGGATCTGCGGATAGCGCGCGCACACCTCGCGCACCACCGCCAGCGCGGCGTCGTCGGCCGCATCGGCCGCAAAAAGAATTTCGTATTCGGGATAATCCTGCCGGAAGAAGCTCTCGATATTCTCTTTCAACCGCGCTTCCAAACCATGCACCGGCTTGAGCACGGAAACCGCAGGCAGATGCGCATCGTCAGGCACGGAAGCCCGTTGCCGCCGCGCCTCCGCATGAAAGCGCACCACTCCCACCACCACCAGCCCCAGAAACACAGCCGAAGAGAGTGTGCCCACCACGGCGATCGCCAAAGCGAAATCAACGAGATATAGGATCGGCGAGATCAATCGAGTCCGCGACTATTTTCTCACGGAGATGGCTCTGAAGGGGCGACGGGCTGGCTTACCTTTGCGCCACCACGACTGAAGCCGCCCCGCGATAGGAGCGAAGGTGCTGTCAAGAACAAACTTCTCCCGTCGGTGTTTGAGCACCGTCTCCCAAAGGCTGGCCGAAGCGGCAGCGGGCGCCGGAAGCGCGACCTGGCTCAGAGGTCTATAATCGAAGCGAGCATTTAGCTTACGCAGTGACTGAAATCAGCAATGACTGAAATCATCAAGAGGAAGCTGCAGGACGAGATCAACGCGCTCGAACACGAGTTGATCCATGAGCTTCCGAAGGAAATCAAGAAGGCCGCGGCCCTGGGAGATCTCAGCGAGAACGCCGAGTATCACATGGCCAAGCAGCGCCAGGAGTTCGTGAAGGCGCGCGTGCGCCAGCTGGGCAAGCGCCTCGCCGACCTCTCGCTTATCAACATGAACAACATCCCCAAGGACAGAGTGGGGTTGGGTTCCACGGTAAAGGTCTTCGACAACACCAAGAACGAAGAGGTCGAATATAAGCTGGTGACCAGCGAAGAATCGGACGTGGTGGCGGGAAAAATTTCGACGACCTCGCCCATCGGGCGGGCACTGCTCAACAAGAAGGTCGGCGACGAAGTGATTGTGGTCTCGCCCAACGGCAAGCGAGAGATGGAAATTTTGAAGCTGAGCACCATCCACGATGAATTGGCGGCCATCGCGGAAGCTGGACCCGATGAAGATGGAGCGAAGGAGGCGAAGATTTAATGCCGGCTTCGTTTTCGTCCGCCCCCTCGCCCGCCCCCGTGTCAGACGGCGTGCCAAGATCTGAATCGATACCCTCCGTATCGAAATCATCCGGATGGAAGTCGTGGACGAGCGCGTTCGGGCGCGCCTGCGGAGTGCTGCTCGATACCATCGTGCGCTGGCTGGCGCTGTCGCGCATCAATCCCAACGTGCTGACATTCATGGGGCTGGTGGTGAACACGTGGGCCGCGATCCTGTTCGGCTACGCGGTCGCCGGTACGCAGCGGCGCATGTTTTTCTACGCGGGGCTGGTGATCATTTTTTCCGGCTTCTTCGACCTGGTGGATGGGCAGGTGGCGCGGGCCACCAACCGGGTCACGCGCTTCGGCGCGTTTTTCGATTCGGTGGTCGACCGCTACAGTGACGCGTCGCAGTTTCTGGGCCTGCTGGTTTTCTACGCGCGCGGCGACAAATTTTTCTATGTCGTGCTCACGGCATTCGTCATGGTCAGCGCCATCATGGTCAGCTACACGCGCGCCCGCGCGGAGTCGCTGATCGGCTCATGCCGCGTGGGATTCATGGAACGGCCGGAACGGCTGGTGCTGGTGATTATCGGCGCGCTCTTCAACCGCATGGCGCCGGTGCTGTGGGTGATTGCAGTGCTCTCGACGATCACCGTGATTCACCGCATGAGATATACCTGGACGCGCACGCAGGACCCGCCGCTGGCGGCCAAGGCAGGGCAGGCAGCTTAGCCAAGCGATTCCATCAACTGGTAGCCCACACGAGCCTGCTAGACTAATCAGTCATTTTTCTACTGAGGATCCTTCTTGGCTTCTAATCCTGTTCTGGTGGTGCATGGTGGCGCCTGGGCTATGCCTGACGACATGGTCGAGGCGCATGTTCGTGGTGTGCGCAATGCTATGGCTGCGGGATGGCGGGTGCTGGAGCGCGAGGGAGCGGCGCTGGATGCGGTGGAAGAAGCGGTGGTGGTAATGGAAGACGACGAGACGTTTGACGCGGGGCGCGGGAGTTTTCTGAATCGCGACGGCAAGGTGCAGCTGGATGCGCTGATCATGGATGGAGCGACGCTGCGCGCGGGAGGAGTGGGTTGCGTGGAGCGGCTGCGGAATCCGGTGCGGGCGGCGCGCAAGATTTTGAGTGAGAGTCCGCACGTTTATTTTGTGGCGGAGGGTGCGGAGCGTTTTGCGGCGGAGCACGGAATCGAATTGTGCAGGAACGAAGAGCTGGTGATTGCGCGAGAAGTGGAGCGGTTGCGCGAGTATCAGACGGACGCCGCCGGACACGGGAACGATCTTTTTGCGCCTGCGATTTCGCACGACACGGTGGGCGCTGTGGCGCTGGATGGCGATGGCAACATTGCGGCGGCGACGTCGACGGGCGGGACGCTGAACAAGGCTCCGGGGCGGCTGGGCGATTCGTCGCTGATTGGCTGCGGCTGCTACGCCGATAACCTGAGCGCGGCAGCCTCGACCACGGGCTGGGGCGAACCGATCATGAAGCTGGTGTTAGCCAAGTGGACGGCGGACCGAATTTCTGCGGGGAATTTGCCGGAGTGGGCGGCGCAGGAAGCGATGAATTATCTGCAGCAGCGAGTGAACGGGCATGGCGGCATCATCGTGCTGAATGCCGCCGGGCAGTTTGGGATTGCGCATAATACTCCGCGCATGGCTTGGGGATTGAAGACTGTGGCGAAGGAAGAAGCGGGCGTGGAGCGGGGCGCGGCCTGAAGTTCGCCGCGCGGGGCAGTCGCTTCACTCTCCAGATCAAAATCCCCGCCCTGTCTCTCCAAAGAACGAGACACAAGGACGGGGCACCCTCGCTCTGATCCCACGCGTCACAGCCAGCCTTTGGTTCGGGCGATGCGGGCGGCTTCTACGCGGTTGCCGGCGCCCAGTTTGCTGATGGCTTCGGAGAGATAGTTGCGGACGGTGCCTTCGGAAAGGTTGAGTTCGGCGGCGATGTCGCCGCTGGACATGCCTTCGCCGGCGAGGCGCAGAACCTGGCGCTCCCGGTCGGTGAGTGGGTCGATTTCTCCCCAGGCTTCGGTGGCGAGCTCGGGATGGATCACGCGCAGGCCCTGATGAACGCGGCGGACGGCCTCGGCGAGTTCTTCGGCGCGCATATCTTTCAGCAAATATCCTGAGGCTCCGGCTTCGAGGGCGCGGCGCAGATAGCCGGCGCGGGCGAAGGTGGTGACGATGACGACGCGAGTGCCGGTGCGACGGCGCTTGAGTTCGGCGGCGACGTCGAGACCGGTCATGTGCGGCATTTCGATGTCGGTAATGAAGACGTCGGGTTTTTGCGCGAGTACGGCGTCGAGGGCTTCCTTGCCGTTGCGCGCCTGGGCGACGACGGAGATATCGCCTTCAATTTCGAGCAGGGCGGCGAGCGCGCCCAGCACCATGCTTTGATCTTCGGCAAGAACGACACGGATGGTTCTGCGGCCTTCTTTTCCAATTTCGCGGGCCGCTTCTCGCAACGAGGGATTCAAGAGGCGCAGCCTCCGGGTTTGGGCGCCAAGGATTCGTGTATCGGTCTTTTTTCGGTCGAAGCTTTCTGGGTCGAATCTTCTTGTGGCAAATCTTGCCGCGTGTCTCTCTGCGATGCTTCTTGCTGCGTCAATTCCTTGAGCGGGAGCGTGATGGTAAGTGTAGTTCCCGCGGCAGTGTCGCGGCTGAACGTGCCGCCGAGCATTTCGACGCGCTCGCGCATGCCACGCAAGCCGTTGCCTTCGATGCTGGAACCGCCGCGGCCGTCATCGTGAATCTGGAGGCGGCAGGAACCATTCTGCTGCTCGACGCGCAAACGGCAGGTGCGGGCCTGGGCGTGGCGCACAACGTTGGTTACAGCCTCGCGCACGGCAAGCGAGAGCACACTCTCCTGAACCGCGGGAAGCTTCACCGTGGTGGCGGCATCGCATTGAACGGTTACGCCCGCAGTTTCCAGAGTGGACTTGGCCTGCGCCAACTCGGCTACAAGCCCCTGGGCGCGATAGCCGCGGATCGCATCGCGCACCTCGGACAAGGCCTGGCGGGAGATCTGCTCGACTTCGCGAATTTCTTTGCCTGCGCGTGCGGGATCGCGGTCCATGAGCTTGCCGGCAAGTTCGGATTTCAAGGTGATCATCGACAGAGTGTGGCCAAGAACATCGTGCAGATCGCGGGCGATGCGCTCGCGTTCGGCAACTTTGGCCAGTTGCTCGATTTCTTCATTGGCTTTGCGCAGACGGCGGTTCATGCGGTTGCGCTCGGCGAAGAAGATATTGCCTCCGCCGACCACCAGCGGGAAAAATGCCGAATAAAACAGAGTCCAGCCCGGCACCCGTAGGAACCAGCTCTCCAGGCCGGCAACAGCCACGATCGCGCCCAATCCCGCTACGGCGGCGGCGGGAGTTTCCGCGCTAAAGGGAACAAAGGCGGCGGCAAAAATGAAGAAAGTGGAAGCGCCGCCATTGAAGGGCAGGAAAAGAAGCCCGAGCAGCACCATGCCACCAATGTGCAGGAACGGCCGAGGGCGATCGAGGCAGAAAAGACCGAAATAAAGGATGAGGAATGCGAGGAAGCCAACGGCGTCGAAGATCCATTGCCTGCGGCTGACATGATCGAAGATGGGCTGGACAAAAAAGAATCCGGAGTAAACCAGCCAGACAAGAGGAGCCCATCCGTGCTCGCGATTCTTGAAGAGACTGTTCATCGGCCCGCCCTCCGCGGATTTCGGCAATCGCCGCAATTCAAGACTGTCGAGGACATGGCTTCTCTTCGCACGCGCTTATTCTCTCTATTTTCAACCTTCTATGCTAACGCTTCTATTTTCAAGCTGCTATTTTCAACCCTGCGTCAATTCCGGCCACTGCGAAGCATGGGCGCGGCGACTCCATACCATACAAACAGTGCGCCGGGGATAAGAACAGGCAGCCACTTCGCGCCGCCGAACAGCGCAGCGACTCCGAACAGCATGAGGACGATGGTCCAACTCATGGACTTTTTCGATTGTGCGCTCACGAGCGTCTCCTTTCGTGGAATTCCGTGCGAGTAAGTTCAACCGTACAGTTTCCCCTGGTCGCGCTGAAAGCCGATGCGCGCGATACCCAGGCAGATCAGCGTAAAGGCCAGCAGAACTTCCCAGTGCGCTGCGGCAGATTCGTGACGGCCGGTGCCGACAATGCCCAGCGCCAGTTGCGACAAGTGATAGGACGGAAGCACCAGAGCGACTTTCTGCACCAACTTGGGCAAGAACATGAACGGAACCCACAATCCGCTGCAGAAAGACATGGGCAGATAAAACAGATTGATGGTGGCAGGAGCGGAGTTGGGGCCGGTGAAATAACCGATGGCCAAGCCCATAGCGGAAAACGGAAGTGAGCCAGCGACGAGGGTGGCGAGCAACCTGGCCAGTTCCGCGAACGGCAGACGAACTCCGCCGAAGGCGAACCCGAGAAGCATCAACAGGCACACCACTATCGCGCTGAAAATCATGCTCAAGACGACCTTGGCGAAGAAGTAAGCGAAAGGCGGCATGGGACTGGCACGCTTCACCTGCAACCATCCCAGGCCGCGGTCGGCGGCGAGCCCGGAAGCCGTGCCGAACAGCGAGGCTCCCATGACCCCGAACGTGCCGTAGGTGGCAATGAGATAGGTTGGAACGCTGGCGCCGCCAATCGATTCCTTGGAATTCAACACCAGGCCGAACAGAACGTAGAACATCAGCGGGAAGCTGATGACCGACACGGTGTACATGCGCAGGCGAAGATTTTTCAGGAATTCGTACTTCGCTTCCTTGAGATAGATGGCTGCGGTGTGAGCGGGTGAACGCTTGCCCGGAGGGTTGCCGATCGCTGCTGCAGTGCTCATGTAGTTTTTCCTTCGCGCGTGTTCGTTTTGTTGCGCCTGGCCGTTTACGACTGAACGGCGTGGGTTCGTTTCGGCGATTTCCGTTTAGTCGTTGCCCTGGTTCTGACCGTTGTCCTGGGTGAGAGCGAGGAATGCCTCCTCGAGTCCGGCGCTGGTTACTTCCAGACCGGACAACCTGGGATCGCGCGCCAGCAGGGTGCGGACGATGGGTTCAGCCTCGGCGGCGTGGATCTCGACAGCTTCGCGGTCTTGTTTCACCTCAACTACACCGGCAATCTGCCGCAGGCTGGCGACGCTCAAAGAGGTAATGCAGCGGATGCGCTTGCCACTCGTCTGCGACTTGATTTCCGTGGGAGTGCCCTCGGCGATGATTCCACCCTGGTTGATCACCGCGACGCGATCGGCCAGTGCGTCGGCCTCTTCCAGGTAGTGAGTGGTCAGCAGAACGGTTTTTCCGCGCTCGACCAGACGGCGAATTTCTTCCCACAGTGCGCGCCGCGCCTCCACATCCAGCCCGACGGTAGGCTCGTCTAGAAACAGCAGGTCGGGATCGCCGCAGATCGAGAGGGCGAAGAGAGTGCGCTGGCGCTGCCCGCCGGAAAGATCTCCGAACTTGCGGTCGCGCAGTTTTTCAAGTCCGGCAGCCGCCAGCACCTCCTCAAGGGGTAGAGGCTTCGGGTAGTAGCTGGAAAACAAATCGATATGCTCGCGCACGCGCAAGGTCTCGGGTACGCGCCCCACTTGAAGCATGGCACCCGTGCGCACGCGGGTTTGGGGATTGACCGGGTCTCCGCCAAACACGCGAACCTTCCCGGCATCAGGTTGCAGGAGCCCGAGTAACAGCTTCACCACAGTCGTCTTTCCTGCTCCGTTGGGTCCGAGCAGCGCCACCAATTCGCCCGCATGCACGGAGAAATTTATGCCGCGCAGCGCTCGCACGTTGCCGTAGTTCTTGCTGATGCCTTCCAGACGCGCCACCACAGTCTGCGTGCTTGCGCCTGGCATGTTTGACGTTTCTTGCAGAGTCGCGATCATTATGCCGTCCGCCTTTTCCGGATCTGGCCGAGGAGTTAGGTCTTTTCAGCCCGGTGATTGCATCATCGCGGAGTGGCTGGCAGGGTGCCAGTGCCGTTCATCACGCAGCCGGCGTGACAAATGTCATGCGAACGGCCGAAGGTTCCGGTTGAGAGATAGAGCCGGCGAAGTGGTACCCGAGGACGATTTTGCGAGTTTCCCCAGTGCGCTGTTACGAAATCCGAACAGGCACACGAAATTCACAGGCGCCAACTGTGTGCGCTGGGCGCCAAGCCTGAATGCCGGTGGGCGTTATTTTCCGCTAGGAAGCCCGACAAACAGTCTGTTTGAGAAACGTAACAAACTGCCATAGTTAAAAAAAATGCACAAATTCACAGCGTGATAGTCGAAGCCCTGTTATGATGTCCCCCATTTCCAATGGAGGCACGCGATGCTCCCGGCCGGTAAGAGCCTTCGTACCCTACGCGAGAAACTCGGACTAACCATGCGCGACGTTGAGAATTCCAGCGCGCGTCTGGCCGAGAAATACCGCAACGAAGAATTTTCCATTCCCCCTAGCCGTTTGTCGGATATCGAGACCAAGGGAATTCTCCCCAGTATTCATCGCTTATATACTCTTGCCGTCATCTACCGGCGCGATTTGCGGGAACTGCTGACCTGGTTCGGTGTCGACCTGAACAATATGGCCGGGGATCTGGGCCTGATTAGTCCGCCGCGATCGCACGTGTCCGAAGCGCTGTCGGGGCTGGCTTCGGTGCAGATGCCAGTGCGCATGGATCCTGCCTTCGATGAGCGCCGCACAACCAACCTGGGACGCATGGTCGAACAGTGGGGATTGGTTCCGCTCGCCTACCTGGCACAGTTCGCGCACAGCGATTTCACCTACGGCTACATCGGGAACCAGGATTTCACCATGTATCCCATTCTGCCGCCCGGAAGCTTCATCCAAGTGGACGAGGCCCGGAACCGGGTCGCGGAAGGCACGTGGCGCTCGGAATACGAGCGTCCGGTGTACTTTGTGGAGACGCGCGATGGCCACACCTGCTGCTGGTGCAGCATGCGCCGCGAAGAACTTATTCTGCAGCCGCATCCGTTGTCTCCGGTTCCGGTTCGAGTCTTGCGCCATCCCCAGGAGGCCGAGGTGATCGGCCAAGTGGTGGGCGTCGCTATGAAGTTGACGGAGTGGCGCCCTCTTGATCCTTCTCCAGGCTCGAAAGCGCAACCAACACTGAATTAAGATGACGGGCTGAGGCCGCGTCCTGTTGCAGGGGAAGCAAGTCGCCGATCTGCTCGTGCATGCCTTCGACGTAAGCCTTAGCCGTCTTACCGCTGTCTTCGCTGGAATGGTGCAAATCCTCCACCAGCGCCGAGAGCGGCGTCCGAAGAACGCGCGACAGCACCTCGCCGTGGGCCTCTTTCAGTGCCCGATCACAGGAGGGTTGCCCATGTACCAAGGAAACGCCCCAGTGCAGGTAGCCGCCTTCCTGGCGGCGCAGAGAGGCCAGATACGCCAGCTTGGCCAACAGCCCAGACACCGCAGCCAGGGTGGTTTCGCGCACGTCCTGTAAAGCCGATTTCAGAGTCATTGTTTCGACAAATCCGGTCTCGGTTTCGACAAATCCGGTCTCGGTTTCGACAAATCCGGTCTCGAAAACCTTGCGTTAAAATCTTGTTACGAATTCCGAACAACTTAAAGGCAAAAATGCGCTTTCCCGGAGGCCAACAAGGATGAAAGTATCACGGTTCAATTTCTACACACAAGGAGAAAATAACCGTGAAACGAATCCTGCTGGTGGTTGGTGCAGCCCTGCTTTTCCTCAATACTTTGGTGATTCCAACGGTTGTTCATGCCGACGGCCCGAGTGGCACGAGTTGCGGCGGGAACGCGATGTGCAAGCCGTAGCCTTCATCAGACTTACGAAGAACGAACAAGATTAAGTTCTGTGTTGCCGCTTGCAGCGGGCCGGGTTATAGTGCCGAGCTACGGCCATGCTGCAAGCGCACTCATTCCTTTGGCACTATTTATGGCTGGCGCCTCATGTGCTGCAAGTGGCGCTGGCTATCCTCATTTGGCGGCGGGGGCTGCACAAGCTGTTCCCGTTTTTCCTTGCCTATACCATCTTCGAGGCGATCGAAGAATTCACACTTTACGGAATGGACATTTCCCCGACTATCAGTGGGGAAACCTATTGGCGTGCCCTGTACGCCGGTTTGATCATTGAAGGATTGCTCCGGTTCGGCGCGATTGGAGAATTGTTTCTTCGTCTTCTTCGCCCCTGGCCTGCCTTGGGAAGACTCGGGAATCGCCTGATCAGCGGCACCGGTGCGGTTCTTGTGCTGCTCGCTGTGCTAGCTGCTGCTTACGCTCCCATCGACAATCCGCAGCACGCGATCATTTCGCGCGCCCATATTCTGGAACAGACTCTATTCATAATTCAATGCGGGCTGGTTCTGTTCCTGTTCCTGTTTGCCGCATATTTCAGGCTGGCATGGAATAACCGAACCTTCGGAATTGCGCTCGGCCTTGGCATCTTGTCTTGCGAACACATGGCGACTTGGGCCGTCATGGCTAGCGGAGCCCTCCTCAACAGGCGCGATTTGCTCGATCTTTTCAACATGGCCACGTACCACGTCTGTGTTTTGATCTGGTTCTACTATTTTCTTATCCCCAACGGCCCTGCCACTACGTCTGCGGTTCCATTGCCCGAGAATAATCTGGCAATCTGGAACCGGGAATTGGAGCGTTTACTACAACAATGACTCTGGCCATTGTTCTTGTTATTGCTGCCGTACTGGCGCTTGCCGCCATCTTCCGGATTGCGGTTTCGCAAAGCCTGCAGGTTTCGCGGGGCGCGAACCTTACCGGACAAATCCAAGCCCTCGATGTGGAGGCATTCCGTAACCTGGTGAATCCCGCCGAAGATGACTACCTGCGCCGGCGTTTGCCTTCGGCGCGGTTCCGCGCGGTGCGGCGGCAGCGTTTGCGCGCCATGGCAGCCTACGTTCAGGCGGCGGGGCAGAACGCCGTTGTGCTGGTGCGCATGGGCGAAGCGGCGCTGGCCAGCGGCGACCCGCGAACCGCCGAAGCGGCCCGCCAACTGGTGAACGACGCGTTATTGCTGCGCCGCAACACGACGCTTGTTTTCGTCCGAATTTACATTGCCCTGGCTTGGCCGAACTCGGGTCTGGCGGCGGTACAGGTAATCGACCGCTACGAGCACTTGAACGGCTCCGCCATGTTGCTGGGCCGGCTGCAAAATCCTCGCGCCCCGCTTCGCTTATCGGTTTCGCCGTAGGCGCTGGGAAGCGCGTTCCTGCGTGGCGGGCCTGGTCAGCCAGTTCTGGCTGGCCCGCGTTGGCATTTCTCCCTTCCGCCACATGCCGCCGCAGTTCCTCCTAGTTAACTTGCCGGTCACCCCCCGGCCACTCCAGCCTTGTTTTCGGGGCATCGTCTGGTGTAAAAACCAGCGGGCGTCTGTGTGCGCCAAAACCATCCTTGTGGACAAGCTCGGGAATTTCTCGAATTGTTTTCCGCCAGGGAACTCGCTCCCGCGAGTCCAAGGGAGAACCTCATGATCCGCTCGACCAGAACCATTTCTGTCTCGTTGATTGTTCTGTTGGCTTCCTGCATCGCTCTGGGACAAGGCGGCGTCGCGACCGGCGATCTGCACGTCAGTGTGAAGGATGCCACCGGCAACGTGGTGACGAACGCCACGGTCACCCTGCGAGACGTGGCGAGGGGCGTGGAGCGCACCGGGACCAGCGACGGGCAGGGAGGCTATAGCGTGCGACTGCTTCCCCCGGGCACGTACGCGGTCACCATCGAAGCCCCAGGCTTCGCCAAGGCCGAGGCTGCGGACGTGAGCGTGACCGTGGGCGGATTGGTAGAACTCCCGGTGGCGCTCTCGGTAGCGGGCGGCAAGGAAGTGGTGGAGGTCAACTCGCAGGCCGAACTGGTGGAGACTTCCCGCAGTTCCACGACCGACACGATTGGACAGCGCCGCATCGACAATCTGCCCATCAACGGGCGCAACTATATCAATTTCACGCTGACCGATTCGCAGGTCGTGCGCGACAACGCGCCGTTTCTCGGCGCCGCACCTACGTCCGGGCTCAACATGAGCGGCCAGCGTGGCCGGTCGAACCTGGTCAATGTTGATGGCGCCGATGCCACCGACAATTCGACCAACGGAGTGCGCTCCACCGTTTCCCAGGAGGCCGTTCAGGAGTTCCAGATCATCACCAACGGTTACGCGCCGGAATATGGCCGCGCCTCGGGCGGCGTGGTCAATATCATCACCCGCTCAGGATCGAACGACTTTCACGGCGACGTCTTCGGTTTTCTACGCAATCGCAACTTCCAGGCGGTGAATCCGTTCAGCACGGTTTCGAATCCGGCCTATACCCGGGTGCAGGCGGGCGCGGCTTTCGGCGGACCGATCAAGAAGGACAAGACGTACTTCTACTTCTCCTACGAGGTCACGCGGCGGCACGAGACGGGGTTCTCCAGCGTTGCTCCGGCAAGCAATATTGGGTATTACGGCTTGCAGAATTTCGACACATCGACCACCGCCGGCGGACTGATCCCTCTGCCCTTCGGCAACATCCAGGTGACGAGCGATCAGGCCGCGTTCCTTGGGCCTGGGCTGGCTCAGCTTGCCGCGACTGCTCCCGGCACCTTCGCGGCCCTTGCCCCGAGCGTGCCAGATTATGAATTCTTCGTCGGCGCTTCGTCGGGAATGGCCCTGAGTGGAGCATGGCCAACCGGCCTGACCGGTATTCCGGGCCTTAGCGGCTTCCCCTCGAGTTGCTCGGCGCCGCCGTGTTTTGTGCCCGCCTCCTACCAATCGCTGGGATCGCAGGCTGGCAACTTTCCAGTATTTGAGGGGACGAGCCTCTACTCGCTCCGCCTCGACCACAACATCAGCAACAGCAACCGGCTGACTCTGCGGGTCAACGTGAGTCCCAGCACCACGACCGGCATTGAGGGCAGCGGAGAAGACCAGCCCTTTGGGCAAAACGCTTACTCGCGCACTTCCCAGCAGACCTACCGCGACGTGGCCGGCGTCGTGAAAGACACCTGGACCATCGGCAACAACCGGGTGAATGAATTCACTTTTCAATATGCGCGCCGCGGACTCTCTTACTTCTACAATACCCAGATCCCTGCGGGCGCGGATCCAGCCGTCAACATTACTGGGTTCGGTTATTTCGGCCGCGAGCCTTACTCCTACATCCAGCGCGTGGAGCAGCGCTACCAGTTCACCGACAACTTCTCCTGGACCATCGGCCGCCATGACACCAAGTTCGGCGCGGATTTCGACTATCTCCCGCTCACTGCCACATTCACCGTCAACTACGGCGGGAATTACGATTTCGGCTCCTTTGCCGCATTTCCTGGGCCCTTCCCCACTCTGAATCCAGTACAGGCTTATGGAGCCGGCCTGCCCGGGGACTTTGTCCAGGGGCTGGGCAGTCCCAGCGACTCGTTCCATAACGTTCCAATCGGAGTATTTTGGCAGGACTCCTGGCGCCTGCGTCCGAACCTCACTTTGAATTACGGCGTGCGCTACGACGTGGAGATTCCGCCGACGTTCAAGCCGGTGACTGCACTGGCGCAAGCCGGATATAACTTCCTGGGACTACAGAAAGGCATTCAGACCGACACCAACAACTTTCAGCCGCGGGTCGGCCTGGCGTGGGATCCCAAGGGTGATGGGAAGACAGTGGTGCGCGCTTCTTACGGCCTGTTCTATGACCACCCACTGCTCGGTCTTTATTTCCTGGGCAATGCTTCCGACGGTTCCTCCAGCGGCCAACTGGCCTTCGCTGGCACGGGCGTGTGCAACGGCGCCGGGAATCCCGCCAACCTGAACGCGATTCCGATCTTCCAGGGGCTGGTCAACAGCCCCGGCTGCACTCCGGGGCCGGCGCCGCTCCTTCCGGCGCTCGGTTATCTGCCCAATCAGCAGCAGTTCACTTCTATCAATTTCCCGAGCTCCTTGTTTCTCAACCAGAATTACCTCACGGACGGGTTTCCGCTGTTCTTTCAACCGTTTGGTTATCCCCAAGCGAAGAACTTCGTGTTCGCCTATGCTCAGCAAGCCAACTTCAGCATCGAACGCGACCTGGGCAAAGGTTTCGACCTGAATCTGGCCTACAACTTCAATGGCGGACGCCACCTGAATCGCCCCATCAACGCCAACGCCCAGCGTGGCGACCTGCTGCTGGCAAACTGGCAGGCGGCCTCCAGTGATCCGACGTCTTATGCGACCGTGGGTGGGCCATTGGGCGTCGGGAGCGGCCCCGCCTCGCAAGGCTTTGCTCCTTGCGGGGTCAATCCCAACAACGGTCTGCCTTGGGTTTCCGCTGCCCTGATGAATTTTTTCCGCCCCAGCGGTTTTAATGCGTCCATCGCCAACGCTTTGACCGCGGCTGGCGCGGGAGCTTGTGTGACCATGCTGGCCCCGGCTGTCCTGCAGTTTTTCCAGGAATCGGGCTACAGCACCGCTGGCTTCAATACCTCCTGTGACCCCGCTACTCTGGTCGGTTGCATCCCCTTCGGCGACATGGACGCCAATTACTCCAATGGCAGTTCCGTCTACCACGGCTTCAGCGCCAACCTGCGCAAACGCTTCGGCGACCACTATGAATTCCTCGCGTCGTATACATGGTCGCACGCCATCGACGACTCCACCGACCTGCAATCCACGCTCACCCCGCAGGACAGCTATTATCCTGGCGTGGATCGTTCCAATTCGCTGTTCGATCAGCGCCACCGCTTCGTCTTCAGCGGCGTCTACCAGACGGGCAAACTGGGTGGCAGCGGCTTTGCCCGCAAGTTCTTCAGTGATTGGACAATCGCTCCTCTGATCGACTTCAATTCAGGACGGCCCTTCAACATCATCACCGGCAACGGCGACAACCTCCAGGAATCGGCCCTCACCGGCCGTCCCAACACCTTCGTCAACCCGGGGTGCACAGCGCTTGGCTATCCGGCGGTTCCCTCGAAGTACTCGCCTACGGGAGTGTTTCAGGAGCCCTGCTCCGCGGATTTCAACGGCACGCTTCTCTCGATCGACGGCAATCTGGGCCGCAACGCCGGCATCACTCCGTGGACGGTGTTTGACGATCTTCGCGTAGCCAAGCGCGTCTATTTCGGCGAACGCTACAATCTGGAACTGATCGCCGATATGTTCAACATTGCCAACCGGTATAACGTGTCCGCGGTCAGTCCGCTCTTTACCAACGCTGGACAAGCGACCGCCGCATACGATCCGCGGCAGTTCCAGTTCGCGCTGAAGTTTAACTGGTGATCGTTCGCTCTCAGCGAAAAACGTTCACCACGGAGGCACGGAGTCACAGAGACAAGCTTTATCTTGGTTCTGTTTTCTCTGGGGCACTCTGCCGTCGTGGTGAGCGGAACTTCGCCGTTTTTTTTTCGTAGATAGGAACAATGTCCGACTCAGGTACCGCTATTTTCCCAGAGCCAGGCAGTCCGCCGCCGCCCGCGCCCAACACCATCTTTCGCGGGAGCACCGGCCTTCGCGCCGGCTGGCGCCTGCTGATTTTCCTGGCCATCGTGGCCGCGTTGTTCGTTGCTCTGTTTGCGGCCCTGCGCCGGTTCGGGAGGGGTGGCGGAATGGGCATGACCATGCTCACTCCTATCGGCTTGGGCATCTCCGAGGGAACAATTTTCCTCTTCACATCGATTGCTGCACTTGCCATGGCAAGAATCGAGCGCCGCAAGTATCGCCAGTACGGACTTCCCGGCAGGCCTGCGTTCCGAAAGAACTTCTGGATCGGAACTCTCGCCGGGTTCCTGGCCATCAGCGGCAGCCTGCTGGGAATTTTCGCGCTGCGCGGCTTCCACCTGACGGGAATGGCAATCCACGGCCGCACGATCGTCACTGCGATTGCCGCCTGGAGCGCAGCCTTTGTGCTGGTCGGCCTCGCCGAAGAGTTTGCTTTTCGCGGATATCTGCAATTTACGCTGACCACAGGCATTGGCTTCTGGCCGTCGGCGGTTCTGCTCTCGGCGCTGTTCGGTCTGGCCCACGCCGGCAATCCGGGCGAGTCGAAGTTCGGCCTGTTTTCGGTGGTGTTATTCGGATTGTTGTTCTGCTTTTTCCTGCGCCGCACCGGCAACTTGTGGTGGGCGGTGGGATTCCATGCCGGATGGGACTGGGGCCAGACGTTTTTCTATGGTGTCCCCGACAGCGGCATTCTTCCTTACCACAATCTTTTCAATTGCACCTTCAACGGACCCAACTGGCTCACGGGCGGCAGTGTCGGCCCGGAAGCCTGCGTGTTCACTCCGATTGTGCTAGGGATTGTCGCCATCCTGTTCAGCCGCGTCTATCGCCAGAATCAGTATTACCCTTTCGGCGGGCAGTCTTAAGGAAAGGCGTGGCGGAGAGTGTTTGGACGATGGCCGAGCGCGGGACGGCCCGAAGTCCGGACTCCGCCGGTGGTACACTTTTCTTTTCACCCATCCTTGGCGCTTGCCTGGAGTTCGTCCCTCAATGTCTCAACCGCACACGCCTACTGCGCGGACTCGTGTCATCCGCGAACCCCATCGCGGTGTTTACGATCGCGCAACCGTTTATGACATCCTCGACGCGGGTTTCCTGTGCCATGTCGGTTTCGTCGCCGACGGCCAGCCCTTCGTGATTCCCACGTCTTACGGACGCCAGGATGCGAACCTCTACGTCCACGGCTCCGCGGCCAGCCGCATGTTGCGCCGGATGAAGGAAGCCGTTCCGGTCTGCGTGACCGTGACCCTGCTCGATGGATTGGTGCTGGCGCGCTCCGTTTTCAACCATTCCATGAACTATCGCTCGGTCGTGATCCTGGGGACCGCTTCGCTCGTAGAGGAACCCGCGGAAAAGCTGGAAGCATTGCGCACTCTCTCCGAACACATCCTGCCCGGACGCTGGGACGATGCGCGCCAGCCCAACCAGCGCGAACTCAAACAGACCTCGGTCCTGTGCTTGCCCATCGAAGAATTCTCAGCCAAAGTCCGTACCGGACCCCCCATCGACGATGAAGAAGATTATTCCTTCCCCACCTGGGCTGGAGTCGTTCCGCTGGAGATGGTTGCGGGAACGCCGATTGACGATCCGCGGCTTGATGCGAAGATCGATGTGCCGGCGTACCTAAGGCCGTATTCGCGCAGGCGGTAGAGCTATCCTCTTGCAATCATTGGTAAAATAGCCTATTTTTGCAGTAAGGAGTAGCAGTAAAGATGGGTCACTTTAGCACAATCAGCAGCAAGGGTCAGCTGACGGTTCCGCAAGAAATCCGCAAACGCCTCGGGCTCGAGACCGGCGACCGCGTCGAGTTTGTGGTGGAGGAAGGCCGCACCGTGATCCGGCCCGCCCGCTCGGAAGTCAACCCCTTCGAGAAGTTCATCGGGATTGCAGACCCGTTCCCCGGCGGCGAAGAAGGGATAAAGGCCTGGATTGACGACATGCGCAGCGATAAGGACTACGAATAAAGACTACGAATGAGAACGGCTCTTGACACGAACATCCTATCGCCAATCTGGTCGGCAGCCCCCTCGGCGGCCACGATTGCCGCTCAGTTGTCAAAACTTCGCGCAGAGGGAGCACTGGTGATAAGCGCGCCAGTCTTCGTCGAGCTATCGGCAGTCCCTGGCCTGAATGTGCAGAAGGTTCGGAAGGCTCTTGCGGAAACGGCCGTCGCTATTGATTTCGACCTTGAAGAGGATGTCTGGATGCTGGCGGCTGCAAGCTTTGCTGCCTACGCCATCCGCCGCCGCAGTTCCGGCGGAGGTTCGCCAAAGCGTTTGCCGGCGGACTTCGTAATCGCGTCGCACGCGCTGCTAAAAGCGGACCGGCTCATGACCCGCGATGCCAATCGCTATGCTCAAGATTTTCCCAATCTCCGCCTCATCTGAGGCCACTACGGAATCAGCAGCAACTTCCCCGCATTCTTCCGCTCTTCCAAATCCCGATGCGCCTGCTGAGCTGCTGCCAGCGGATACATAGGCGCGATGCGCAGCTTGAGTTTTCCTGACGCGATCATGCCGAACACCGCTCCCGAGCGCGCCAGCAGTTCCTCGCGCGTGGCCGTAAAGTGTGCCAGCGTGGTGCGCGCCATGTAGAGCGATCCCTTATCGGAAAGCGTCGCCGGATCCACCGGCGGCACCGGCCCGCTGGACGCTCCGTAAAGCACCAGCATGCCTCGTGGCCGCAACAGGTTCAGACTTCTTGCGAACGTCGCCTTGCCCACTCCGTCAAAGACCACGTCCACGCCCTTACCGCCGGTCAGCCGCCTGGTTTCCGTTTCGAAATCCATCTGCGCATAGACGATCGCTTCGTCGGCGCCGGCTTGCCGCGCCAGCTTGGCCTTCTCTTCGGTTGACACCGTGCCGATCACCCGCGCGCCAAGGTTGTGCGCCATCTGCACCAGCAACAGCCCCACGCCTCCGGCGGCGGCATGAGCCAGCACCGTTTGTCCCGGCTTCAGCGGATGCGCGTCGTAACACAAATAGTGGGCGGTCAAGCCCTGCAACATCGCGGCCGCGGCTTGCTGGTCGGTCACTCCTGGCGGAACCGGCACCAGTGCCTCGGCCGGCGCCGCCACATATTCGGAATATGATCCCAGCACGCCGCTCCACGCCACGCGATCTCCCACCTTCGCCGATTTCACCTCCGCGCCCACCGCCGTCACCACACCTGCGCCTTCCTGGCCCAGCACCAGCGGCAATGGCGCTTTCACCTGCCCTTCGCGAATGTTGATGTCGATCGAATTCACTCCCGCGGCCGACACCTTGACCACTGCCTCATTCGCCTTCGGATGAGGAACGGGCAGCTCCGCCAACTCCATTACTTCCGCTCCGCCCGTATGCGTGATTCGGATTGCTTTCATGGTTCCTCAGTCGAGCCGCGCCGCACTCCTGCTTCTGCGCAGGAATGCGCCTGACGCCAGCCTTCGCGCGTGGACGGAATTCAGGATATCAGCAGCAGCTTGCCGGTGGTCTTGCGGCCTTCCAGGTCGCGGTGCGCCTGTTGCGCTTCGGCCAGCGGATAGATGTGCTCGATGCGCAACTTGAGTTTACCTGCGGACATCATGCCAAACACGGCGCTCGAACGTGCCAGCAGTTCTTCTCGCGTCGCGGTGTAATGCGCCAGCGTCGGACGCGTTACGTAGAGCGATCCCTTTTGCGACAATGCGATCAAATCGAATGGCGGCACCGCTCCGCTCGATCCCCCGAACAGCACCATCAATCCCCGCGGCCGCAGAATGTTCAGGCCCTTGTCGAACGTCGTCTTCCCCACCGAGTCATATACAACATCCACGCCCTTGCCCCCGGTCAGCCGCTTGGTCTCGCTCTCGAAGTCCGTGTGCGTGTAGAGGATCACATCGTCCGCCCCGGCCTCGCGCGCCAGCTTGGCCTTGGCCTCGGTCGAAACCGTGGCGATCACCCGTGCCCCGATGTTGTGCGCCATCTGCACCAGCAGCAAACCCACACCGCCGGCGGCGGCATGAACCAGCGCCGCCTCGCCGCTCTTGAGAGTGTATGTGTCGTGCGAGAGATAGTGCGCCGTCATGCCCTGCAGCAAAGCCGCGGCCGCCTCCCGCTCGCTCACCCCCTCGGGAATCGGCACCAGCCGGTCGGCCTCCACCGCCGCATACTCCGCATACGATCCTGGCAGGCCGCACCATGCCACTCGATCGCCCACCTTCACCGTCTGCACCCCCGCGCCCACGGCCGTGACCGTACCCGCACCCTCCTGTCCTGGCACAAAAGGGAAGCGCGCCTTATAGCGTCCTTCGCGGAAATAAACATCGATAAAATTCACTCCCGCAGCGGCCAGCTTCACCACCGCCTCGTTCGCCTTCGCTTGCGGAACCGGCGACTCCACCAGTTCCATTACCTCGGGCCCGCCCGGCTGCTTGACTTGAATGGCTTTCATGTTCCTTTCGATGTGCCGCTCCGTGTCTGCGATTCGCGGCCCAGCTCCCCCAATTGATTTTGACCATTCCCGATTTGAGGTATAGATTCGTGGGCTAACGTTTCTCCAGGAGATTCCCTGTGACCGAAAAGAAGCCGCAAACTCTGGCCAACCATACCAGGTTCGATCCGCTGTATCATTTCTTCGCGCTGCCGGTCTTCGCCATCGCCGTCGGCGTCGCGGTCGTCCACTTTCTGCGCTACCCAGGCTGGCACTCGGGATTGCTCTTCGTGGTCTTGGTCGCGGTCCTGATCGTGGTCCTCAAGATCCGGCTCTACGTCAACAAGCTGCAGGACCGCATCATTCGCCTCGAGGAGCGTCTGCGTCTCGCCGCCGTCCTCAGCGAACCCTTGCGCTCCCGCATCCCCGAACTGGAGGAAGGGCAACTGATCGGCCTGCGCTTCGCCTCCGACGGCGAATTGCCCGCCCTGGTCGAACGCACGCTCGCCCAAAAGCTTTCCCGCGCCGACATCAAGAAGCTGATCAAAACCTGGCGCCCCGACTATTGGCGGGTGTAGCGGCGGGCGCGGTGCCTTGACCAAATGCCGTGGCCTTTCAGCAGAATCCATTTCCGTTTCCGGCATACCGTGCCGAAGCAGCTTCATTCTGAAAATCTGGACTACACCGCGTTCACCCAGCCCGGCTGGTAGAGTACAATGCCGTGGTCATGGTAGACCCAGAGTTGCTGCAGATTCTGGTTTGTCCGGCCTGCAAGCAGGCCCTCGACTATCGCCAGAATCCCGAGAGCCTGAAGTGCCGCCAGTGCCACCGGCCTGGTTGAGATGTTCGACCAGCGCGAGAAGTTCGGCGGTGGTGGCGGAATCGGGCGGCGTATGCTTCTCGCTATAGATGCCAACCTCTTCGCAGGCCTTGACCTTGCCGCGCACATAAATCTCCGAAGCCGGATTGTGACCGGCAAGAACCACGGCCAAGCCTGGGCGCACTCCGGCCTCGGCCAGGGAGCGGACTTCGGCCGCGACTTCGGCGCGGATATCGCCGGCCAGCTTGGCGCCGTCGAGAATGGTGGCTGCCATCGGTTTCGTCGGCCTTTCGTTGATCTTTATCGGTTGACCCGATCGGTGGACCCGGATCAACTGATTCAGATCATGTGCGCAAATGCCTAGCTTGGTTGAGATTCTATCGCAATCGCGGCGGTGGAAAAGAGTGCTCACTAAGAAGTTCTGGTTCGGCTGCGTTACCGGCTGCAAATTCTTTCACCTTGACAGCCGCATGCCACAGCCGCAGAATTGCGCGGTTGGCGCAAGCGTAACGGGGGGTTCCCTGGGAGGGCCGATGATTCCATCGATTCGCTTTTCTTCTCTTCTTCTCCTGTTGATTCTCCTGCTGACGATATCGTTATTCGCCGCCGCGTCGGAGCAGCCGTCGGCGACAGTCACGATCCCGGACAACGTTGCGCCGGCATTGCAAGATGCCACATTCATGAGCCGCAGCGATCCCAAGGCAGCGCTGACCATCGTCGTGGGCCTTAAACTCCATAACGAGGCGGAGTTCGCCGATCTGCTCGATCGCCTGTACGATTCCAACTCGCCGGACTATCACCGCTGGATTACCCCGGCGGATTTTCTCGGCAGATTCTCGCCCAGCCAAGCCGACGTCGAGGCGGTGCGCCAGTATCTGGAGTCTCACGGACTCGCCACCAAACGTGTATCGGATAACCGGGTGCTGGTCCAGGCCACCGGAACGGTCGCGCAAATTGAGGAAGCATTTGCGATCAACATCAATGTCTACCAGCTCGGCACGGAAACTCACTATTCGAATGACCGCAACCCCAGCGTTCCATCCAGCTTAAAGGATGTGGTGGAATCGGTGGCGGGATTGAGTTCGCTGGAGACGATGCATCATGGGTCCAATTTCAACAAACCAGTTCCTGTTTCTGGAATCTTTTATACGCCGCTGCAGATAGCCACCATTTACAACTTCCCAAGCCGTCTCAACACGTTTCACGGCAAGACGATCTACGACGGAACTGGCATAACCATTGCCATTGCTACTGCCTATACCTATCTGACCTCGGACGTGGACTACTTCTGGACGTATTTCACCGCGATCAACCGTACCGGAACTCTTACCAACATCTGCGTCGATGGTTGCACCAGCACGTTGGATTACGAACCATCTTTGGACGTTGAGTACGCCGGTGCTCAGGCTCCCGGCGCAAATTTACTCGTGTACGAAGTCCCTACTAATTTGAATTCTGATTTTTCGCTGATGTTCAGTCAGATGGCCAGCGATGATTCGGCTCAGGTCGTGTCTATTTCCTGGGGCACTTGCGAAAGCGATTACGGAAACTCTTACATGAAGACGGATAACGCTTCGTTTGCCCAAATGGCCGCCGAAGGCATTACGATCTTCGCGGGGTCGGGCGACGACGGCGCCTATGGTTACAACCTGGGCGGCTGCGGCGGAACGCAAAAGCTCCAGATCGGCTTTCCACCCAGCGATCCGAACGTGACCGCTGTCGGCGGGACGACCCTCAATGCGACTGCCCAGTACAAGTACAAGAGCGAATCTGCCTGGACTGACTCCGGCGGCGGCGTGTCCAGTTACTTTGCGAAGCCCAGTTGGCAGGTGGGGCCCGGCGTTCCGAGCAACAAGAAGCGCGACATCCCGGATATCGCCTTCGATGCCGACGAAAACACCGGCCTGGACACCTACTACGAGGGAAATTGGTACACCGGATACGGCACCAGCTATGGGGGCCCGAACATGGCGGGATATTGGGCATTGGTGCTTGAGGCGCTCAAGGGAAAATCGACCGGCAATGTCGCTCCTCTCTTCTACAAGCTGGGCGCGTCCTCTTCTTACACAACGGACATGCACGACGTGACCACCGGCAACAACGGCGCAGGCCTCGGCCCCGGCTACAATGCCACCGTCGACTGGGATTACACTACCGGATGGGGCAGCATAAACGGCGCCGCTGCCCTGGCCTACTTCAAAGCGAACCCCTAGGTCGTCCGAGGCGGGATGATTTGCGATTCCATCCCCGTTGGCGGTTGGCGGCCCCGGCCGGTGGAGTACAATTTCGTTCATGATTGACCAAGATTTGCTCCAGATTCTGGTTTGTCCGGCCTGCAAGCAAGCTCTCGACTATCGCCAGAATCCTGAGAGTTTGAAGTGCCGCCAGTGCCACCGGGTGTATGCGGTGAAGGACGACATTCCCATCATGCTGGTCGATGAAGCCACCATCGAACAGTCGTAGCCAAGAATCGTAGCCGAGAGTCGTAACCAAGAGTCGTAGCCGAAAGTCGTAGCCAACAATCGTAGCCAAGAGCCGTAACTCCCGCCGGCCGTTTCTCGGTCTTTCCAGAGCGCGTCTTCCCGATCCCGTCTCCCGAAACGACACATCGTGTCAGTTTGGGACCGCCGCCATGGGTTCCCGCAACTTGCAGAAAACCCTCACCCGCTCAAGTCTTGCCCCGCAACTTCCGATAATCAAAAGGGTTTATCAATCCAACTGGCGGCTGGCAACGTATTCTGGAATGGGCGCCAAATGCGGCAGTCAAATTGCATGCAACTTGAGTGACCGCAAGTGAGTCTAATAGGCAAACAATAGAGGGTCGGAGTCGGAGGTGATGACGGCCATGGATGACAAAGGACGATTTACGGTGACCGAGCTAAGCGCGCTGCGCTGCGACCTGTTGCAGGGCGGGATGCTCGATTCCTACGAAGCTGCCGAGCTCTTACAGGTGTTCCTCATGGGCCGCGGTTACGGAGTTTCTCCGGCAGCCGCCCTGGATGCGGCCAGCAGGGTGGAAATGGCCGGGTGTGCCCTGCCTGTCCTTGAGCACGAACTCGAAAACCTCGCGTTGGTCATGTAGCAGTGAGCCAAGCTGCGGTTGGCCAGATTGCGGTTGGCGATGTCGTGCGGATAAGCTTCCTGGCGGGTCAGCCCGCGCAGTTCCGAGATTTTGACATTCTGGGGCCGGCCCGTCGAAACAAGATGGACGGAACCAGTTCCACGACAGAAACAGCCGGGCCAACCAGCCCGGCTTTGTGGTTTCTGCCCGCGCCCGTGTGGGGCGGACACTCCTGTCCGCCGCCTTTGACTTTAGCCTTTGACTTTGACCTTTGACCTTGGTCTTGATCTTTTGACTTTGATCTTTATGACTTTGATCTTTATGACTTTGATCTTTTGACTTTGATCTGACTTTGCCTTCGATCCCGGCCCTCGGCCCTTGATTTCCGGTGCCCGGCTAATCTCCCGTTCCCGTCAGCGGCACCGGGGCTGGATTGCTCGTCCCCTCCAGCGTGACGATCCTCCCGCAAGCACACAGCCGTTCGGACCAAACTGCACCTGCCGATTTTGCATGTAGCGGGCCAGTTTGACCTCATCCCAAAGGGCGTCATCCCGAAGCCCCGCGCTTTCACCAGCGGGGCGAGAGCCTGCCCTGAGCTTGCCGAAGGGGATCTCCCGCAAGCACACAGCCGTTCGGACCAAACTGCACCTGCCGATTTTGCATGTAGCGGGCCAGTTTGACCTCATCCCAAAGGGCGTCATCCCGAAGCCCCGCGCTTTCACCAGCGGGGCGAGAGCCTGCCCTGAGCTTGCCGAAGGGGATCTCCCGCAAGCGCACAGCCGTCCGGACCAAACTGCACCACTGCCGATTTTGCAGTGCTGGGATGGTTTCGAACCGGCCCTGGAAAACTCCCGAGAGCCGAAGAAAGAAGGCCGAAGAACAAAAGTCAAGTCTACTTTAGTAGACTCAGGACGTACACGAAAGTAGACATGCCCGGTGGCCTCTAACTCCCGTGTAATCAACGCCGCCAGTTTTTTATCAACGACTTACAGCCCATAAAACCATGCTTTTTGGAATGTTCCCATGGGAACACTTCGCCGATGTTCCTACCGGAACATCGAACTCAGCGCAGGCGCCTCCGCAACTTTTCCGCGGGCAATTTGCAGCGCGAGACGCGGCCTACTTCTTTGCGGCAGCGGACCTGGCGGCGCGCTCTTGCAGCGCCAGCAACACCACCTGAAGCATTTCATCCTGTGGGGCGGGCTTGCCGGTCCAGATTTCAAACTGGCGTGCGGCCTGGTGGACGAACATTTCGATACCAGAAATTACTTGCGCTCCGCGCTCGCGCGCCAGCTTCAGCAGCCGAGTCTCGACCGGATCGTAAATCATGTCGAAGACATAGCGGGCGTTGATCTCCTGCTCCTGCAAAGGACTCTCGCGCAGGTTGCCCATGCCGACGGGCGTGGCGTTGATGATCACGTCGAAGGCAAGCTTCTTGAGGTCGGCGCGCTTCACCGAACGCGCGTGCGCTCTGCGCGCCAGCTTCTGCCCCGCGGCTTTGCTGCGGTTCAGGATGGAAATCTCCGCGCCGCGCTCACGAAGCCCGAAGACGGCCGCGCGCGCCGCGCCGCCCGCGCCCAGCACCAGAACTTTTGCGCCTTCGAGAGTGCTCAGCCGCCGTTCCAGCGGACGCACCACGCCCGACGTATCCGTATTGAATCCGTAAAGTTTGCCATCCTGCGCCCGCACCACGGTGTTGCATGCGCCGATTTTATTGGTGTGGGAATCGGTGTTGTCCAGATACGGCAGGATGGCCTGCTTGTAAGGCATGGTCACGCTGAGCCCGTGAATCGGAATCTCGCGCACGCAGGTGAGCAGGTCTTTCAGCGTCTTAGCGTGCAGAGCCACGTAGACGGCGTTCACGTTCTCGCGGCGCAGCGCGGCATTCATAATGGCCGGCGACAACGAATGCGCCACCGGATCGCCGGCCACTCCGTAAACTCGCGTGGCCACATCCACTTGCTCGATGCGGTAGAGGCTGCGCAACTCCTGGGCGGTGATCTGTCCGGGAGCGGTTTCCTCGCCCGGACTGGCCGATGCGAAGGTGAAAACGCTGCCCGCACGCACTCCCAGCACGCGGCTGATCACGCCCTGTTCGCCCATGCACATGCTCACCAGGGAATGCTTGTCGCTCTCCTTCTCCAGAAACTTGATCATGGTGACGTTGTCGGAGAGAGTGGCGGCGGTGCTGACGATTTTGTAGAAGTCGGCGGAAATGGCCAGCATTTTTTCCAGAGTGTCGTCCAGTTTCTTGGTTCCGCGAAAATCATGGAACGAGAGCACCAGGGCGGCCTTATCCCGCAACTTCTGCAATTGCTGAGGCTTGCACTTGAGGGCCGTTTGCAGTTCGAGGTCGATCAACTGGCAACCCGCGGCCGAAGCCTTCGCCAGAACGTCGAGTTGCGAGGCGATGGACCCGCGAAACTTGCCTCCATTGGCCTCGCGGCGGCAGGTCGCGATCACCACCGCGCCCGAGTGCGAGGCAATAAATTTCTTGATTTTCGGAAGCGCCAATGCGGGCTTGGAAAGATAATCTAACCTGAACTCCAGAAACGAGTTATCTCGAATCAGCGCCTCCGCCTTCTCAACCAGAATATTGGCATCGGAAGCGGCGATGGCTACGCAAACCCGGGGCATGCGCAGGGGCAGTAAACGAGGCAGAAAGTGATTGGAAGCCGAAGTCATCTCGAATCAATTGGTTCGGCGCGAATATTACAGGGGAGTAACCCCAGATGCAACCAATAATTGGCGGGAAACTTTTTCCGCTCCTTGCCTGACACCCTCGTAACCTTGACCCTCCGCTTACCCCTTGTTACCTTGCGGCTGAAGCCTTTGTTTCCATCGCGTTCGACTGGGGATGGGGCTGTGTGCGCGCTCTTCCAGGAGGTAACATGAAGAAAACAGGATTGTTAGTATTGGTGCTTGCAACCGCGGCATGGGCTCAATCGGGTTCCGATGCCAGCCCCGCGGCAGAGGGTTTTCCGCCGGGAACGGTTCCCACCTCGGCCAGCTTTCCCGTGCAGCGCGTCCAGATGCCCACCTATGCCGACGTGTACTGCTCCGGCTTCATCAACAAGCAGACCCTGCCGGACGCCAACTTCGTCGCGGGCGGCTTGGAAACCCCCGGAACCACCAAGTTTGTGAAGAACGACATCGTCTACCTGGAGGGCTCCGGCTACACCGCCGGGGCGCAGTATGAGATTGTGCGCGCCCTGCGCGACGTCAACGAGTACGAAATGTATCCTGGGCAGCGCAAACTGCTGGCTGCGACTGGACAACCCTACGCGGAAGTCGGGCGCGTGCGCGTGATCGACACCCGCAGCAAGACGGCGGTGGCGCAGATCGAGTACGCCTGTGATCCCATCAATCCCGGAGACACCGCTATTCCGTTCGCCGAAAAGGCCATGATTCCATTCCATTCGCCGCTACGTTTCGACCGTTTCCTTCCCTCCAGCAGCCGCCTCGCCGGACGCATCGTGATGGGCAGGGATTTTGACTCCGTGCTGGGCACGGGACAGAAGGTTTATATCAACCTGGGGTCCAACCAGGGCGTCAAGCTGGGCGATTATTTCCGCGCCGTGCGCAGCTACGAAGCCGACCTGAAGGATCCGGTGGATTCGCTTTCGTTCAAAGCCGCCATCAGCGAAGACACGCAGAAAAAGCAGCCTTCCTTCGATCCCGCCATGTTTACCAAGGGCAACGGTCCGGTAATTCACGTGGCCGACCTGCCGCGCCGCGCGGTCGGCGAAATCGTGGTGATCGGCGTCACGCCCACCACGGCGACCGGAATGGTTGTCTTCGCCATGGAAGATGTGCACGCCGGCGACGGCGTCGAAGTCGACGAGCAAGCCCAGGCGCAGGCAGCGCAGACGCAAGCTCAGGCGCAATAAACAAGTTTTTGCAAGCGACGTAGACGCAGTCAGTCAGAAGCCGGGGACGGGCAACCGTCCCCGGCTTTTTTCTAGGGAGTGAAGTATATAGTCCCCATTTATTACCAGGCCGACGCGACAATCAATCAAAGCGTGACGCAGGCCGTCAGCGAAAAACTCATGCCGGATGATACGGTTGACCCAGTCGCCTGCAAATAGGATTCTGTCCCAGTTCGGTAGGCGCCATCCCGGAATCCGACGCACCTCAGCCGGGGAAAAGCGAGCCAAGCCCCGCTCGGCAAGGGCGCGGCTCGGGAGGGCCACACTCACCCTCCGCCTCAGAGTGTCCCACCTCCGCTAGTTTTGCGGAGGCGGGACGACTGCTCAAAACCGCCTCTATTTCGCGGCTGCTAGCTCCACTCGCGCGGCCGCCTCCAGCCGCGACAGGCGTTCCTGCAGCGTTGCATTCTGCACTTGCAATTGGCGCATGAGACCCTCAATTTCCTGCTGCTGCGCCTTGATCAACTCGGCCTGGTCTTCGGCGCGGCGATGCTGCTTCTGCGCTTCGTTCAGCAGCATGCTGGTGATGTGCTGATACCGAACCGCGTACGGTTTGCCCTCGCTGTCATAGGCCACCAGATCGGGATAGATCTTCGCCACTTCTTCCGCGATCAACCCGTACTGCCGCGTACGCTCGCCTTTGTCATACTCCGGCTTGTAGAGGAAAGTGACCGGACGCAGCTTCATTAGGGCGTCGGTGCTATCACCCATGTCTCGGACCTGCTCCTTGAAGCGCAGGGAGGAAGGCGCTACTCCGAGTTGGCCACTGGACAAGACGGAGACCGCAAGGCCACTGCTCACGACCGAGCCATAGATGCCGGCGATGTAGGTAGCGGTTTGAAGCTTTTCGGTGCCAATCCAGATGCTATTGGCGGCGTCACTGGCCGGACCGGCGCCCTCTCCGATGCAAATGTCGTTGCTTCCGGCTGCGATATTGACGCAAGACAGCTCACCGAGGAAGGTGTTAGAGCCGCCGCTGGTGAGGCCAAAGCCGGACTCGAAACCGACCACGGTGTTGCTGCTTCCTGTGGTTTCGCCGAGAACGCCGAAGCCGGCGTCACGGCCCAAATAGGTGTTGTCGTTTCCACTACTGTTGCGGTACCCAGCACCGGCGCCCACGGCGACATTATTGCCGCCCCCTTGGTTGTGGAACGCAGCATTGTAGCCGACAAAGGTGTTGCCGATTCCGGTATCCCCGGTCCCTGGGTTCTGAGTGAACCCCTGGGCGCCGGCCAGCACGCCGACATACAAATTTTCATTGGCTACGACTACGTCGCTAGCCGGCCACCCAATACTCAGGACTGGGTCCTCAAGGATCTGGTAGTTTCCAGTGCTCGAAGCGGCGACCGAACTCGGCGATGCGTTGATTGCGCCGGTCACATCGAGCTGGGCCGTAGGACTTGTCTGATTGATGCCTATATAGCCTGTACTCGGGGCCTGATAGACCGCCGAGGCACAGGCAGCTCCATCTGACGGATCTACCGTATACGGCAGGAAGTCGAGAGCCAGTGAGCATCCTACATCAGCAACGGCTGCGGGCGATTTTTTTTGACCATTGCTACTGGCCGGGTACGCAACGAACGCGATTGCGACCACGCCCACCATCATGCAAAGGTTAACGACCTTATTGATTTTCATGTTTCAATCTCTCCTTGTGGCACTAAGGTTAGGGCCATGAGTCGTGTCACCGACTTGGCCGACATTGCTGGCGGGGCATCGCCGCCAAGTCGGGCTGCGGGAAATGTTTCGTGCAGCCAGACATGTGCGCGTGCCTACTCGCGCCTGCTTTGTGAGCAACTTCCGGCAGGGAGACGGACTGCTCCCTTATCTGAAGTTACGAATCTGAATTTTCCGTTTGGGGAAGTGACCGGACCTGGGCTCGTTCGTCCCGCTTCGTGGTCTTGCTCCGGACCCGGCGACCGGAGAACTTCGTGGCCACGAGGAAGCAAAACGATCATGCTCCCGAAAGCGCAAATGTCAAAGACAATCCTCGAAATCGTCGGAGAATTTCGCGCCGGCGCAGTCCCATTTCGGCACTTTTTGTGCTGCGGACTAACCCGATAGGCTAGGCCGAATCGGCGCGTTCCATCTTGAGCGTTCTGTATTTCAAGCATGGGCCGGCTTCATAACTCCCATGCTTGGTTTCACTTGCGGCGGATTGTACATATCCTAGTATGAATACATTGATGACCGTACAAAATGTTCCTATGGGAACACTTTACGCACAATGTTGCCATGGGAGCATTCGGAGCATTCCGCCCTTGGGGAAGCCGAGCGGACGATTCAGCCCGCGGGATCAGCCGCAACGGACGCGTTCTTGTCCCCGAAGACTTCAGCGGTGAAGGCTTCGATGGTTGCGCCTTTTTGCCAGGCGTCGAGAGACAGTCCGGCTTTGCGGCAGGTTTGTTCGAGGAAGGTTGTGCGGTCCCATGCGTGCTCGGCGGGCACTTGCGGAAGCAGAAGGCCACGGCGGCCGTGCAGGCTGATGAGCAGGCCGTGACGCCCGACTTCGACGTCTTCGGCGCGGATCGGTTGAGGCCGCGAGAGGATGCTGAGTTCGATGGCGAGATGCGGCGCTTCTTCTCTGCTCACCGGCGGAAAGCGCGAGTCGTCGAAAGCCGCGGCCCGCGCGGTTTCCGCCACGGCTTGATAGACGGAGCAGGTGGGAAGCACGTAGCCGACGCATCCGCGCAGCTCGCCGCGCAGATAGAGCGAAGTGAAAGCTCCGCGCGGCTCGGCAAGATGCGGCGCAGAAAGCTGTGGCGCAGGCGGTTCGGGCTGGATTTCTTTTTTGTCGAACGAGGAAAGAATCGACTGGTGCGCCACGCGCAGCAACAGCTCGCGTTCGACGTCGTTGAGTTGAGATCCGGTGAATTCGCCGGTGAATTGAGGACTGGAGAGCTGCGACTGGCTAGCTAATTCATGACTGGAAGACTTAGCTGGCGGCTTAGGTGGTAGGAGCGACATCGCCATCCGACCGTTGCGGCGCGGCTTGCGGTTTTCTGCGCCGGCTGAGAATGAAGGCGCGGCGGCGGCGCTTGACCACACGCCGGTCAATCTTGGACCAGAACGCGGCGAAGTAATCGACGGCCGAAATCAGAGACACGCAAACCATGAACCAGATGGCCGCGTAGGCGATCCAGTGAATGGGGAACACGTAGTTGTTGTAGACGGGCCATTGTTTCCAGCGATGGTCGAGGATCACGGCGACCACGGCAACAATCTGCACCACCATCTTGAACTTGCCCAGCTCGCTGGCCTCGATGGTGAAACCCTCGGAGGACGCGATGGAGCGTAAGCCGCTCACCAGGAACTCGCGGCCGATGACGACCACGGCGACCCAGGCCGGAACCAGCGCGGGATTGAGCTGCACGAGAGTGACGAAGGCGGCGGCGATGAGAAGCTTATCGGCGAGCGGATCGAGGAGAATGCCGATGGTGGTGATCTGGCCGCGCCTGCGGGCGAGATAACCGTCGATGCCGTCGGTCATGGAAGCGGCGATAAACAATGCCGATGCCAGCAGTTCTTTCTCGCCGGTCTGGCTGCTGAAGCGGCCGCTGGAAAGTATCCAGATGAGCAGAGGAATGGAGCAGATACGGATCAGCGTGATGGAGTTAGGCAGATTCACCGAGGCCACGGACGCTTCCGTAGAGGAAAAGCGGAAGCCTTAAATCGATTATCCTCCACGCAGACGGGGAACGCAATGGAAGGAATGCGGCGGTACTGGGTCGGTTTTAATTTTCACAGGGGCGAGCCTTTATATGTCTTGACACGTATATACTCTGTGGAGTATATCAAGAGCATGGAATCGGTGTTCGAAATCATTGCGGAGCCGAACCGCCGCGCGATATTGAGCCTCCTGGTCTCGTCACAACAGTCGGTGGGAGAGATCGAGCGTCAGCTTCGCATGTCGCAGCCCACCGTCTCAAAGCACCTGCGGGTGCTGCGAGAGGCCGGTTTCGTGGAATCCACGGTGGACGCGCAGCGCCGTCTCTACCGGCTGAAACCTGAACCATTTGAGGAGCTGGAGGCCTGGCTGGCTCGGTTCCGCCGGTTCTGGTCGGCTCACCTGGATGCTCTCGAACGCCACCTCGACCGCATGGAGCATCGGCAGTATGGATCATCAACACCAACGAAAAGGAAGACAGTGATAAGTAAAACTAAAGAGAAGACGACGCGGCCCAAACCGCGAACGTGACAGAGGAGAAACGAAATGAAAATCAAAGTGACCAGCCTATACGTGGACAACCAGGACAAGGCCCTGCGCTTCTATACCGAGGTACTGGGCTTCGCCAAGAAAACCGATTTCAGTCAGGGCCCATATCGCTGGCTGACCGTGGCCTCGCCAGAGGAGCCGGAGGGTACAGAGCTGCAGCTGGCGCTGAACGACAACCCCGCAGCCAAAGCGTATCAGCAGGCGATCTTTCAACAGAGCCAGCCCGCGGCCAATTTCTTCACCGACGACGTTAAGGGCGACTACGAGCAGATCAAGGCTCGCGGCGCCGTGTTCACGATGCCGCCCACCGATGTGACCGGCTCAACCATTGCGATGCTGAATGACACCTGCGGCAACCTGATTCAGCTCACCCAGCTGAAGCGCTGGTAGGGCCGCGGTTCAGCACGAGGAAGACCAAGGAACAAGAAGATGACCGAACCTGAGCTGTACGCACCGGGTCCCGCAAACTTGGCGCGGGTACAGAAAGACGGAGAGAAGTGGACGCTCATTCTCGTCCGAGAACTGCGCCACGCGCCGGAAAAAGTCTGGCAGGCGCTTACCGACCCGGCGCATCTGCGCGAGTGGGCGCCCTTTGACGCCAATGGGAGCCTGGGTACGGTTGGAACCACGGTGAAGCTCACCACGGTGGGAGCGCCCGTGCCGCGCGTTACCGAAACAACAGTGAAGCGAGCCGACGCTCCCCAGGCGCTTGAATACAACTGGGGTGGCTTCGATATGCGGTGGCAACTCGAAGCTCTTGGTGGCGGAACGCGCTTGACGCTGTGGACCAACATCGGTCACCGCTTCATCTCCATGGGTGCTGCCGGGTGGCACATTTGTTTCGATGTTCTGGATCGCCTGCTCAACGGAACTCCCATCGGCCGCATGGTCGGCCCCGAGGCCATGAAGTTCGGCCGCTGGCAGCGATTGAACGCCGAGTACGCCAAACAGTTCGGTATCGAAGCGCCCAACTGGCCGCCTCAGGCGGCTCAAAAGTCGTGAATCGAGGAGGATCGCAGACCATGCACCAACCAGGCAACCTGATTTATAGCGGCTTCCTAAAGGACCCGAAATCGCCGAAGGTCGGACGAAATGCCCCGTGCCCCTGCGGGTGGGTACAACGTCTTGATAGATCACAGCTGGCCCATCCTTTCCGAATAAAATCTCAACTCCGGCGGCTGCCCCGTCCTTGTCCCTGCGTTCTTTGCAGCGACAGGGCGGGGAACTTGACTTGGCATCATCAACTCATGGAGATTCAAAATCCCCGCCCTGTCGCAGCAAGCGGAAGAGATGCGCCGCTATGCGTGGGGACGGTCGAGCAGTCGAGGCACAGGAGCCGGAGCGGTCCGAAACGAGGGTCGCCTCGCTGCGCTGGGCGGGACCCTTCGGCTCTGCTCAGGGCAGGCTAGCCGAGGCGACTGCCTCCACATGTGCCACTTAGACCGCAACTTCGGGTGTGGCTTCGAGCAGGCTGCGGGTGTAAGGATGCTGCGGCTGTTCGGTGATCTGCTCGGCTGATCCTGTTTCCACAATCTTGCCGCGATACATCACGGCGATGCGGGTCGAAAGATAGCGCACGACCGGCATCGAGTGCGAGATGAAAAGATAAGTCAGGCCGAAGTCGCGCTGCAACTGCGCGAGCAGGTTGACGATCTGTGCGCCGACGCTGACGTCGAGCGCGGAGACCGGCTCGTCGGCCACGACGAATTTGGGACGCAGCGCGAGGGCGCGGGCGATGCCGATGCGCTGGCGCTGTCCCCCGCTGAATTCGTGGGGGAAGCGGCGCAGGATGGATTCGTCGAGGCCGACGGCGCGAAGAAGTTCGACGACGCGGGTGCGAATGCCGGCTTTCGTAAACCCACCCTGTCGCAAAGAACGTGACAAGGATGGGGCGCCCTCGGACAGCCGGGGGCGGCTGTCCCCACATGATTCGCCGTGGATGAGGAGCGGCTCGGCGATGATGTCTTCGACGCGGAAGCGGGGATCGAGCGAGGCGAAGGGATCCTGAAAGATGATTTGCATATCGCGGCGCAGGCGGCGCAGGTCGGCGTGGCTGGCGGCGAGCAGATCGCGGTCTTCGAAGCGGATGCTGCCGGAAGTGGGCTCGATGAGGCGAAGAATCACGCGTCCGAGCGTGCTCTTGCCGGAACCGGATTCACCGACCAGTCCGAGAGTTTCGCCGGCATGGATGTCAAGCGAAACCTCGTCGACGGCACGGACCTGGCTATGAGAATTCTGGCCGGAGGCAGCGCCGCCGAAGACGGACACGCCGTGCGCATAAATCTTGGTCAGATTGCGGATTTCGACAAGCGCCATGGTTAGTATTCCAGATTCTAGAATATGGAATGAATCGAATCTATCCCGCCGCGATCATGGGCACGGCGGCTAAAGCGATGAAGATGCCGGCGAATTTCCAACGGGTGAAATGTTCGTGCAGGAACAGGCGGGCCAACAGCACGGTGACGGCGGGATAGAGTGACGAGAGGACAACGGCTTCGTCGAGACGGCCGCTCTGGCTGGCGCGCACGAAGAGCACGGTGCCGATGGAGTCGACGCAACCGGTGAGCACGGCCCAGCGCACGCCTGCAGGCGTGATGTCGCGGAATCTGCGTTGCGCGAGAACGACCACTCCGGTTACCGCCAGGCCGCCAACGCGGCTGAGCGATGCAAACCATAGAGCTGAGCCGTCGCCGGCCTGGCGGAGGCAAAGATAAAATCCGGCGAAGCCAATGCCGGCAAGGACCGCCAGTTCGATGCCCTCGGGCGTGGTGCCATCTTCGGCGCGGGTGATGAGCCAGATTCCGGCCGCAGCCAGGACGAATCCGCCAATGCGGATGGGACCGGGCAAGCCCTCGGTGAACATGCTCCAAAGCGTGGGGATGGCCGCGCTGAGAACCGCCGCCACCGGAGCGGTCAGGCCCATTCTTCCCGAACCAAGCGCGCGATAAAAGATTGCCAGAGAACCGCCGCCGCAAGCGCCACCCGCCAAAACCCAGGCCACGCTGTGTGCAGAGGGAAATGGAGCGCGAAGAGATAGGGCCAGCGTTGCCATCAGGAGCAGGCCGCCGGCGTTTACCACAGTTGTGAATAAGAAAGCGTTGGCGCGGCGGGTGCCATATCCGCCTAGAAAATCGCTGGCGCCCCAGGCCAGGACCGCGGCCAGGCTGTAGGCGGCGGGCGCGAATTGAGAAGCGGCGGACATTGTCCGACGAGGGTAACACGGGGCGGAGTGGCTGGCGGTTGGCAGCTCGTCCTGCGAATAGGTGGGACAAGAATTTCCTTGATTCGGTGTTGCGAAACCGCAGATTAAATGTGACTTAGATTTGCCAACATGAGCATTCTTGGACGGTTCTCCTGCTTCCACGGCTCTAGACTCTGAGGAGGTGGAGTTGATCCAAATGGCGAAACGTAAGATTCTCTTGGTCGATGACGATGACAATGACCTCTTTTTGACGCGGAGGTCGCTGGAAAGCAAAGACTGTGAAGTAGTTTCAGCAAAGACCGTCACCGAAGCTCTCCGGCAGATTGCCACGCAGCGCTTCGATGCTCTCATCACCGATCTTCACTTGCCGGACGCGGGGGATGGTTTCGCGGTGGTCACCGCTATGCGTCACACTCAACCCGAGGCTTTGACCCTGGTGGTGAGCGGTTTTCCTGACGTGAAAAGAGCGATGGACGCTGTTCTTCTGCAGGCCGATGAAATTCTGGTGAAACCCTTCGAAGTGGAGCGACTTGCGGGGCTCATCGACGAAAGGATGTCGACATCTAAATCTTTTTCAAGGAAGTCTAAGGAAAATGTTGCCTCCATTCTAGATCGCGACCTCTCCATCTTGATTGAACGCTGGTTGTCACGAGTGGAACGGGTAAAAGAATTAGCTGCCCTTGCGCTGCCCGCGAAAGAGCGCACTGCGTATCTTCCCGAGATCATGAAAAACGTCACGTCACGGCTGCGCGTGGTCCGCGATATAGAAGCGATTGACAGCCCCTCTGCCGCGGCGGTGGCGCACGGAAAACTCCGCTATCGCCAGGGCTACACTGCGCCCCTGATTGTGCAGGAGTCACGAATTCTGCAGGTGTGCATCTTCGAGACCATCGAACGTAACCTCAGTACCGTGGACTTCACCTCGGTGCTGCCCGACATCATGATCATTGCGGACGAGGTGGACTCTCAGTTGAAACAAGCCATCGACAGCTTTCTCACAATGCAGCGCGGGGAAGCAGCCTTGGCGCCGTCGCCAGTCACTTCCTTGCCGGCGATGGCAACGTAAATTTTCGATCCGGCGCGGCCCCGGGGCCATTGGCAAGCTCAAGTCACTCCGCTTTCGCCACCACCCATTGATCCTTCCGGTACCACGCGACAATCCCCAAATTAATTTCAATGGCGCTGTCTGTGTGCCGGCGTGGCGGGAGTCCGGCGGAGAAAAATGGAGGCTGCCCCCCTCCCCCCCATTTTCTAAAATATCTGGACTCAACAGCTTAGCGGGAAATTCGCCGCAAAGTACTGATGTCAAATCATTTAGATATTAAGTTCTTTAAAGCCAATGACTTAGGGGCGCGATGATGGGGCTCACCTAAGCGTCACGGCCTCGACCATGATTGCGCAAGTTTGTGAGCGGCGCAAGGTTGGATGTCACATGGGGCTGTGGAAATGTTTGAGACGGCGGCGGCTCCCATGGCTGCGTGCCGCGGCCTGTCACGGCTGGGGAATAACGCCGGCAGCGCGCCAGCGCGCCATAGCTGGATCGAGGTAGAACTGGAAGAAGTGCTCGAAGGTTATCACGTTCACTGCGGTTTCGTAGTCAGGGCGAAGCGCCTTGATACGGGCGGGCACAACGATGTGGATCCTCGATTCGAGCATCGCTGCTAGATCGCGGACGGCGATTTTTTCGTCTATGGTCGCCAAGAAAAATCCGAGTCCACGCGTCCCTTCTGTCACAATTTGCCGCCAGCGCTCTCGAAGGGTTCTCTTGATGGTGAAGATGATCGCGTCAGGCGGATTTTTCCGGAAATACTCGATTGACGGCAGGATGAAATCCGGTTGACCGTTTATGATGGGTTGCGCCGAGAAGGGATACCGAAGACGCACGAAAAGGTCCCTAACCAAGGCAAGAATATACTTGACCCGACCGAGAGTTCGGCGCATGATGGGGATGGGGGTGCGCCGTGATGGGATCACCCCACTTCGATTTCGTCGGCTACCGGAGTCATCTAATGGTCCATCTCCATTTCTATAGCGATGAGAGCGGTAAGTACAGGAAGAATCCTGTTGTCACCGTTTCGGGGGTTGGCGCTCAATCTGACCGCCTTGACAAGTTCAATCGTGAATGGGAGACGTTGCTTCGCTCTTACCATCTCGAAGAGTTCCACATGTCCCGCATCGGCGACTTGACACAAAGTTGTGGGCCGAAAATGCCGTCTGGTCAGACTATCGAAGAGCGTACTCAGGCGATCCTGCCGTTTGCGGACTGCATTAACGAATTCCTGGAGATCGGATTGATGCAAGGCTGGGACGTAAGGGGTTACAACAATCTCAGTCTTGAGGTAAAGAAGAATCTCGGTGGTTCCAACGACCCATTTCATCTGGCATTCGTTCGCACCTTGCTGCACATCGGCGACGATCTACATGATGGGGACAAACTTTCTATCGTCTGTGACGATGACGAATTAACCGCATGGGATGCCTATTGCCATTACCGCGCAGTCAGCAAGGCCGAACCTGCTCTTGCGAAAAAACTAGCTGGAATTACCTTCGCTAAGAGTTCATGTTTTAGCCCATTACAGGCTGCGGATATGGCCGCATTTCTAGCACGCAAAGAAGCGACAAAACAGTTCTGGGGTAAGCCACATGGTTTTGAGATTCTGCTGAAATACTTAGTTGAAGGCCCGGTTCCCGGCAAGGGAATCATGACTTGGTATAGTTCTTTTGTTAACGAGCAAAAATTTGTTGATCTCGCTAACGATCTTGTAAAAGCGAAGTTGGTGAGCGGCGAAAATGGAGGAAATGCTCAGTTGAAGGAGAATCTGGATGCCGCGAAAACAGGCTAGCGAGGCGGAAAAATTCGATGCCGTCGTGCGAACGTTGCTGTCCGTATCGCATGAAGAAATTCAGAAGCGCGATGCGGAATGGCGGCGTAAGCGGGCGCAGAAAAAGCGGGCTAAGACTTCGCCCGCTTCCCGCGCTTCCGGCTCCAAGGTCTAGTGAATCGTTTCTCCCACCTTGCCAGTAAGCTCGGCATAGGTCAGGCGCTTGCCGACAAGCTGGGAGACGGTTAGATCGAAGCGCCCCTTGTCATCAAGGTCTTTACGGTTATTGAAACGGAACATTTGCTCATCAAGGTATCGGAAAAGATGAAACGGCTCCACGCTAACGTAGGTTCCCGAAATCCCGCGCTTGAGAAGGCTCCAGAAGTTCTCAAGGCCATTGGTGTGAACGCGACCGTCAACATATTGAGTCGCATGGTCTACGACTTGATGAGCGTATTCACCAGCCAAACCTTCGTAGGACATGAGCGCATCGGTATAGAGAGCCGCGCCAGCAGTGACATGCTTGCGTACTTCATCCTGCAAAACCTTACGGCGGCGATTCGGCACGACGCTGGCGCGAACCTTGCCGCCACGTTCCAAGATGGCAACCACTGCGGTTTTATCCTTGCCGCCAGTGCCGGTGATTCGCCGTTTGCGTTCGCTAACGTGCATGTTCCGCGCCTTGCCTCCGATGAAAGTTTCATCCACTTCGACTTCGCCGCCGAGTTTAGACCCGAAGAAATTGTCCCGCATGGCAAGGCGAATTCGATGCAGCATGAACCATGCCGACTTCTGTGTAACCTTCACGTCACGCGCAATCTCGTAGCTAGAAATGCCATTCTTGCAATTGGTGACCATCCAAGTTGCGGTGAGCCACTTATCCAAGGGAATCGGAGAATCTTCCATGACGGTGCCGATCTTGATGGAGAACTCGCGCTTTGTATGATGCTTCGCGCAAGTCCAAGTGCGGCGCTTCTCGCTGAATTTGACAGTCTCGCAGCCGCAAGTAGGGCAGACCACTTTCCCGTCCGGCCATCGGCGGATAGCGAGATAGTCGATGCAGTTATTGGGATTCGAGAAGTAGACGATTGCTTCCTGCAAGCTCTTTGGTTCGGTCATGGCCTTGTTCTCCATGACTCAAATAATACAGAAATAGCGTGGTCGGGTCAAGTATATTCTTGCCCTAATTAGCATCTCGAAGACTTTCCCGGCACGCGGGCGGCGCCCTTGGGTGAGGCCTAGGAAGAAACGATCAAGGGCGTAGAAATACTGTCCCAAGATTCCCACCATCTGCGCGGCGTTTGCCTGTTCCCCGATTACTGGCAGAAATACATCCGCGAGAGCTCTGCTCCCGGCGATCTGTTCTGCCGCCAGATATGCCTCGAACGCATCTACTTGGACGGGTTCCACAAGATTGCTAAAGTTTGTCGGATCCAAGCGTAGTCGGCCTCGTGGCCGGCGAGAACAGTGAAGTGAGATAGGAGCTGATGCTGCCCTCGCTGTCGTAAGGGTCAAACGCTCGCCAGCCAACCGCGGCCTCTCGATTGGCCTCAACGAGGAATTCGCTAATCGAGCGGCCGTGCGCGTCGGTGGCTGCCTCTGGAGTCTGCCGAGTCCCGTCAAGTTCGTGATAGCAGTGATCGTCAAACGAGAACTCTCCGCCAGCGTAGAGAAAGACTTCGGGCACTCGTATCTGGCTTGCGATGAACAGCCCGTCCTGCAGAAGGGCGAGCCGCAGATCTTTTTCCACCGAGTCGCTATCCAGCCGGTCAGGGTTGGAGAAAACCACCCTTCCCCATTTCTTGTAGTTTCCGCCGTCCCGGTAAAGATACGTGAATTCGACGTTGTCCACTGTTCCCCCGTGAATTTACGACTTTAAGAAAACTTGTTCGTTATGGTACCTCAGGAACTCGGGCTCCGGCGCAAAGCGTCGCGGCAGGGAGATAGCGGTGCCTTCATATCGCAACAAGAGTTCACGAGTCCCTACATCGGACGATTTTCGCTTTGCTTTAGGCGAGACCTTGACTTCTAAATTGCGCGTAACTGTTAGTAGTCCGCAATCGAAAGCCCGATCATGGAGGGCGTTCAAGCAAAGCCCGTTTCGCGGGTTTGTTCGATTCTTTACGTCAACGACCCACGGAACTATGTGGCTGGCGTTTAATAGCGCTGGAAGCGAACAACCCGTTATGCAGCAGGCCGAGCCGTACGCTGCGAGGACGGCGGCTCGGAAGAATCCCTGATTGATCCGAGTCCGGACGATCGCCTCACGGGTTCCGCCTTCCGGGAAGACCTTAGCCTCGTCTTCAAGTTCTTCGACGTGGCCGGTGATCTGGGCAAGGAGGCGCCCGCTTTCAAAAGTCCGTCCCTCCCAGTCGCTCCTGAATTCGTTCCATATTTCGATCTCTGCCTTCGCGGCATGCGAGGCTCCGGCGATATTCCGCTTCTGACAGAGTTGGGTCCAGTCGGGCAAAGTTTGCGAGTTTCCAAGAGACCGCCGACGGTGTCCGGCCGATTGCCCGTGCGAGCTCAATAACTAGAGGGTTCCGAATGTGAATTCGACCGAAGGGGATCTTGCAGTAGAGGTTGAAAGCAACGATCAGCTCTTCGCGTGTCCAGTCTCGGCGCGGCATATCGTGCGTTAAGGTGAGAAGCATAGCACAGTCATTCGTCCGTTATGGCTTCGCCCGCAAAGGCCATTTGCGCTCCCCACTTCTCCGCGAAATCTTCCCACCTTGGATTCTTCGACTCGATCAAAGCGATCTTTTTCGCCCTTGCCCAGCCCTTCAGTTGCTTCTCTCGCCCAATCGCCTTGTGGACATCGTCAAAGCTCTCGTAATAAACCAGTCGGTCGCAACCATACTTGCTTGCGAACCCTTCGATCTTCCCGCGCTTATGTTGCAAGGCGCGCCGGTAAATGCTGTTGGTCATGCCGATGTAAAGTGTTCCCGAGCGGCTGCAGACGATGTAGACGAAATACTCGTGATCCTTCACGGCAACTCCCACGGACCTGTCATCCTGAGCACAGTGAATGCCTCGCGAAGCGAAGCATTCACGGAGTCGAAGGACCCCGTGGCACTTGGCCTCGGCACGGACGCGTAAGGGAGTTCCCACCACGTCGACGGCGTCGTGGGAACTCCCTTACACGCCTATCTCGGTGCAGGCAGGAAAGGGATCCTTCGACTCCGTGAGTTGGTTCGCTTCGCGAACCAACTCACTGCGCTCAGGATGACAGATCTTTGGTCTGCTTCACGCTTACAGTCCGAGCTTTTGCTGGGTCATTTCCCGGAATGGACAAGAGCACGGGAATTTTCACAGAAGAGTATCGTGGCGTTACATTATAGGGCGCGGCCTACAATCAGTGTTTGCCTTCCCGTTTTGGATGGTAGACTCCTAGGAGGATTTCGACCGCGAGCCCAGTGTCTGAGGAACAACGCTCTAAGAGACTACCTTTGATTGAGCTGGCAGCTTCGATTCTTTCGGCTGATTTTGCCCGGCTGGGCGAGCAGGTGCGCGCGGCGGGCGAGGGGGGTGGGAGTGTCATCCATGTGGATGTTATGGATGGGCACTTCGTGCCGAACCTGACGATTGGGCCGCCGGTGGTAAAGTGCCTTCGCAGGGCGACCAAGTTGCCGCTGGACTGCCATTTCATGATCGAGAATCCGGACGAGTTTATTCCGGCGTTTGCCGATGCGGGTGCGGATTGGATTTCAGTGCATCAGGAAGCTTGCCGGCATTTGAACCGCACGCTGCATCTGATCAAGAGCCATGATTGCCTGGCCGGAGTGGTGATTAATCCGGCGACGCCGGTGGGCACGCTTGAGGAAGTGCTCGACATTGTCGATTATGTGCTGGTGATGTCGGTGAATCCGGGGTTCGGCGCGCAGAAGTTTATTCCGTCTACGCTGCACAAAATGCGGCGGTTAGCGGAGATTCGCAGCCAGCGCGGGCTGGCTTACCGCATTGAAGTGGATGGCGGCGTGGGGCTCGATACCGTGGGCGATGTGGTGCGGGCGGGCGCTGAAATTCTGGTGGCGGGCAACGCCGTGTTCGGCAATGGCGATCCAAATAAGGACGACCCAAGGAAGAATGCGGCGGCGCTGCTGAAGGCGGCGACGGAAGCGGCGCTGCAACGAGTCTAACGAGTCGGTAGTGGGTAGTGGCTCAGTTTGAAAAGGGGCGGCCGTGTGCGCACGGGAGATCCCTCGTCCCGCTGGTGAAAACGCGGGACTTCGGGATGACGCCGGAAAAGACAATCAGACGAGCATATTGAGGTGTTAATGTCACGTCGAATTTCATTTATTGCTGTGCTGAGCCTGCTGCTGGCGATCACGGTCGCTTGCACGAACAAGAAGTCCGCCAATCCGCTGGCCAATGTGGGGTCGAAGCAGCCGGACAAGGTGTTGTTCGACAAGGCGATGGACGCGATGAAGCACAACCGTTTCGAAGTGGCGCGCATGACCCTGCAAACGCTGATCAACACCTATCCGGACTCGGAGTACATCGCGCGAGCCAAGCTGGCGGTGGGCGATTCGTGGTACGCGGAGGGCGGAACGGCGTCTCTGGAGCAGGCCGAGCAGGAGTATCGCGACTTCATTACGTTCTTTCCCAACATGCCGGAAGCGGCTGAAGCGCAGTTGAAGATCGCCAACATTCAGTATCAGCAGATGGAAAAAGCGGACCGCGATTACACTCATGCCAAACGCGCGGAAGACGAATACCGCGGCCTGATCATGCAGTTTCCGGACAGCAAATTGGTGCCGGAGGCAAAACAGCGATTGCTGGAAGTGCAGGAAGTGCTGGCAGACCGGGAATTTGGGATCGGAAAGTTCTACTACATGCGGATGTCGTATCCGGCGTCGATCGCGCGGTTGAAGTCCATGATGGACAAGTACCCGCTGTACAGCCGAGCGGACGAAGCGCTGTATCTGCTGGGGCAGGACTACGAAGGCCAGATCGCGCTGGTACGAGCCAGACCGACGTGCATCAAGACCAGTCCGCAGCCGCGCTGCGTGAGCGAACAGATCAAGGCCAATATGATCGAGCAGTTGAGCAAGAGTGCGGCGGAGACGTATTCCCGGATCATTACGCGATATCCCATAATGGACCGCGCCGATGACGCGAAAAAACGCCTGGCGGCGTTGCATCAACCCATCCCGCGGCCGACGAAGGCAGCGGTGGCCCGCAACAAGGCGGAAGATGAAAGCCGGCGGGAGACGACGACGTTCGGCAAGTTGATGAGCGTGGTGAAAAAGGGTCCGGTTGTGGACCAGGCGGCGAAGGTGGGTGAGCCGACGCTGGAGGATCCGACGCCGGTGTCGGCCCGTGAAGTCGTGCAAGATACAACCAGGCAAGCACTGGGGATGCCAGCGGGAGACGAGCACAGCCTGGCGGCAGATGTGGTGAACAGCGGGCCCCCAGCGGCCAGCGATCCGACGCCTCGATCGGACGCCGCTCCAGCCGTCTCTGCGGGCGTTTCTCCGGGCGTTTCTCCGGCCAACGGCCAGCCATTTGCCCGGCCGGGTGCCGGGGCGGCGGCGGACCCGAATGAACTAACCCCGACCGCGACGCCGGAGACCGGCTTGCGGACACCAGATCCAAATGAACTGACGCCGACCAACCAGGCTGCTGCTGATCAGCAGCCGTTGCCACCACCGGCGCAGGTAAACGAAATCCAGCAGGGGCCAGCGGGCAGTGCGGCCGCCGCGGGCGCCGATGCCAGTTCCAGCCTGGCCAGCGATTCCGAACTTTCCAGCAGCAAGAAAAAGAAGAAGAAGGGAATCAAGAAAATCATCCCATTCTGAGTCAGCCGCGGGATAGGCGACGTCGAAGGCTGTAGGAATTGGGAGCCTGCTGTTCCCGCTTCGTATTCCGTGGACGCCCGAAGCTCCTTTTTGCAGAGGCGCCTGCCACCCATCCGCCGGTAGGTGCTGAACCGAGGTAACCTGCTTACCCCCCGCCTGCTCATTGACTTACGAGTTAGGTCAGGTTACCTTCGCGATATCTCCCCTCATCAGAGGATTTCCTTTGGCCCGGAAGATACTGCTTGCCGATGACAGCGTGACCGCCCAGAACATGGGGCGCAAAATTCTGGCGGACGCCGGTTACGAAGTCATTACCGTTAATAATGGCTCAGCCGCGCTCAAAAAGATCGCAGAGCACAAGCCCGACCTCGTCGTCCTGGACGTTTACATGCCTGGCTACAGTGGTCTGGAGGTGTGCCAGCGCCTCAAGGATTCTCAGGAGACGGCCCGGATTCCCGTGCTGCTCACCGTAGGCAAGCTGGAGCCGTTTAAACCCCAGGAAGCGCAGCGGGTGCGGGCAGAGGGGTTCATCGTCAAGCCGTTCGAAGCCAGCGAATTGCTCAGCGCACTGGCGAAGTTGGAAGATAAAGTTGTGCCTCGCCCGGAATCGTCCAAGCCGGGACGCTTTGGCCGCGCGGGTGCGGGAGTAGAGGAAGCGAGCCGTGGCAGCGGCTCCGAAGCGGGGAGTGAGTCTGGAGGATGGAGAAACCGCATCGGCTTGCCCAAAGGGAATGGCGCGAGCGGGGAAAAAGTTGAAGACGATTCCTCGGTCTATAACCCGGTGAACCGGGATCTGCGCACGGTGGTAGAGAAAACTACGGCAGGCAAAGAGCAGAAGCAGAATGAAACGCCAGAACCGGTGGCGACGAGCAGTGATGCCGCAGCGGCCGCCCCGCCTGCGAGTCTTTCCCAGGGTGTAACCCCGGAAGAGATGGCGGCGATCGCAGCGATTGCCGAGCACGTGCGCATTACGGATGGAGTCGCGCCGGCCGGGGAGAATCAGGTTGCCGCAGATACGCCTTCCAGCAGCCGGGACGAGGTGCAGGGCAAGACTGAAGTGCAGGGCAAGACTGAAGAGAAGCCTGAAGCCGGCACGGAGGCTCGACCAGAAACCACGCAGGTCCAAGCGGAAGCCGACTCCGAGACTCCTTCAGCCGAGAGGGTGAGCACGGAAACGCCCCTAACGGTTGCGGCCCCTAGTGAAGACAAGAGCGAAACCAAGGCGGAAACGGTTGCGGGTGCGGACGCCGAAGTAATGGCGGGAATGTCCTCAGTGCAACCGCAGCCGGGCCACCAGGAGGCGAACGGCGACGGACACGGAGTTGAGAAATCGTCTGCGGAAGCGGAAGATTTGCCGGCGACGATGGCGGCCACGGCAGGAGCCATGGCGGCGATTGAATCCGTGATCGCAGAGAGTGCGCAGGGTTCACGCTGGATGGCCGTGCCTTCGGCACTCGGTCCTGAGGAAGCGTCGGTCTCGCTGGAACAGGAAATGCAGGCCTCTGCGGCGACTCTTGCCGCTGCCGAGGTTAGCGCCGCAGGTTTTGCAGTAGCAACGACGCCGGAATCTGCGCCCATGGAACCTGCGCCCATGGAAAGCTCTTCTGCGGTTGTGGAAGCGATGGCTGATCCGGCGCCGGCTCCAGAGCCGGAGTTAGCCAGAAGCGCAGCGGCGGCGGAGTCCGTTTCGGCTTGCGTGGCCGACGCGCAAACAGAAACGGTTGCGGTCGCCCCGGTGGCAGCCGCGATTCCCGCAGAAGCGGGGAGCACATCGACCGATCTCGTCCAACCAGCCGCGGTAGCTGTTGGCGTCGTGTCTGAAGCGTTTCCTGAGAGTTCTCCGGTAATCGTGCAGGTCGAGACGAAATTGGAGAGCAGTTCCACGCCGGAGGCGGCTCTGCCTGCGGAAGAAACTGGGCGCGAGGCCGAGTTTGTGGCGCCGATGGCCACGGCGGAAGTTGCTGTTGCAGACGCGCAACAGTTGGGGTCAGTAGAAACGCCATTGCAGGTTACCGAACCCGTTGCGGCTGACGGCAACTCCATCACGCCGCCAGCCGAGAAGACGGAGCAGGATAGCGACGCGGTTGCCAGCGCGGCGGCAGCCTGGGCAAGTTGGCATAAGACTCGCGACGCGGGCGATGCCAAGACGATCGAAGCGATGGAACCATCGAAGATCGAGGATCTTGAAGTGCCGGAATGTGTGCCTGCAGAGACTGCGGCCTTGGCAGTGGCCGCTGGCGCCGAGAAGTTTGCGCAGGAAGTCTCGACCGCTCCCTCAATCTCCGATCCCACTGCCATCGCCAGCATCGTGGACCGAGTGCTGGCCGATCTGCGCCCGAGGTTGGTGGAAGAAATCTCCCGGAAAATGGCGGAGAAGAAGTAGAGAGCGGCTCTCAGCCCTCAGCTATCAGCCGTCAGCTATCAGCTCTCGGTAGAATCTTCGGTCCCTAGGATGACCTTAATGCTGTTACTGGTTTGACCCTTCTTTTCTCGCGCCTGTAAGATCAAAAGTTCAATCTGATGCTGGCGAAACCACCGGGTGTTGCCCGGTCGGACAGCCGGGGGCGGCTGTCCCCACACTGGTTTCTACAGCCACACACCGATGCCGCACGACTTGCCAAAATCTTACGAACCGGGCGCGATTGAAACGCGCTGGGCCGAGTACTGGGTCAAAGAGAAGATCTTCTCCGCGCCCACGCCGCCGCCGGGCCCGCCGGCAGAAGGTAAGACGCGTCCGGTGTTCGCGATGCTGCTGCCGCCGCCGAATGTGACCGGGCGGCTGCACATGGGCCACATGCTCAACCAGACGCAGATGGACATCATTGCGCGCTGGCATCGCATGAGGGGCTTCATCACCCTGTGGCTGCCGGGAACGGACCATGCTTCCATCGCCACACAAATGATGGTCGAACGCCAGTTGGCCAGTGAAGGCAAGAAACGCCGCGATCTGGGGCGCGAAAAATTCATTGAGCGCGTGTGGGATTGGAAGAAGCTCTATGGCGGCGCGATTCTCGACCAGATGAAGCGGCTGGGCGCTTCGGTCGACTGGGATCGCGAATACTTCACCATGGACGAGAATCTTTCGCGCGCGGTGCGCGAGGTGTTCGTCCGGCTGTATGAAGACGGGCTGATTTATCGCGGAAAGTACATCGTGAACTGGTGCCCGCGATGCGGGACGGCGATCTCCGATCTCGAAGTGAAGCATGAGGATTTCCAGGGAGAGCTGTACGAAATCCGGTATCCCGTGATTGGTACTGAAGGGTTCATCACAGTCGCGACAACACGTCCAGAGACGATGCTGGGCGATACGGCCGTCGCGGTGAATGCAAGGGACGAGCGCTATACCCATTTGCACGGCAAGACGGTTCGACTGCCGCTGGTAGGTCGCGAGATTCCGATTATCGTAGACGAAATCGCCCAGCCCGAGTTCGGCACCGGCGCGGTGAAGGTAACGCCAGCCCACGACCCTAACGATTTTGAAGCGGGGGAGAGACATAACTTGCCTCAAATCGACGTGATGGATGAGCACGCGAACATGAACGAGAATGCCGGTCCGTCGTATATGGGCATGAGCCGTCTCGACGCCCGGGCACTCGTGGTGCGGGACCTGCAGGACCAGGGCTTCTTGGTGGCGGTGAAACCCTACGCGGTACCGCTTGGCAAGTGCGAACGTTGCGGAACGGTCGTCGAGCCGCGGCTTTCCGCGCAATGGTTCGTGAAGATCAAGCCGCTGGCGGAACATGCGATCCAAGTGGTGGAAAACGGCGAGATCACCATCGCTCCGGAAAACTTTAAGCAGATGTATCTGAACTGGATGTACAACATCCACGATTGGTGCATCTCGCGGCAGTTGTGGTGGGGACACCGCATTCCGGCGTGGCATTGCCAAGGGTGCAGCCAAGTCATTGTGGCGCGGGAAGAGCCGTCACAGTGCGGCTGCGGCGGCAAGCTGGAACAGGACCCGGATGTGCTGGACACATGGTTTTCTTCCGGCTTTTTGCCGTTCACGGCGCTGGGCTGGCCGGAGAAGACTCGCGATCAGGAAGTCTTCTATCCCTCGACTCTGCTGGTCACGGCTTACGAAATCCTATTCCTGTGGGTTTCGCGGATGATCATGACCGGCTGCTACTTCATGAAGGATCATAAGCAGGATCCGGCGATCAAGACGGCGAGCGGCTGGGCGGACAAGAAGGACGATAGCGTGCCGTTCCGCCAAGTCTACATTCATGCGCTGGTGCGCGATGCCGAGCGGCAGAAGATGTCGAAGACCAAGGGGAACGTGATCGATCCGCTGGATATTATTCAGCGCTTCGGCACGGATGCGACGCGCTTCACTTTGGCAGCTATGGCTGCGCCGGGGACCGACATCGCCTTCAGCGAGAGCCGGACGGATGGTTATCGGGCGTTTGCCAACAAGATTTGGAATGCGGCGCGGTTTATGTTCATGAATGTGGAGAGAGTCGAGCCGGGCCTGCTACCGGGGACCGGATCGGAGACCCAGCCCCAAACAGGTATTGACGGGTTCGAGGCACAGACCCTTGAGGATCGGTGGATATTTTCGCATTTCAATCGGACCGCGCAAGAAGTCAACGATGCGCTCGCTGCTTACCGCTTTCACGAGGCAGCAAACCGGATCTACGACTTCTTCTGGAGTGAGTTCTGCGACTGGTACATCGAACTGATCAAGCCGCGGCTGCTGGCTGACAAGGAAACATCGGGCAAAGCGTGTGCGAATTTGGTGAGGGTCTTCGAAGCGTCGCTGCGGCTGCTCCATCCGATGATGCCATTCATCACCGAAGAGATTTGGCAGGCGATCTATGAGGGCAACCCACCCAAAAAGTCGATCGCGCTGGCAGCTTTTCCCCAAGCGGACCAAATGCAGGCCGACATTGCGGCAGAAGTTGACATGGCGATCCTGCAGGATTTGATTGTGAGCGTGCGGAATGTGCGCGCCGAATTGAAGGTCGAGCCGAAAGTGAGGGTTCCGATCGAGGTCTTTGCGCACGAGTCCGAGATTCGCCGGATGATCGAACAGAACCGCGGGGCCGTGGAACGGCTGGCGAACGTGGAGAAGATTACCTTTGTGGAAAATTCGTTGGCCAAGCAGGCCGATGCGCGCAGCACCGCGCGCTTCGATGTTCAAGTGGTCTACGAAAGGAAGATCGACGTTGCAGCCGAGTGCGAGCGCCTGAAGAAAGAGCTGGAGAAAATGGAGAAAGAAATTGCGAATGGGCAGCGGCAGTTGGGGAATGAAAAGTTTCTGGCCAAGGCTCCGGCGAAGGTGATTGAAGGCTTGCGTACGAGAGCCGCGGAGTTGGTCGTGTTGCTGGAGAAGACCAAGAGTAAGCTGAAAGAGTTGGACTGCTAGAAACTGCAGGCGGGCGAGGGACGCCCGCCCTACACGAACATGGATTGGAATTCACGCCGCATCACCGCCATCCTGGAGAACGCGCTGCTCGAAGACCGGGCTACGCGCGATGCCACCAGTTACGCCTGCGTGGACGCCAATCAGCAGGCTGCGGCCACTATTCTTGCCAAGCAAGACTGCATTCTCGCCGGTATCGGCTGTGTGGGCCGCATCTTTGACGTTTATGCAGCGCTGGACGGCGCCGTGACCTCGCACTATGAAGTCACCACGCATCCAGAGATTTTCGACGGCGTGCGGCTGCACAAAGGGCAATCTGTAGCGGTGATCAGGCATAATGCGCGGGTGATACTTTCCTGCGAGCGCGTGATGCTCAATTTTGTGCAGCGGATGAGCGGTATTGCTACCTTGACCCGGAAGTTCGTGGACGTTGTCTCCGGTACCAAGGCGCGCATTCTCGATACGCGGAAGACGGCGCCGGGGCTGCGTGTGATCGACAAGTACGCGGTGCGCTGCGGAGGCGGCCAGAATCACCGGCTCGATCTTTCCGACGGCGTACTCATCAAGAACAATCACCTCACGCTGGCGGGCGGCGTCGCGCCCGCGCTGGAGCGCGCACATCGCAACCGGCGCGGGTCACAGCCAATCGAAGTGGAAGTGCGCACCATGGACGAACTGGAGCAGGCACTGGCGGGCGGTGCGGAGGCGATTCTTCTGGACAACATGACGCCGGAAGACGTGCGCCGCGCAGTCGAGCGTTGCGCGAAACTCGAGCCGCGTATTCCACTGGAGTGCTCGGGCGGAATCCGGCTGGAAAATGTTCGCGAGTACGCGGAGACCGGCGTTGATTTCATCTCGGTAGGGGTGCTGACCCACTCGCCGCAAGCCGTCGATATGAGCCTGCGGGTTGTGCCGGCATAAACCGCCGTCAGCTGTCAGCCGTCAGCTCTCAGCCGTCAGCAAGAACCTGAACAACGCATGGCACTGTCTTGGACCGTTTTGGCCGACGGCGATCGTCGGATGCCCGATTTGTGGTTTCGTCTTCTCTCCCGCATAATCTCCGCATCAAGAAGAACGGTACAATTCGCGGGCGCAGGCCTTCGCGGGCGGAAGCGGCCGCGCCTCGCGATCGCAAGCCCCAACCAACGGATCTTCGTCTGGGCCGCATCGTGCGGTTGCTGATGGAGCACGCTACGGTGGTGGTAAGCGGAACGAAGATCGCCGAGGAGATTTCCTCGACTCGCTCCGAGGTGTGGCGGCTGATCCAGCAGCTACGCGGCTTGGGTGTGGACGTGGCGGGACATCCGGCGACGGGCTATCAGTTGCGCGCGGTCCCCGATTTGCTGTTGCCAGAAATTCTTCGGCCGTTGATTCGTGGGACCATCTTCGAGGCGCACCTGCATCACTTCTACAAGATTGGCTCAACCAATACGGCAGCCATGGCCGCCGCCTCCGACGGCGCGCCGGAAGGCACGGTCTTCCTGGCGGAAGAACAAACTGCGGGACGGGGCCGCGGAGCGCATTCCTGGCACTCGACACGCTCCAGGGGCATTTATTGTTCGGTGGTGTTGCGGCCGGCGCTGCCGCCTTCGGAGGTGCTGCCGTTGTCGCTGGCCGCGGGACTGGCGGTGCACGCGGCACTCCTGCAGGTGGATCCAAGCGTAAACGCGGATCTGAAATGGCCAAACGATTTGCTGATCGAAGGCAAGAAGTTCTGCGGCATTCTTGCGGAAATGAATGCCGAGGCAACCCGAGTGCGCCATGTGGTGGTGGGAATCGGCATTAACGTGAACCAGACCAGTTTTCCGGAGGAAGTGGCGGCGCAGGCAATTTCGTTGCGGTTGGCCACGGGCAGCGAGCGGTCGCGCGTGGAACTGGCGGCGGCTTTGCTAAAATCGCTGGACCGCGAGTATCGCGACTTGATCGAGAATCCGGAGGCGCGGCAGTCGATTCTACAGCGCTTTGAAGAGCGTTCCTCATGGGTCCGCGGCAAGCAGGTGCGCATCGAAGAGAATGGTTCAAGCTTTGAGGGAACCACGGACGGACTGGATGAACGCGGGTTTCTGCGGGTGCGGAGTGCGCTCGGAGTGCAGACGGTTTTGAGCGGTACGGTGCGAGCGCAGTAGGGCCCGGGCTTTTCGCCCGGCCGGCAATCGGCGGTTTGTCCGCCTAGAAATCTGGAGAGGCATGCTTCTGGTTCTAGATGTCGGCAATACCAACACGGTGCTGGGCGTATTCGACTACGAGGCCGATGTGCACCCAAGCGTAGCGTCGCCGGGCGAAACTTCGCACGACCAGCGGCTTTTGGCCAATTGGCGCGTCACTACCGAGCAAACCAGCACGGTAGACGAGTATGGTGTGCTGTTCCGGAATTTGTTCGCCATGGCCAGTCTCGCGGTTTCGGGAATTCATGGCATAGTGATCTCTTCGGTGGTGCCACCACTTGATTCCACGCTGCGGCAAGTCTGCGAACGTTACTTCAACTCCAAGCCGCTGTTCATCGAACCGGGAGTGAAGACCGGCATGCCGGTGCTGTACGACAATCCGGCCGAAGTCGGGGCCGATCGCATTGTGAACTCGGTGGCCGCGTTCGAAAAATACGGTGGGCCCTGCATATGCGTTGACTTTGGTACGGCGACCACGTTCGACTGCGTAACCGCGAAAGGCGAGTACCGGGGCGGCGTAATCTGTCCCGGCCTGGGGATTTCCGCCGAAGCGCTTTTTGGACACACTGCTCGCTTGCAGCGTGTGGACATCCGCAAACCCGCGAGCGTCATCGGCACGAATACGGTTGCCAGTATGCAGTCTGGGCTTTACTACGGCTATCTCGGGCTGGTGGATGGCATTCTGGAGCTGCTGCTGGCAGAGATCGGCAGTGAAACTCACGTGGTGGCGACCGGCGGCTTGGCTCCGTTGATCGGCGAAGGATCGAAATATATCAAGGTCGTAGATGACTTCCTCACGCTCGAAGGGCTGCGCATCATCTGGGAGCGCAACGCGACCGGACGACGGGAACCGGTGGCCAAGGCTGCTTTCAAAGAGGCGTCTACAGCGCCGTCCAGGACCAAGAATGGACCCGGGCAACGCCTGCGCCCGCCTCGCTGAATCCGCCGTGGAAAACTATTTCAATTACTTCACCGAAATTGAAGAGCACTTTCAGCGCCGGCGGAGCGCCGGACTGATGCTCTCGACTCTCGACTGGGCGCTGATCGAAACATGGAAGGACGCGGGTATCGCCTTGGAGGCGGCGTTGCGCGGGATCGACGCAGCTTTCGACCGTTACGATCAGCGCCCATCGAAAACGAAGAAGATAAACAGCCTGGCGTACTGTTCGCAGGAGGTGCTGGCCGCTGCGGAAGCTATGAAAGAGGCGTCCGTGGGAATGGCGAGCGAAGAATCGCACTCCGAAACAGCCGTGAGGCCTGGTGCCGATCGAGGATTTGAGCCGGAGACGATCGCGGCGTTTCTGCGCCGCAATGCCGAAGTGATCGACGCCTCGAAATTGCCACAAGGCGGAAGCTTTCCTGCTCAAGCAGTTGCGGCAGAGGCAGCGGCCACACTGCGCAAGCTTGCCCAGGAATTAGAAAGCAAGAACTCCGCCGGCCTCGAAGATCTGGAGCGGCACCTCACCGTTCTGGAAGAGAAGTTGTTTGCTGCGCTGCTGGCCGCAACGCCGGATGATGAGATCGTGAGCGTCCGCGCCGAAGCCGATCGCGATCTGGCTCCTTACCGCCGCAAGATGGCGGCGGCGCAGATCGAGCAACTGCAAAAGCAATACGTCCACAAGCGGCTCATCGAGAAGTACGGCTTGCCGCGCCTCAGTTTGTTCTACATGTGACTGCCTGTGACTTATTCGTTCGACGCTCTGATTCTGGGTGGAGGCGCAGCGGGGCTGATGTGTGCGACCGAGGCCGGCAAGCGGGGACGCAGGGTCGCGGTGCTCGAACACGCCGACAAAGTAGGCAAAAAGATTCTCATCTCCGGCGGCGGACGATGCAACTTCACCAACCGCCATTGCCAGCCGGAAAATTTTCTTTCTTCCAATCCACACTTCTGTAAATCGGCTCTGGCTCGTTACACGCCCGCGAATTTTATTGCGCTGGTCGAGAAGCATCGCATTTCTTACCACGAAAAGACTCTCGGCCAGCTTTTCTGCGATCGTTCGGCGCGCGATATTGTCGCCATGCTGGAGAGCGAATGCCGCGACGCCAGGGTTGTGATCTTTCCCAACACGCGAGTTCATGAAGTGAGCCGTGAAAAGGAGTTTGTTGCACGCGCCGACAACGCGGAATTTCGGGCGCAGGCGCTCGTAGTCGCAACCGGAGGACTCTCGATTCCAAAGATCGGCGCGACGCCGTTCGGGTACCAAATCGCGCGGCAGTTTGGCATTGAGATTCGCGAACCATGGCCGGCATTGGTGCCGTTGGTGTTGAGCGCGGAAGACCGGGCAAAATATTGCGATCTTGCCGGAATTTCGACCGAGGTGATTGCGTCGTGCGGCAGCGAGCAATTCCGCGAAAAAATGCTGATCACGCATCGCGGGCTGAGTGGCCCTGCGATCCTTCAGATTTCATCGTATTGGAAGCAGTCTCAGCCGATTGTGATTGACCTGGCGCCCGGATGTGAGGTGACCGCGGCGGTCTGTAATCAACAAACGTCAAGAACTCTGGGTGCGCTGCGCACGGAACTTAGGAAGTTCCTGCCGGACCGGCTTGCCGACCGCCGGCTCGAACTGCATCCGCCGGTTTCGTTGACGAATCAGGCACTGGCCGACTGGGAGCGGCAATTGCATGCCTGGAAGCTCACGCCCTCAACGACCGAGGGATACGAAAAAGCCGAAGTAACGGCCGGCGGCGTCGATACCGACGAACTCTCGGCCAAGACCATGGAGAGCCGGAAGGTTCCGGGCCTCTTCTTCATTGGCGAAGTTGTGGATGTGACCGGGCATCTTGGCGGATTGAATTTTCAGTGGGCATGGGCCTCGGGCGCGGCAGCGGGAGGAGCGCTGTAGCATTTCCAAATTTGTGCCACTAGCTTCCAGCCAATCATCCTGCCACCAGCTGCTGTTGCCGCACTCCCGCTGCGGGCGCGTGGTAGATTTGATCGTCTGAGTTCTCGGTGCTTCTGTGGCAATGGTGGCGTGATTAACTGAGAACTGAGAACCGGTGTAACCCATGCGCGAAGTTATCTCCACCAAAGACGCCCCACAAGCCATCGGTCCCTACTCGCAGGCCATCAAAGCCAACGGGTTCATCTTCGTATCCGGTCAGGTCGCTATCGATCCTGCGACGCAGCAAGTCGTCACCGGAGACGTGGCTGCGCAGACCGATCGCGTGCTTAAGAACCTGGCCGGCATTCTGACGGCTGCAGGAAGCGGCTTGGAGAAAGTTGTCCGCTGCACCGTCTTTCTCAAGAACATGGGCGACTTCGCAGCCATGAACGAGGTCTACGGGAAGTACTTCAGTTCCGCGCCGCCTGCCCGTTCCACGGTAGAAGTGGCGCGCCTGCCCAAGGATGTGTTGGTGGAAATTGACGTGATGGCGCTGGCCTAAGAAAACTCCATCACAGAGAACATGGGGAACCAAAGAGGAGTATGAAAAGCTCTGTGCATCTCTGGGGCCTTTATGGTTAAGATTGTGGTTAAGATGTTTCTGAAGGAGCCATGAATGACGAAGTATGTTGCAGCAGTTGTCATCCTAGCGCTGACGGCGGTGTTCGTGCTGGCGCAAAGCGCAACCAAGAAATCCACGACCCCGGCGCATCCTAACACCAACGCGCCCAGCAAGGTGACGGGCGACGGCGTGAAAACGGCCGACGGCCTGCAGTATTGGGAGATCAGGATTGGCACCGGTGAGGTCGCAAAAGAAGGCAGCCACGTGCGTGTGCATTACACCGGCTGGCTGACCACAGGAAAAAAATTCGATAGCTCAGTTGATGCGGGCACACCCTTCGACTTCACCATCGGCAACGGCGAGGTTATCAAGGGATGGGAAGAAGGAGTGGCTGGGATGAAGGTCGGCGGCAAGCGCCAGTTGCGCATTCCGCCCGAGCTGGGATACGGTGCAAGCGGCACACCCGGCGGTCCGATCCCGGCCAACGCAACGCTCATCTTCGACATTCAGTTGTTGGGCGTTCAATAAGGAATGCAGGGAACCGTGAACGGCACGAGGTGGCACGGAGGAACCTTTGTGCTTCGGCAACAGCCTTCGCGCCCTTGTGGCTGATTCCCTAGGCCTTGACCACTTTGCCGCTGCGCAAGCAGGACGTGCATACGCGCATCCGCTTGGTGGCCGCGCCCACGCGGGCATGCACCGGGCGCAGGTTCACGTTCCAGCGCCGCTTGGTAACGTTGTGAGCGTGGCTGATGCGGTTTCCCGCTTGCGGCTTCTTGCCGCAGATATCGCATTGTTGTGACATGACGGGTACAGATTCCTTTCAGAAGCCTTATCGGAAACTCTTATTTTACAGGACTTGCACCCTCGCTGACAATTCGCTGAGCTGGCGCGGAAGAGGTAGAATTCAGTTCTCAGCCGACCGTGGCGAAACAGGGGGAAACGTGCAGAATCGCGGGAAAGCGACCTTGGTGGAGAGCGTTCTGGTACTGGTGCTGATGGGTATTCTCGCGGGAGCGTTGGGCGGGTTGGCCATTGGGCTGGTCACAGGCCGCACTGCGTCCACCACACTGAGCCCATCTCATTAGAACCTGGTGGCTTGAGGCTGCCGGTACGGACGCATCGTGTTCCGACTGCCTGCGGCCCACCTTTTCGATTTGACTCTCCGTTCCTGAGACGCTAAGTTCGAGCCATACCCTGTGCGATACTTGAACCCATGCAGTCCCCGCTCCAGTCCCCCACCGCTTCCACAGATCCTAAGTCGGTGAAGGTGAACCTCACCACGGGCACCGGCGTCGACATCGAGTGGAAAGACGGCCACGTTTCGCACTATGGCTTCGTCTATCTGCGCGATGCTTGCCCGTGCGCGATGTGCAACGAAGAGCGCGATAAAGCCGGACGCAAGCCAGGCCAGCCGGCGAGACTCGCCCCCGGCGCGCTGCCCATGTTTAAGCCGGCCGCTAAGCCCGTCTCCGCCGAAGCCGTCGGCAAATACGCCATCAAGTTCACGTGGAACGACGACCACGATCTCGGTCTCTACTCGTGGAAATTCCTGCGCGAAGTTTGCCCGTGTGAGGAGTGCAAATCGGCGAGTGTGGGAGCCGAGGGATAACTCTGGGCGTGCCTGTTGTGGCTTTTCGTGTACCCTCCTCCCGGACCAACGCTGCTCGGTCTGAAACATGCAAGAAGGCAAATTCAGCAAAACTGCGCATCGGGTAGCGATTCGCCGGGCCGCGCACCAGCTTCTGGACCACCCCAGAGTTCTCGACGATCCTCTGGCTCTGAGCATCATTGGCTCTGAAGCCGCCGAAGCACTGCGATCCAATCCCAAAGAAGGCCATGCTTTTTCGCGGGCCTTCCGGGCGTTCATGGCGGCGCGCAGCCGCTACGCCGAGGACGAACTCGCCCATGCCGTCGGGCATGGTGTGGCGCAATATGTGGTCCTCGGCGCCGGACTCGATACCTTCGCATACCGGAACCCTTACCCAGGTCTATGGGTGTTCGAGGTCGATCATCCCGCAACGCAGGCTTGGAAGTGTGAACAATTGCGGGCTGCAGGCATTCCGATCCCGCCGTCTTTGACCTTCGTGCCCATCGACTTCGAACAGCAAACGCTGGCAGATGGGCTTGAGCGGTCGGGATTCAATACAGACGCGGCGGCATTTTTCTCCTGGCTGGGCGTAACGCCTTATCTCACGCGTGAAGCCTGCATGACTACTTTGAGCTTCATTGCGAGAATGCCTGCGGGCAGCGGCGTGGTCTTTGATTTTGCTGTGGATCGCAAGCTGCTTAACGTTGGGCAGAGGATGGCCCTTGCCGCGCTTTCCAGGCGTGTGGCCCGGTATGGAGAACCTTTTCAACTGTTCTTCGACCCCGCAAAATTGCAGGACGAGCTGAAGAGTTTGGGATTCCATCGCACCCAGCTTCTGCAACGCGAGCAAATCAACGCGCGCTATTTCAAAGACCGCGACGATGCCCTGTGCGTCCGCGGCGGCCTGGGACATTTGATGGGGGCGTGGGTATGAGCAATGCTCTTACTCTGTCCCTAAGCAATCGCAGATCCTCAATCCTGTAAAATTGAATCATCAACTCCGGAGCCGCTTCCGCATTGTCTTTTCTCGATCAACTCAACCCGCAGCAGCGCGAGGCCGTCGAAACGACCGAGGGGCCAGTGCTGATCCTCGCCGGCGCGGGCAGCGGCAAGACGCGGGTTATCACCTACCGCATCGCCTACCTGATCGAGCACATGGGCGTGATGCCGGAATCCATTCTGGCGATGACCTTCACCAACAAAGCCGCCGCGGAAATGGGTGAGCGCGTCGAGAAGCTTGTCGGCGGACTCAGTATCGCCAAGCCGGTCATCTCGACGTTTCATTCGTTCTGCGTGCGCGTGCTGCGCCGCGACATTGAAGCCCTGCAGATCCCTTCGGCCACGCCCGGTCAACCACCGATTGGCCATACTAAGAAGTTTGTGATCTACGACGAAAGCGATCAGCAGTCGGTGGTCAAGTCGATCATGAAGCGCCTCGGTGTCGACGACAAACAACTCACGCCGCGCACCGTGCTCTCGCGCATCTCCTGGGCGAAAAATCACATGCTCGATCCGCAGGAACTTTACCTGCAATCGGCCGACCCCAAGAACGAGAAGATCGCGCATCTGTTCGAGGAATACCGCAAGGAACTGCGCAAGGCCAACGCGCTCGATTTCGACGATTTGCTGCTGGAAGCAACGCGCTTGCTCAAGGTGGCCGCGCCAGTGCGCGAGTATTACAATCGCCGCTTTCGATATCTGCTGATCGACGAATACCAGGACACCAACCGCCCGCAATACGAACTCATGCAGATGTTGGCCGGCGAGCGCCACAACGTCTGCGCCGTCGGCGACGAAGATCAGTCGATTTATTCGTGGCGCGGCGCCGACATTCGCAATATTCTGGAGTTCGAAAAAGATTTTCCCGAAGCCAAGATTATCCGCCTCGAGCAGAACTACCGCTCCACGCAGAATATTCTTCATGCCGCATCGGCAGTAGTTGCAAACAACATCCGCCGCAAAGGCAAGAACCTCTGGACCTCGCGCCAGGGCGGCACCAAAATCGGCTACTACGAAGCTCCGGACGGCGAAAACGAAGCGCTCTTTGCCGCCGATCACATTGCGAAGTATTTGCGCGAAGCCGGTCGTGCTGAAAACGCACGCGGCGGAACTCCGCGCGCGGCCGTGCTCTATCGCACCAACTCGCAGTCGCGCCTGTTTGAAGAAGCCATGCGGCGCTACGGGCTCAAATACAAAGTGGTCGGCGGATTTTCTTTCTACGAGCGCTCCGAGATCAAAGACATGATCTCGTATCTCAAAGTCATCCATAATCCCGATGACACGATTTCGCTGCTGCGCGTGATTAACACTCCGGTCCGCGGCATCGGCAAGAGCACCATTGACACCATTGAGCACCTCGCGCTGGAAACCGGCCTGTCATTGTGGGGAGCGATCGGAGAAGCGATCCGCCGCCAACTCTTGCCACAGCGCGCGTTGTCAGCGCTCAAGAATTTTCAGCAGTTGATCGAAGACGCGCGGGCGCTGCAGGCGGGAACGTTTGCCGAGCAACTGGAAGAAAGCGCGGGAAGAGAAAGTGTGGGCGCGGGCGACTCTTCGGCTTTGCTCAGGTCAGGCTCGCCCGCGCCTGCCAACGAGACGTACCCGACCAACGAGAACACCGAAGATGCAGCAGCCTTCGACCCCACTGAATTTGAAAACACAGCCTTCGATTTCGGTGGAGCCTACACCGGAAATGAAAGCCCTGCAGACATAAGCGACAGCGTCTTGCCGGCCATCGTTCAGGAAGAAGAGCGACCCAATGGCGCGCCTGATACCGGGATGCAGGCATCTGCCGCAGATTCATTCCCCATCCCCACGGTCAGCACCGCCGACCTGCTGAAATTCCTCATCGACCGCACGGGATACATCAAGCTGCTCGAGGCCGAGGACACGCCGGAAGCTTTCTCCCGCATCGAGAACCTTCGCGAACTGGTCAATGCTGCCGCCGACTCGCGCGACCGCGCCGAAACTCTCGACCAGTTCCTCGACCATGCCGCGCTCATCGCCGACGCCGACGACTACGACGAGCGCGCGCAAATCACGCTCATGAGCCTGCACGCGGCCAAGGGCCTCGAGTTTCCGCTGGTCTTTCTCAGTGGGCTCGAAGAAGGTCTCTTCCCGCATTCGCGCACCATGCTGCAGCCCGACGACATCGAGGAAGAGCGCCGCCTCTGCTACGTTGGCATGACCCGCGCCATGGACCAGCTCATCCTCACCCGTGCAGTTTACCGCCGAAGATACGGCACCGACCTGCCCGAAGCCAGCGTGCCTTCAAGATTTTTGGAAGAAGTGCCGATGCAGCTCATCGAGGAGTTGGGCAGATGTGGCAGCATGTCTCGTGCAGGCACTGGCCGTGTTGGCGCGGGCGACGCTTCGACGTTGCACAGGGCAGGCTCGCCCGCTCAGTCGCTCAGCAACGATCACACTTCCACGCACTATTCCTACGAAGACGAAGACCAGAGCGCAGCGTGGCGAGGCCGCGAGAGCGGCCGAAACCAATACGGCGGTCGCGCCGGAAAACCAACGGTTCCAGCCAAGCCCTACAACTCCATTGAGAACATTGCCGAGTTCTTTGCCAGCCGCGGCAAGAAATTTACTCTCCCCAAAACGCCCGTCGAAGAGCCCACTGGCAAGCGCGGCTTCCGCCCGGGCCAAAGAGTGAAACATCCGAAATATGGCGAAGGCACGGTGTACCAGCGCGAAGGAGAAGGCGAAGAAGCCAAGATTACTGTACAATTTCCTCGCTTCGGCTTGAAGAAGCTGGTGGAGAAGTATGCCCAACTGGAGCGGGCCTGAGGCAATTGAGTAATTGTGTAATTTGGCAATTTTGTAATTGGGCAATTCTCAATCGCCGGCTTAGAAGTTCCGGTTTTCGAATTACTCACTTACACGATTCCAAAATCACTTAATCCAAGAAAGCATTCATGGCAAACACAACCAAGCTAGCTAAAGAAGAACGCAAGAAAGCCAAACGCGCTTCCCGCAAGAAGCGCAAGGCGGAGAACCCACTGAAACCCCGCGATTACGCTCGCGGATCGAAGAAGCCCAAAGTAAAGAAGCTGGCACGCGGCCAGGCGAAGAGGTAGGCTTTCAGCAATCCGGGCATGGGGCGACAACCCATGCCCGACTCCCGCTGTGAGGAGATAACAACCTCTTGTCTGAATCATCCACGGACCCGACCGGCACTGTGCGCACGTCCAACAGTCAGCTTTTCTGCTGCAAGTCCATCGACAAGCTGATCTCGGAGTCGGAAGCTCCCGGCCAGCGCCTGCAAAAAACTCTCGGCCCCTGGTCGCTGACTGCGCTGGGCATTGGCGCCATCATCGGCTCCGGAATTTTCATCCTGACCGGCACCGCGGCCGCGGGCGAATATTTCCAGGCTCCATCCCTCCTGCATGCGCAGGCGCTCGACGTAATCGTGAATTTACTGCGCACCGGCAGCACGGCGGGAGCGCTCATGCACGGACGCCCGCCCGCCGGGCCATCGATCGCGATTTCGTTTTTCCTGGTCGCGATCGCCTGCAGTTTTGCCGGATTGTGCTACGCCGAACTGGCGTCGATGATTCCCATCGCTGGCAGCGCCTACACCTACTCCTACGCGACCCTCGGCGAAATTTTTGCCTGGATCATCGGCTGGGACCTGATCCTCGAATACGTAGTCTCGAACGTCGCAGTCGCGGTTGGCTTTGCCGGCTATACAAAAGCGCAACTGGCGGTATTCGGCCTCAACTTGCCGGAAAAATTTGCGAGTCCGGTCTGGGCCGGCGGGCAGTGGACGGGTGCCTATTTCAATCTCCCCGGCTTCCTCATCGTTTTCATTCTCACGCTGCTGCTGGTGCGCGGAGTGAAGGAGTCGGCGGAGACCAATAACATTATGGTGGCGGTCAAAATCGGCGCCATCCTGACCTTCCTGGTAGTCGGTGGAATGCTGGTGAAGCCCGCGAACTGGACGCCCTTCGCGCCTTCTGGCTTCGCCGGAATCGTTACCGGAGGGGCCATTGTTTTCTTTACCTACATCGGATTCGATTCGGTCTCCACGGCCGCCGAGGAATCGCGCAATCCGCAAAAAGATTTGCCCTTCGGCATCATTATGTCGCTGGTGGTCTGCACGCTGCTCTACGTCGGCGTGGCCGTCGTCCTGCTCGGCATGATGAAGTACACAACCTTCGTGTCCGGTGCGGCCGCCGAAGCGCCCGTGGCCTACGCGATGAAGTATCTGGGTGTGCACCCGCTCTTCCGCTCGGTCATCGTGATCGGAGCGCTGACGGGCATGATCTCTTCTTTGCTCGTGTTTCAATACGGGCAGGCACGCATCTGGTACGCCATGTCGCGCGACGGCTTGCTGCCGAAGCTGTTCTCCGCGGTACACCCGAAATTTAAGACGCCGTACTGGTCCACCTGGATCGCCTGTTTCGCCGTAGGAATTCCTGCCGGCCTCGTGGACATCGGAGATGCCGCCGACCTCGCCAACATCGGGACGCTGTTTGCCTTCGTTCTGGTTTCGCTGGGGGTGATCATCCTGCGCCGCAGGCAGCCAGATCGCCAACGCGCGTTCCGAGTCCCCTTTGTCCCCTGGTTCCCGCTGATCTCGATCATCCTCTGCGGCGGCCTCATGACCGGACTCACCGTCATCACCTGGCTGCGCTTCGTGATCTGGCTGGGCCTCGGTCTGCTCATCTACATCTTCTACAGCCGGCCTCGCAGCGAGTTCGCGAAGAAGTAGTCGTAGATTTCTGGGGTTACAATATCTTCCAGGAGCGGGGAATGACGAGCGTCCGTATCGTTCCAGAGGTCGACTCCACAGAGCGCAAGATCTCTCGTACGCTGTTGCTGACGGTCTTCGGCGTTTTAGCTTTCGTCCTAATCGACCGGATAATCTTTCGGCGTCAGGTTAACCCCCTCGATCTTACAGCCTTCGCAATCATTTTCGCCGGGTATAGCTTCTGGTCAGACAAGCCGTCTCCCGTCTCCGACCTTGAGATCGATACCGATCAGATTCGGCTCGTGGAGCAAGGTTCCGTCAAGCGCACTGTCTCGCAGGATCGAATCCGCTACGTTCGCGAGTGGGGCGGCAATATTTTCAGGGGCCAGTGATGGTCATCTCGGAGCGTGGTGCCATTGGGACGCGTTTCCTGGGCGGCATCGCGGTTCCGAAGAGTGTTCCCGAGTACGAGCTTATCAAGACACAGGCCCTCGCTTGGCTAACGAACTCCAAGACCTAGATCCCTCTCTCCGTGCCTCCGTGTCTCCGTGGTGAACCGCCTCGCAAATCTTCCCCCAAGAATCTACAATCAGAAAGTGACGTCCTCCGCAACAGACCGGCCGCCGAGCAGTTTCCTTCGCCTCCTGCCCAAGGCCGAGCTTCATCTGCACCTCGAGGGCGCAATCGAACCAGCCACACTGCTCGAACTCCGCCAGCGCCACGGCGACCGCTCCAGCCTCGCCGAAGTCGAGCAACTCTATCGGTATCAAGATTTCCAAGGCTTTCTGCTCGCCTTCAAGAACATCACCGAGCACCTGCGCACGCCCGAAGACTACGAGATCATCACCTACCGCCTGATGCAGCGGCTGAAAGAAGAAAACGTTCTGCACGCCGAAGTCTACGTGTCGGTCGGAGTCTGCCTCTGGCGCAAGCAGGATTTCGCTGCCATCTTCGAAGCTCTCGATCGCGGACGCGTCCGCGGAACTCGCGATTTCGGCATCTCGCTGCTCTGGATCTTCGACGCGGTCCGCCAGTTCGGCGCCGAAGCGGCGCAAAAGGTTTTCGAGCTCGCCGCGCGCTATCGTGACCGCCACGTTGTCGGCGTCGGCATCGGTGGGGACGAACTGAAGGCTCTGCCCGAACTTTTCCGCGAGGGATACGCCTGGGCCGCGGACCAGGGCTTGCGCCTCACGGCCCATGCCGGCGAGACTGGACCGCCTGAATCCATTTGGGGTGCGCTCAACCTTCGGGTCGAGCGCATTGGCCACGGCCTCACTGCAGCCCAGGATCCCGACCTGCTCGAAGAGCTCGCCCAGCGCCAAGTCCCAGTCGAAATCTGCCTCACCAGCAATCTCCGGACCGGAGTCTGCCTCAACATCGCCGATCACCCCGCGAGAACCTACTTCGATCACGGCATCATGATCACGCTCAACACTGACGACCCCGCGATGTTCTCGACCACGCTGGCGCGCGAATACCAGCTCGCCCAGCAAACTTTCGGCTTCACCGACGAGCACCTCCGCGAACTCGCCCGCAACTCTTTCGAAGCGTCGTTCTTGCCCGCGGAGAAAAAACTCGAATTCCTGAACCTGTTCGACGCCGCCGCAGCCAGATAATCAAAAAAGTTTGCGATTGACGGTTCCACGATTCGCGATTGCAGCATTCCTCACCCTATCGGATGCCGGCAGAACGGCCCGCAGTTCGCGCCTCTCTTCCTCTATGAGATAATCGAGCAAGCTTCCAATGCTGAGGCGGTACCTGGTGAATCTAATTCGACGCTCTTTTCTTGTTCTGCTCGTGGTTTGTCTGGGCTGCGCTGCCCAAACCACCCCCCCTGATATCGCCCGGAAGATTGAGCGGCAAGTGCGCTCCTACTACAAGATCCCCCCCGAGGTTCACCTTCTGATTGGCAACTTGTCGCCCAGCTCCGACTGGCCCAACTATGATTCGTTGGTGGTGACCATCGACAGCGGAGAAAAGAAGCAGGACCTCACCTTCCTGATTTCCAAAGACCGGAATTCCATGGTGCGGATGACGAAGTTCGACTTGAATAAAGATCCCTTTGCTGAAGTGATGAGCAAGATCGATGTCAAAGGGCGCCCCACGCGCGGAGCGATGACATCCAAAGTCGTGGTAGTGAATTTCGACGATCTTGAGTGTCCGTTTTGCTCGCGCATGCACGAGACTTTGTTTCCCGAAATTCTGAAGGAGTACGGAGACCGCGTCACGTTCATCTACAAGGATTATCCCCTGGTGGAAATTCACCCTTGGGCGATTCATGCCGCCGTGGATGCGAATTGCCTGGCTGCGCAGAACGGCGACGCTTTCTGGGATTTCGCGGATTACATCCACGGCAATCCGCATGAAATAAACAACGAGAAGACGTCCGGCGCACGATTCGAAGCGCTCGATCGCCTCGCGATGCTGCAGGGCCAGAAGCACAATCTGGACACGCCGAAATTGCAGTCCTGTGTGAAGGCACAGGATGAGACGGCGGTGAAGGCCTCCATGAAAGAAGGCGATGCGATCGGAGTGGGAGCCACGCCCACGCTCTTCATCAACGGAGAAAGAATCGACGGGGCCGTCCCCACTAGCGAGCTCCGCGCCGCACTGGATCGCGCCTTGAGAGATGCTGGGTTGCCCGTGCCCGATCACGTGGGAACAGCGGCGGCGCCAGCCTCCAAGTGATATTCGAGCAGCGGAACAGAGGTTTGCCGCGCCCGGGCGCACTCCCTGGTGCGCCACGGATTTCGAGCGATGACTTAGGAGAAAAACTCCCTTTGAAAAGAAATTCTAGCTTGGTCGGGATTGCGGCGCTGGTGAGCGCGGTTCTGCTGGCGGCGCTGGTGGGCTGCAAATCGGAAGTCAGCGGCGACGTGATGGCCACCGTCGATGGCCGTAAAATCTTTCGTTCGGATGTCGACAAGTATTACGTAAACCAGGTAGCTTCCGCCCAGCAACCCCCCACCGGAGAACAGGCCACCATTCTCCGCCTCAACATTCTTCGCCAACTGATCGACGACGAGATCGTGATTCGCCGCGCCGAGAAGCTTGGCCTGCTGGCCACGGACGAGGAAGTCGACCGCAAATACAACGAAATCAAGTCGCCTTACACGCAGGAAGAATTCGACCAGCGTTTGAAGGAGCGCAAGATCACGGTCGAAGACTTCAAGCGCGATATCCGCCGCTCTATTACCGTGGACAAAGTGATGAACAAGGAAGTGTCGTCCAAGATCAACGTTACCGATCAGGACATCACCGGCTACTACAGCGCGCACAAGGCCGAGTTCAATCTGATCGAGCCGCAGTATCACCTGGCGCAGATCTTCGTGACGCCTACGCCCAACCCGCAGGTCCACAACCAGAACAATAAGGCGCAGAATGAAGGCGATGCTCGCAAAAAGATTCAGATGATCGCCAATCGCCTCGACAGCGGCGACGATTTCGCCACGCTGGCTATGAATTATTCCGAAGATCCGGAAACATCCGGCAACGGCGGCGACCTGGGCACGGTTCCCGAGTCTTCCCTGCGCAACACCGATCCCGGCACTCGCGACGTGGTCATGAAGCTGAAGCCCGGCCAGTACAGCCCAATCATTGGAGTGGGCAACCCGGCAACCAAGCAGGTGCTGGGTTTCCGCATCGTGAAGCTGGTGTCGAAGGAGCCGGCCGGCCAGCGCGAGTTGTCCGATCCGCGCGTGCAGCAGGCCATTCGCTCGCAGCTTCACGACCGCCGCGAACAGTTGCTGAAGGCCGCCTATTACGAGGTCTTGCGCGACTCGGCTAAAGTGGAGAACTATTACGCGAAGAAAGTACTGGAGAGCAACGGAATGGAGAAGTAAGGATGGAGAAGTAGAGGTTGGAAATAGGCGGTTGCTTCCTCAACCTTGTTACTCGACAATGGCCAGCACGTCGCCCGCGTTCACCGCCGCACCTTCCGCGACCAGGACTTTCTGAATGGTTCCCCTTTTCGGCGACTTGATTTCGTTTTGCATCTTCATGGCTTCGACCACCACTACGCCCTCACCTTCGTCAACCTGCGCTCCCTCTTGAAGTAGCACTCGCACCACTTTCCCCGGCATGGTGGCGGAGAGTTTGCGTGGACCGCTGGCGTCTGCGGCGCGCGTGCGCCCTCGCAGAGACCGAGGATCGCGGACTTCCGCCGAGAAACGCGTGCTCCTCACCCACAGGTGCAGATCGTTCGCCACGCGCTCGCACTTCACTTCGTAGGCCTTGTTGCCGATGCGAAGCGAGAGCACATCCGGACGAGCCACTATCGCATCGACTTCGATCTCGTGGCCGTCGAGACGGCACCACCACCGGCCCTCGGCGCGGGTTGCCTCCAGCCGGTAATTCTTGCCGTCGATGGTGACGTCATAGGTCATAACAGCGGTGAGTAGTGCCGGCGCGCAACTCTACTGCAGCGCCTCCGCCCGGCCGGTGCTCTTCCAATTCGAAGGGGTCTTGCTCGTCGCTCCGTTCGCGCCGTTTGCTTCGGCAGAATTGCCAGATCCCTCCGAAGCCAGCGCGGTGAAAATTCCCGCGGCAATCGCCGCCACCGCTGACTGCTGGTCGTCGGGCTTATCTTCTCGCTGTTTCAGCATGCGATCCAGAAATCCAGTATCGAGCTGGGCCGCGCGAAAATCCGGATCGCGCGCAATGCGCCGGAACAATGAAAGATTGGTCTTGATGCCTCCGACAAAGTATTCGTCGAGAGCACACGTCAGTCGCGCGATGGCCTGCTGCCGGTCCTGCCCGTAGCCAATCAGCTTGGCCAGAAGCGGATCGTAATCGACGGGCACGGTCCAACCTTCATACATGCCCGTGTCAAGCCGGATTCCGGGGCCCGACGGCGCGGTCAGCAGCGTGATCTTACCCGGACTGGGAACGTAGTTGGTGTCCGGATCTTCCGCGTAGATACGGCACTCGATGGCATGTCCGCGCAGATGCACATCGCCTTGTTTGAATGGCAGCTTCTCTCCCGCCGCAATGCCAATTTGCAGATGGACCAAATCAAATCCGGTGGTCAGCTCGGTCACGGGATGCTCTACCTGCAGCCGCGTGTTCATCTCCAGGAAGTAGAAATTTTTCTGCGCATCCACCAGGAATTCCACTGTGCCCGCATTGGTATAGCCCGCGGCCTGCGCGACACGAACCGCCACTTCGCCCATGCGGCGGCGCAGGTCGGCGTCCACCAGGGGCGAAGGCGACTCTTCCAGCACCTTCTGATGCCTTCGCTGCAACGAGCATTCGCGCTCGCCGAGATAGACGGTGTTGCCATGCTCGTCGGCCAGCAACTGCATTTCGATATGCCGCGGATTCACGATGGCCTTCTCAAGGTAGACTTCGCTGTCGCCAAAAGCCCGCTCCGCTTCGCCACGCGCCGCCTCCAGCGCAGCCTTCAGCTCTCGCGGCGTATGCACCAGACGCATGCCTTTGCCGCCGCCGCCCGCAGCCGCTTTTAACATCACCGGATAGCCGATCTTTTCCGCCACTTCCCCAGCTTGCTCAAACGAGTCTAGGCCGCGGGAAGTTCCGGGTACCAACTGAACGCCCGCCCGCTCCACCGCCTGCCGTGCCCGTGTCTTCGATCCCATGATTCCCATCGCGGAGGCCTTGGGCCCAATGAACTTGATTCCGGCGTCAGCGCAAGCCTGGGCGAACTTGGCGTTTTCCGAGAGAAATCCATAACCCGGATGGATCGCATCGGCGCACGCTTGGCCGGCGACATCTAGAATCTTCGGAATGTTGAGATAAGACTCCGCCGCCGCCGCGGCACCGATGGGGTAAGCCTCATCGGCCTTAAGCACATGCAGCGCGGCACGGTCTACCTCGGAATAAACCGCCGCCGCGGCAATGCCCATCTCATGACAGGCGCGGATGACGCGCACTGCAATCTCGCCGCGATTAGCAATCAGAATTTTCTTGAACATTCGAAAATGGCCGCTCAAAACCGGGCCTCGTCAGGCGCTTCGGCAAACATTCGATTCTACCGGAGTCTTCGCTCCGCCAGCATCTTCAATCCGCAGTCACGAATCGCTCGCTAGACCGCATCGCTCACACCGGTTCGGGAAGGTTGCCCGATTTGCGATAGCAAGAACACCATGAGGATGAACAGTTCAGGCTCGATAGGATGCCGGTAGCGCGCGTGAGGATAAACGAAATAGTAGGTTGTGGGATAAGCGAGAATAAGCTCCGCGTAAAGCCATGCCCCTTGCCGCTTTTGCCCGAGTGCCCGGCCCAATCCCCATAGAGCCAGCACCGAAGATGCGAGAAACAGCGAAGTCCGAAAATCCCATGGCGAGCGGCTCGCCGTGTCCTTGGGTACTCCGTTCCAATAATAAAACAAACGCTTCAGGCTGATGGTAGCGAAGCGCCCGGAGTTGGCGCGCACCCAATCGAATGCCAGCCGCTTGCAGTCCGCGGCATAAGCCAGTTCGCCCATGCCCTGAAATTTTTCGAACTCCAGTTTGTTAAGGTTCGGCTGCAGGTAAGCCATCAGCATGCCGTCGGCTCCTTTCCAGTTGCCCAGCCGGAACTGAAGGCCGAAATCGTCGCGGATAAATACGAATCGACCGAAGACTTCATAGTTCCGCACCAGCCACGGCGATAGCACGAGAAAGAAAACCGCAGACGACAGCACAACTCCGCCGAACGACGGCAGGCTGTTCTTAAATCTTTGCCGCCACACCCACAGGCCGCACAACGGCAAGAACGCCAGCATCGTGGGGTTGGCCAGCGCGCCAATTCCCCACAAAGCGCCAAAGAGCGCCCATCCGCGCCAGCCCCCCCAATTCGCCAGTTCCAGCGCGAGCAGAAAAATCAAACTGAGCAGCAGCGGCGTAAACGTTGTGTCCCAGATCCAGTGAACCGACCAATACCAAACGTAAGGATTAAGAGCCCACGCCCATGCCGACCACATCGCGACGCGCTCGCCAAACGTCCGATGGGCAATCAAAAACACCGGAATGCTGGTCAGAGCAGCCAACAGGCTGTTGATCGCCAGCAGCGCCCATGCCGAGCCGTAACTGTAGATTCCAAAAACTTTGAATACGCCGCCCATCAGATACGGATACAGTGGCGGCTCCCAGGCCGTGGGACCGGTGTCACCGCCGTAGGGATTGCTGAAGCCCTGTCCCAAGGCAAGGGAACGCGCCACTCTGCCCATTTCCCACCCGAAACCGAAATGGTCGTCCGCGCTGCGCGTGCGGTACTGGCGGAAAATTCCAATCACCGCGATCTGCAGCACAAACGACAGCAGCGTAAGCCACAACACTGACCTTGGAATCGCAGTCGAAGACGGTTTTTCCATCGTGCGGAAGTGTATCAGGAGCGTAGAAGAGGGATCGCCTCGCCTGCCCTATGGCTGCGGCGTGCGATCGAATGCCACGGCGAAGGGAGCGGGCGATTCGCCGCCGCTCGGGCGTGTCCAGCTTTTTTTCATCGAGAAGCGAAAACGAATCAACGTCCAGATGGCGAGCCAGCCGTCGGAGTGGCGAATCTTCTTGCCTTCGTCGGCGGAACGCGGCACGTAAGAAACGGGAACTTCCGCAATTTTCTCGCCCATGCGGCAGAGTTTCGCAGTCACTTCCGGACAGAACTCAAAACGCCGGCACTCCAGTTGTACCCGAGTCAGCAGCGAGCGGCGGAAAACCTTGTAGCAGGTAGCTTCGTCGTGAATTCCAGCGCCGTACAGCAGATTGGTCAGATGAGTCAGAAGCTTCGCCCCCCAAAAAAAGCGCAGCCCGCGCTCCGGACGATCAGGGCGCACGCCGTAGACGACGTTCGCCTTGCCCTCCTGCAGAGGCCGCAGCAGCGCGGGATAATCCTGCGGATCGTATTCCAGGTCCGAATCCTGGATCAGCACATACTCGCCGCGCGCATATTCAAGAGCCGTCCGGATGGCTGCTCCCTTGCCGCAATTGTTCTCGTGGAAAACCAGGATCAGATCGTCCGCCGCCGGCAGCGCCTGCAGGCTTTCCCGCGTACCATCGGTGGAACCATCATCGACGATGACGATCTCTTTCCGCACCGGCGAGGCTTGGATAGCTTTCAGCAACTCGTGAATGTGGCCGACTTCGTTGTAGACCGGCACAATCACAGACACGCACCCATTCCGTTCGTCGCCCGCCCCAACCGGACCCCGATTCGTAGATGTCTGGAACAATGCCACACCCATGGCCAAATGCCAATCAAATCCCGCCCGTGAGTTAAGCATAGCATCAAACGCATTCCTCCCCGTCTGCCACTGCCTCCGCCCGCTCGCCGGAAACAGAAAGCCCCTCCGCTTTTCGCTGCGGAGGGGCAGGCTCTGCCTTCTAAAGAGCTTGGCAGGGAACTAGTTTGGCTGATCCATCATTTCGGCTGATCCATGGTGATGCCCTGCTGCCCCGGCTGCTTCTCGGCCTTGGCTTTCTTGGTTGCCATGGTCTTGTCCACCCATCCGTCCGCTGTTTTCAGATCTTCGGCACGGGCGGCGAGATCGTCGCATTCCACGTCGGCTTTCTCGCGGTACATCAGGTTCATGTATGCCATCGCGTCGTCGTAGTCGGGACGAAGCTGGATCGCCTTGTTCAGGCTTTCAATACCCTCTGAGATCGCCGGCCCGTTCTTAACCTTCAATTCGTCGCAAGCCTTCTTCTGATCCTTGTTTTTCGGGTTCAGATTCTCTTCCGGCTTCAGGCCGAGCTTGGCGCGTTCTTCCATGCGCGGCTGGTAGCATGCCGTCCAGTCGATCACGCCCACCGAATAGTATGGTTCAGGATCGTTGGGATCGGTGTCGGAAGCCATGCGGTAATACTTCTTGGCTTCATCGAACTTCTTCATATTCAGATACAGGTAGGCGACGCCCTTGGCCGAATTCACCTTCTGGTCGCGCGCCGCGTGCGGCATGTCCAGCACCTGCTTGTATTGTTCAATGGCCTGCTCCGCCATTTTGTTGTTATCGGGAGTGTCGGCGCCGGGAATATATTGCTGCGCGTAGGCCGTAGCCAGATACATCTTGGCGTTGATCAGAGTCGGATCGAAATCGACCGCCTGCTGGAAATGGTCGATGGCCTCCTCGTACTTGGCATTCTTGTAGGCCTGCACGCCTTTGTTGAGTTGGTCGCGGGCGCGCAGCTTGTTGCAGCCCGCAGTCGCGAGAAGCGCCAGCGCCATTGCCGCCAGCGTCAACGGTCGGTTGTATTTCTTCATTGCGGTATGAGTCTCCCTTGCCATCTTGCTACCAGAATCCTAGGCCCAGAGACAACGGGTTGACAAGCCCCGGTTCTCCTTTGCCCGGGCACGGACGTCCCGCGCAGACGACCAGATGCAATGTGTCGTCTGCGGGACTGTCTCTTAGCCGCCCGCTTCGATCTTGGCCGTGATCAGACCGACCTTGTCTACGCCCGCGGCGTGGGCGATGTCAATCACATTGGCCACGTCGGCGAAGGGAATGGCATCATCTCCCTTCACGAACATGACCTTCTCTGCGCGGGTCTTGTAAATATCCTCCAGGCGTCCTTGCAGGTTGTCCCAAGTAGCGTCTTCGTTGTTGATCTTCACGCCCGGGTCCTGGCCGGCCCCGCGATCGATCAACTGCACCACGATGGTTCGGTCGGGCGTGTTGTTCTTGGGCGCGTTGGGCGGAGGCGGCTGCGGAACCAGCGCGTCCAACCCTTTCGGAGTCAAAGGCGTGATCACCATAAAGATGATGAGCAGCACCAGAAGAACGTCAATGAGCGGAGTCACGTTGATGTTCGCGCTTTGGCCTCCGCCGGTTCCAACTGCCATACTCATGATCGATCTCCTCTATTGCCCGCCCGCCGGACTGGCTGGCGGTGGGTTTGGAGTGCTTTTCCTCTGCTCGGTGAGCAGGCCCAGATCATCCACGCCTGCGGCGCGAACGCTGTCTACCACCTGCACCACATTGCCAAAGTGCGTGCGCGCATCCGCTTTCACGTACACCCGTTTGTCGGCGCGGTTGGCCAGACGATCCTTCACTTTGCCCGTCAGGCTGTCTACCGGTACTTTGTCGGTGCCGAAGTAGACCGTCCCATCGCGCATTACTGAGACCAGCAGCGCATCTTCCTTATCCGCATCGGCCATCGGCGTGGGATTGTTAACTTTGGCCATGTCCACGCTCACGCCCTTCTGCAACATAGGCGTGATTACCATGAAGATGATCAGCAGCACCAGCATCACGTCCACCATGGGCGTGACGTTAATGTCAGAGTTGACGTTGGCCCCTTCGTTCCGCTTCGCTAATGACATGACTTGGTTTCTCCGTACTCCCGCTACAACTGCCGCGAAAAGATGGCTTTGTTCCGCGCAGAGTCAGGAGGTCCGGCGCTGGGACAATGCCCGGCGCCGGACGGCAACTCATTGCAGAACCACCCGCCCTAAGACCCTTGTTAGACCTAGGCCCGGCGAACGTCCCGCCGCTTCAGGAAGTAGTCGATCAGTTCGCTCGATGAGTTGTCCATCTCCACATCGAACGCTTCCACGCGGCCGGTCAAGTAGTTGAACATCATCACCGCCGGAATAGCCACCAGCAGCCCGAAAGCGGTGGTCACCAGCGCCTCCGAGATTCCGCCGGCCACCGCGCCCAGACCGGTCGCCTTCTGCTCAGAAATGCCCTTGAAGGCGTTCAGGATGCCCATCACCGTACCGAACAGACCCACGAAGGGAGCCGTCGAACCGATGGTGGCCAAACCGCCCAGTCCGCGCTTCAGTTCGGCGTGGACGATGGCTTCGGTGCGCTCCAGTGCGCGCTTCGAGGCCTCGATAGTTTCGCCCGGAATCGCCCCCGGACTGTCCTGGTGGGCCTTGAATTCCATCAAACCAGCTGTGACTACTTTGGCCAGATGGCTCTTCTTGTTGCGCTCGGCCACCTTGATGGCTTCGTCGATGCGCCCGTCGCGCAACGCTCCGGCTACCGCCGGGGCGAAGGCGCGCGATTGTTTGCGGGCCGCGCTGTACGCCATGGCGCGGTCAATCATCACGCCGATCGACCACCCCGACATGATGAACAGAATTACGACCACGGCCTTCGCTATGATACCCATCTGCTTCCACAGCGAAATCGGGTCCCAACCAACGGCGCCGCCTTCTTGCACGATCCAGGCGGCCACCGCAGGCACATGACTGAGAATTACTGCTGCCAGGTTAGCTGCGAACATGAGTTGCTTTTTCCTCCTCGAAACTGTTCCGTCGATGTTGCATGATTATGTTGCGCTTTCGGAGCCTGCTGCTGCCATTGAATCCAAGCGGCACGGCGAAATTCCCGCCTGCGTCCGGCAGCCATCCCACCCGCACTTAAAATGAAAGACACAGCCGCTTTGTCGATCGCCGGGGTGCCCGTTGCCGGCCACTGTTTTAGGTGGGAGGGGGAGGGCTGCCCGTGTTTTTATCCTGCTCCGGCCACTGCGCGGTCCGCAGCCGTCTAGCCTCCGGCCAGCGTGAAGTTTACCTGCACTTGCGTATCTACCTCCACCGGTTCGCCATTCAGAAGGTAGGGCTTGTACTTCCACTGCTTCACCGCTTCAATGGCTGCCGGCGCCAGCATGGGATGGCCGCTGATCAGGCGCAGGTTTTCAATGTCGCCGCTCTTGCTGATTTCAGCTTGCAGCAGCACAACTCCTTGGATGCGCGCTTGCCGCGCCAGAGGCGGATAGGTTGGATTGACCTTGCGCAGCAGAAGGCCCGACGTTACTCCCATCGAGACCCGCACCCGCTGCGGAGTCGCCACTTTGGGCACTGCCATCGGCGTCGAGCTGATGATGCCGCCGATCACGCCACCCATCTGGCCGCCCGGAATGCCGCCCGGAACGCCACCGATCACACCCGAGGACGCCATGGACGGCGGGGCCTCGTCTTCCTTGATCATCTGCACTTTTTGAGGAATCTTCGTGGGCGTACGGAGTTCCCCGTTCACGATGTCGGTCTGAATCTGCTTCACCACATGCACCGCTGCCGCAGGCGGCGGCGGAGGTGGCGGTGGCGGCGGGGGGGCCACCAGAAAGGTCATTAACTGCTGCTTGGGCAGAGCGTCGGTGAAGACCAGAGGAATCAGAACCATGATGATGATCACGCCTATCTCTAGGATGATCGCGAAAGTCGTGGTTCGTCCCCGCTTCGTCTTCAGCCTGCCGCCGGATTCCAGAAGGCTATCTTCAAACATATGTCTCTCCCCCGTTTCAGAACCTGAGTTCTGAACCCTTAGTCACAGCCCACGTGTACTTAGACACCGGCCATGACCCCTTTGCTCCCAGATTCGGTCCGACTGACCGGACATTCCCCGATTCCATTGCCTACTCCACATCGCTGCTAAACCACTCCAAACAAAGGCACAAACCCAGCCCCAAACCAAGATTGCGGGCCCTCCATCGAGTCCTTACTTGGACCTGCCCGGCGTTGCCATCGGCCGCTTGCCCTTCTCAATCCGCCAGTCCTGATACGCCACCAGAATCGGGGCGGCGATGGCAATCGACGAATACGTGCCGATTAGGATGCCAATTACCAACGCCAGGCTGAATCCATTCAGCACTTCGCCTCCAAATAAATAGAGTGCGAGTACGGTAAGGAAGGTTAGCCCGGCTGTCAAGATGGTTCGGCTCAGCGTCTGATTGATGCTGCGATTGACAATGTCGGCCAGCTTCTCGCGCCGCATCAGTTTAATGTTTTCCCGGATGCGGTCAAATACCACGATCGTGTCGTTATTGGAGTAACCAATCAACGTCAGGATCGCCGCAATCACGGTCAGCGAAATATCCTTGTTCAGCAGCGAAAATGCTCCCACCGTGATCAGCGTGTCGTGGAACACCGTGACCACGGCAGCCACTCCGTAAATCCATTCGAAGCGGAAACCGAGATAGACAAGCATCCCCGCCAGCGAATAGCCGGTCGCCAAAAGCGCCTGGCGGCGCAACTGCCCGCCCACCTGCGGCCCTACGATCTCCACGTTGCGTATGCCAAAATCGGAAAGAAAAAAACCGTCGCCCAGCGAAGCCGCCACCGCCGGGTCTACCGCTGCCTTCAGCTGATCGAGCGAGCTCAGCACCCCGCCTTGCGTCTTGTCGCGGTAATCGACAATGGCCTGCGCGATCGCCGAATACTTCTGGTCGTCGCTGCCCAGGTGCAACGGATCTTTGTCGGACACATAATTCTTGATGGTCAGGAAACTGGCGTTGTTCAAGTCCTGCTTGCCCGCCGGAGCATTGCTCTCCAGCGCCGCGATGATTTGCGTCTTGCCGCGGTCCAGCGCCTGCTCGTTGGTTTCGCGCACATCGAGGTCGATGAGTTCCTCGTTGTCCTGCGCCTGTCCGTAACGCTGAATCTTGGCATCGTGCAAACCCGCGCGGTCCATGGCCGCGCGCAGAGCGTTGTCGTCGGGCGCATGCGAAAATTTCACGTACACCAGTGTCCCGCCACGGAAATCCACGCCGTACGGGATGCCGTGCCAGAACAACATCGAACCGATGCCCGCCACGCTGAACACCAGCGAAAAGGCGAGAAAATACCACTTTTTTCCGAGAAAATCTATATTGGGATTGCGAAAGAACTCCACCCGTCTTACCTCTTATCCGATTTATGATTTCGTTGAAATTGAGCGATTGTGTGATTGACTCAATTCCTTCAATCGCTCAATCACCCGATCACTCAATTTTCCTAAATGCTCAGCGCTTCCCCGCGTTCCTTGCGGCTCAACACCCAGTCGAAGATCACGCGCGATACAAACACCGCGGTGAACAGATTGGCCAGCAGACCGAAAGTCAGCGTAACCGCGAACCCTTTCACCGGCCCGGTGCCGAACAGAAACAAAATCGCCGCCGAGACGATCGTGGTCACGTGCGTATCGACGATGGTGATCCAGGCATGACCGAAACCCTGATCCACCGCCGAGGGCGGAGTCTTGCCGTTGCGCAACTCTTCGCGGATGCGCTCGAAGATCAGCACATTCGAATCCACGCCCATGCCCACGGTGAGAATCACTCCGGCAATTCCCGGCAAGGTCAGCACCGCGTCAAAGTAGCCCATGAATCCCAGCAGGATCACCAGATTCAGCAGCAGCGCAATATCGGCGTTGATGCCGGCCGCGCGATAATACACCAGCATGAAGATCAGCACGGCCATCATGCCGATGATGGCGGCATTCACTCCGTGGCGAATCGAGTCGGTACCCAGCGACGGACCCACGGTCCGCTCTTCGAGATACTTGATGCCCGCCGGCAGCGCGCCCGAGCGCAGGATCATCGACAGATCCTTGGACTGCTGCTGGCTCATGCTGCCGCCGCTGATTTCGCCGGTATCGCGAATCGGCTCTTTGATGTTGGCTACTTCCTGCACTTTATTGTCGAGTACCACCGCCAACGCTTCCCCGGTGTGCGCCGATGTGAAGTTGTAAAACCGCTGCCCGCCCTCGCCGGTCAACTGGAAGTGAACGCTGGGTTGGCCATTCTGGTCGGTGCTGGGCTGCGCATCGCGCAAATCCTTTCCGCTCACGGCCGAAATGCGCGACACCAGATACCATGCTTGCTCGCCGTTGGAAACTCCCGGCGCGGGATGCCCAGGCAGCAACATGGCATCGGCCGGCAGAACCCCGCCTTTCTCCTGCAACGCAGATTGCTCGCTGGAATACGGTCCGCCCAGTTCCTGCTTAATCTCGAGCATGGCGGTGGACTGCATGATGTCTTTCACGCGGGCCGGGTCGTCCACGCCCGGCAACTGGACCAGGATCTGATATTGTCCCAGGCCATGTTCCTGAATAGTAGGCTCGCTCACTCCGAGCGAATCGATACGGGTGCGGATGGTCTCAATCGCCTGCGTCACCGCCTTGTTCTTCATGTCGCTCAGCAGCGAGGGCTTCATGGTGAGAGAAAACGTATTGTCCGCTCCCGAGGCCACGTCGTACTCCGGCAGGCGATCCTGCACGATGCCGAGCAAATCCGTGCGCGAGGCCGGTGGCACGCCTTTGATGACAACGTGATCGGGAGCTTTCTGCGCGTCAGGTTTGCTGACCTCGGCAAAACTGATCTTGCGCTTGTTGAGCTGTTCCTTGAGAACCTCGACGGCGTTGTCGGAATCCACGTTAACCGCGTCATTCACCTGCACTTGCAGAATCAGGTGAGTTCCGCCGCTCAGATCGAGTCCGAGGTGGATGTGGCTGGTCATGGCCGCCAGCAGTCCCTGTCCGCTGAAACTCTTGGGAACGCCGAAAATGCCGAACAAAAACACCAGCAGAATGCCGAAGATCAGCGCCAGCTTCCAGAGCAGATTCTTGTTCATAGCAAAAATGAAAAACAGAGTCCGAAAACTAAATTGTGTTCACTTGGTCTTGCTCTCGTCTTCCGCGGTGGAAACATGCATCACCGACGCCTTGGTGACCTCCAGTCGCAGATTGTCTGGGGGAATCCTGAGATGAATCACATCGTCCTTAAGGGCGACGACTGTGCCTTTGAGTCCCCCGGTAGTGACTACGCGGTCGCCGGTCTTCAGCCCCTCGAGAACCTGCTGCCATTTTTTCTGGCGGCGCTGCTGGGGGAGAAACATTAGAAAATAAAGGGCGCCGATCATCACCCCCATCATCAGCAGGAAGGGCAATCCGCTTCCGCCCGATACTTGCGCCGCGACTGGCAATGCCATGCTCATGAGCACCTTACGCACGCTTCCGCGAAAATACGCCCACGCCTGCAGGCGCCGCGGCCCCTTGTCATTTCACCACGGGATTTCTGATCAATTCCGGCCGGATAATCCTTACGGCTCAGGCGCGAATCGGGGAAGTCTACGGTTTCGGCCGAGACCTAGCATCGGAAATTAACGGGACCCTTCCCCAAGCCGAATAGAATGCCGCACCCTTCGCATGGTGTCAAGGTAGAAACTGAGGTTGTGGAAAGTGTTCAAGACTTGCGCTAGCACTTCATTAGAGGCGTAAAGGTGCCTTAAGTATGCCCGTGAGTAGCGCCGGCACACCCGGCAGAGGCAATTCGGGTCGAGCGGCCCGGAATCCTGGGCGTAGCGGGCCTGTTTGATGGAGACTTTGCCCTCGGAGGTGAACAGCAGCCCGTGGCGCGCCGCACGGGTGGGCAGAACGCAATCCATCATATCGATGCCCAGGCTGGCGTATTCGACGATCTCTTCCGGCGTGCCCACTCCCATCAAATAGCGCGGCTTGTCTTCGGGAAGATGTTCGAGCGTGGCTTCGACTACTTCCCGCGTCAGCTCCCGCGGCTCGCCCACGCTGAGCCCGCCTATGGCGTATCCGGGGAAACCGATTTCGATGGTGCGCTCAGCCGATTCCTTTCTCAGCTCCACATCCATGCCGCCCTGCACGATGCCGAAGAGAGACTGTGTAGCGCGAGACTGTGTGGCGCGGGCGCCCTCGCCCGCGTGGTCTGCCACCGCTGCCCACGGTACTTCGTATTTACGTTCCTCAAAATACTTCTTGCTGCGCGCAGCCCAGCGCAAAGTCAACTCCATCGACGCTTTTATGCGGGCATGATCGGCAGGATATTCCGTACACTCGTCGAACGCCATGACGATGTCGGCGCCCAGTCCGATCTGCGCTTCCATCGCGCTCTCCGGGCTGAAGAAGTGCGGCGAGCCATCGAGATGCGAGCGGAAGGTGACGCCTTCTTCCGTGACCTTGCGCAACTCGTTGAGGCTGAAGACCTGAAAGCCGCCGGAGTCGGTGAGGATAGCGCGCGGCCAGGCCATGAAACCGTGCAGTCCGCCCAGCTTGCGCACGGTTTCGACTCCGGGACGCAGGTAGAGGTGATAGGTGTTGCCGAGAAGAATCTGAACCCCGAGCTCTTCGAGAACTTCCTGCGGCACGCCTTTCACCGACGCCACTGTACCCACAGGCATGAACACTGGCGTTTCAATTTCACCGTGCGGAGTGAGCAGACGCCCGGCGCGGCCCGGGCCGCAGGTGGCATCGATTTGGAATTGGAGAGCCATGGATTTGCGGTTCGTGTGATTGTAGCAATGAAGATTCGGCGGGCTCCGATGACGGCACGCGAGCATTTACAACCACGGAGACACGGAGGCACGGAGAAACCGAAACAATTACGCGCGACGGGATTCCACGGCGGGGCTGCGCATCGTGAGTGCTTCCGAATGATCGCTAAAGATCTCTGCGCGGTTTTCTCCGTGCCTCCGTGTCTCGGTGGTGAAACTGCGGGGCCGATTGATTTCTGCGCACCCCCGCCCGGCGATTTCCGGGGGCACAGGAGCGCGTTCGACCAGAGCATTGACCTTCGGGAGACAGGCCCAGATTGAGGCCACAGGAGAGCGAGCTAAATCGATTTAACTTCGAGATTTAACTAGTTTAGATTCAATCAGTTACGAGGATCTTTTTCCACAGGGCAATTCCCCTCAGCGCTTGCGGCAAACAAAGAACTTAACTCGGATCTCGGACCTTGGACCTCAGCCCTTAGACCTCGGACCTTGGACCTCAGCCAAAGGCCGGGGGTCTGAAAGTGATCGGGAACACAGGCAGCCGCGCAGTTTGTTTCCTGGGACTTGATTTAACTGGCGACGGGGCGGCGTCTGGTAGTCTACGAAGGCTCTAGGAGAATCTGCGGATGCGTCACTTCTTGTGTGCGGTTGTGTTCGTACTATGCAACCTGGCGGTTTTTGCGCAGGAGGCTCCGAAGGCGGAGATTTTTGCCGGGTTTTCTTATGGAAACTATGAGTTGCTCCCTGGTTCCCCGAGCTACTCGAATCCGGATGAAACCATTTTCGGTAGTTCCAGCGCAAGGCTGGGGCTGCTCGGGTGGAATGGGACGGTCGCGGTGAACATGAACCGCTGGTTTAGTTTCGCCACCGACTTCAGCGGATACTATAGCGGGTCGGCGGCTACGACCAGCGTGACCGAGACGATCCTCAACCCCTGTGGTCCGGTGAGTTGCCCGCCAGAGACGATCACAACCACAGCCGTGGCTGCAGATCCCAAGATCTATAACTTTCTTTTCGGACCGCAGTTTTCCTATCCCGTGAGCAGGATCAGGCCATTCGCCCATTTTCTTATCGGCGGAGCGCACTCCGACGTGACGCGAGCGGAAGCCGTATCCAGCAGCTCAGGAGTCGTCACCGGCATCAGCGTAGTCCCAGGTTCGCTTGAATCGGGCTCGACCGGGTTTGCCATGGCGATCGGCGGTGGAGTGGATTACGTGTTCAAGCGCAATCTGGCCTGGCGGCTTGCGTCGGACTACCTGACGGGCCAGGGTACTGATCAAAACCATGTGCGCGTCTCCACGGGGCTGGTCTGGCGGCTGGGACACTAGCTAATGACCTTGGACCTCAGACCTCGGACCTCAGCCAAGGCCTTTGGGGGCGAGATCCTAGGTCTGAAGCCTGAGGTCCGAGGTCCAAGGTCCAAGGTCCAAGCTCCGAGGTCCGAGGTCTGCTTCCTACGGAGTTGCTAGAATGAATGCCGAGATTGAGGCGGAGCAAAGTTTTCAAGCTATCACTTCTTGATGCATCAGTTTACGGAACAATTCGATGTGGTTGTTGTGGGCGCCGGCCATGCCGGATGCGAGGCGGCGATGGCGGCGGCGCGCATGGGGCTGAAGACTGCGCTCTACACGCTGAACGTCGACTTGATTGCGCAGATGTCGTGCAATCCGGCGGTGGGCGGCATTGCCAAGGGACATCTGGTGCGCGAAGTCGACGCGCTCGGCGGCATCATGGGCGAGATCACCGACGCGGTCGGCATTCAGTTTCGCCTGCTGAATACTTCGCGCGGTCCGGCGGTGTGGTCGCCGCGGGCGCAGTGCGACAAGCAGGCTTACCGGCTCAAGATGCGCGAGGTGCTGGAGTCGCAGGCGAATCTGAAAATCAAGCAGGCGGAAGTGGCGGAGCTGATTGTGGAAGGCGGACTTCGCACCTCGGACTTCGGACCTCGGACCTCAGACCTCGGACCCCAGCCGGACAACGGCGGAGATTTTACTGAGAACCGAGAACTGGGAACTGAGAACTCGCATCATCACGTTCGCGGCATTCGTCTGCGCGACGGCCGCACTGTTGGCGCGCAGGCCGTTATCATCACCACCGGAACATTTCTCAACGGGCTGATCCATTGCGGGGAGCAACAATATCCGGCGGGGCGCTCGGGCGAACCGAACGCGGTTTTGCTAGGTGAAGCGTTGAAGGCGCTGGGCTTGCGCGGCTGCCGGCTGAAGACCGGAACGCCGCCGCGGCTCGACGGCCGCACCATCGACTGGTCTCGGTTTGCGGTGCAGCCCGGCGATGCCGATCCAACGCCGTTCAGCTTTCGCACCCGGCGCGTGGCGCATCACGATTCGCAAGTGCCCTGCTACATCGCGTGGACTACGCCGGAGACGCATCGCATCATCCGCGAGAACGTGCATCGCTCGCCCATGTACAGCGGGCAGATTCAGTCGATCGGGCCGCGCTATTGTCCGTCGATTGAAGACAAGATCGTGAAGTTTCCCGACAAGGAAATGCACCAGCTCTTTCTCGAACCGGAGGGGCTGAACACGCACGAGATTTATGTGAACGGCATGAGCACGTCGCTGCCGGTGGAAGTGCAGATGGCGATTCTGAAGTCGATTCCCGGTCTCGAAGACGCCGACATGCTGCGCCCCGGCTACGCCATTGAGTACGACTCCATCGACGCCACGGAGCTGAATCGAACGTTGGAAACCAAAAAGATTGCCAGCCTGTTTCTGGCCGGCCAGATCAACGGAACTTCAGGTTACGAAGAAGCCGCGTGCCAGGGATTGATGGCCGGCATTAACGCGGCGCTGCAAGTGAAGAAGCAGCCGCCGCTGATTCTCGGCCGCACCGAGGCTTACACGGCGATCCTGATCGACGATCTGATTTCGAAGGGCACGAACGAGCCTTACAGAATGTTTACTTCACGAGCGGAGTTCCGGCTGCATTTGCGCATCGACAACGCCGACCGGCGCTTGACGCCGCACGGCCGGCGTGTGGGCTTGATTTCGGACGAGGCCTGGGAGGATTTTCTCGCCAAGCAGGAGCGGTTGGAGGCGATGAAGAAATTGTTAGAAGGCACGAAGCTGATCTCTGAAATGCTGGAAAAGATCGCACTGAAAAAAATCGCATCTTGTCATTCCGAGGAGCGAAGCGACGAGGAATCTGCTGTCGCCGGCAGCGCCGTGGAACCGGCTCGCGAGTGGAGTTCCGCAATCGGCCAGACTTGCGCGCAGTTGCTTAAGCGGCCCGAGATCACCATCGAGCAACTCGCGCCCATTCTCCGCGAGCTCGATACTGCTTTCTTTGAAAGAGAATTTGAAAGAGAAAGAGAAGGGGTCCGTGTCAATCCGCGTGGATCTGGCGCCGAGCTTTTTTCGGTCGAGCTTTCTTCGGAGGTCCGCAACGAACTCAAGTCCGTGGAAACGGAGATCAAATACGCCGGCTATCTGCAACAGCAGCAGCGCGCCATGGAACGGCTGAAGAAGGCCGAGCATCGGGCGATTCCGGAGTGGTTTGACTATTGCTCGGTGAGCGGGCTTTCGCGCGAAATGCAGGAGAAACTCACGCGAGTGCAGCCGCGCACGCTGGGCCATGCCTCGAACATTCCGGGAGTGACTCCGGCGGCGGTATCGCTGGTGAATGTTTACATCGAGATACAGGGTCGGCGGCGCGAGCAGGCTGCGGCGCTTTAGTATGCCAGGCACTGCTGCCCCAGGAGTGGGAGCGGGGAAAAGCTTGAACCGCAAAGATTGCCAAGGGATCGCGAAGGACGCAAAGAAAGGCGCGTCCATCTGCCGTAGAATTAACATTGCTTTAACAATTCACGTTCCATGTCGAGGGTAGTATCGTGGCCATGCCGCAGGAGTCTCTTCGCATCGAAGACCGGTCCGCAACGCAGCCCGGACAGCGGGTTCTGAGCCTGACCGGACCTATCGTTCTGCCCACAGTGTTCGATTTTCAAGCGACGGTTCGCGCCGACGCGTCGCAGCTCCTGATTATCGATTTCACCAACGTTCCCTACGTCGATTCGGCGGGGATCGGGGCGCTGGTCGGAGCCTATGTGACTCGCGAGCACAGCGGCCGCAGCCTGGCGCTGGTGGGCGTGAGCGAGCGCATTCACAACGCGCTCAAAGTAACCCATGTCGACCAGTTCTTCCGCTTCTTCGATTCGGTGAGCGCGGCGGAGGAAGCCACGGCGGCGTAGCAGGGCGCGCGCCTGTGCCACCAGCCGTTTGACTGGCTTTGGCATCCCTCCTAAGATGAACCTCTCCCGTAGTTGCTCCGCTATTTCAGGGGCAATGTTTCAGGATCAGTCCGATCATGATCGGCCGAACCATCTCGCACTATCGCATTACCGGCCAGTTGGGCAGGGGCGGGATGGGAGTGGTTTATGAGGCGCAGGACCTCACCCTCGGCCGCAAAGTGGCGCTGAAATTCCTTCCGCCGGAACTCTCGAAAGATCAGACCGCGATGGAGCGATTCATGCTCGAGGCGCGCACGGCATCGGCGCTGAATCATCCGAATATTTGCACGATTTATGCGGTGGAGAGTGCTACGAATGAGAGCGGAGACGCGCAGTCGTTTATCGCCATGGAGCTTCTGGAAGGCGAAAGCCTGGACCACCGGCTGGGTGCCGCATTGCCGCTTGATCGTCTGCTCGACTGGAGCATTCAGCTTGCCGATGCGCTGGACGCGGCCCACGCCAAGGGCATCATCCATCGTGACATCAAGCCCGCGAATATTTTCATCACGCCGCGGACTCAGGTGAAGGTTCTGGATTTTGGATTGGCCAAGCTCACCCGGCCGGAGATGGCGATGGAAACCATCGGGGCGACGCAGGATTCTCCCGCGCCGGCACAGTTGACCAGCCCCGGCGCGACCGTGGGCACGATCTCGTATATGTCGCCGGAGCAGGCACGCGGCGAAGGACTGGATCCGCGCACGGATTTGTTCTCTGCGGGCACGGTGATCTACCAGATGGCCACGGGACACCTGCCATTCTCCGGCGCGACGTCAGCCGTTGTTTTCCATGCGATTCTGCAACTCGATCCGGTTCCGGCGGTGCAGCTCAATCCCACTCTGCCGCCGAAGCTGGAAGAAATCATTCAAAAGGCGCTGGAGAAAGAACCCGAGCTGCGCTATCAGTCAGCCGCCGATCTGCGCGGCGACCTGAAACGGCTCAAGCGCGACACGGAATCCGGGCGCAAGGCGGCGCAGGTTGGGTCTCTGAGCGGGTCTGCGGTGGCAGTCGCGGCATCTTCGCCGGCGGCCACGACCGGCCTCAGTTCGGTGCAGAGCAAGTCCGGCAGCTCGGCCGTGGTGTTGGCTGCGCGCCAAAACAAACTTGGTACGGGCCTGATTGCGGGAATTGTGGTGGCCCTGATGGCAGTGGCGGCTTACGGAATCTACGCTCTTCTCGCCCGCAGCCACCCCGCTCCGTTCCAGGATATTTCCGTCACCAGAGTTACCGATACTGGCGATGCGGTGTTCGCCGCCATTTCGCCGGATGCAAAGTACATCCTGAGTTTGACGAGAAAAAACGGGCTGGCGAGCCTCTGGCTGAGAAATGTGCCAACCAACAGCAACGCTCAAGTGCAGCCTGCGGCGGACGTGTACTACAACGGCCTGCGTTTCTCCCCGGACGGGAACTATTTTTACTTTGTCCGCAGCGACCCCGGCAATCCGGAGCTGAAGTTCTTGTATCGGGCCCCGCTGCTGGGAGGCGCGCCGCAGAAGCTGATCAGCGACATGGACTCGAACATTACCTTTTCTCCCGACGGGCAGAAATTTGCGTTCATGCGCTATGACAATCCGGAACATGGCAAATACCAGCTTATTATTCGCTCGGTGGAGGGCGGAGCGGAAAGCGTGCTGAGCAGTGGCCCAACCGGCGAGGCCATGTACCATCCCGCGTGGTCGCCCGACGGAAAGACGATTGTTTGCGAAATGTTCGATATAGGGAACGGATTGATCAGGTTGGTGGCGGTGGATGCAACCAGCGGCCGGCGCAAAGCGTTTTTCAGCAGCAACGAGCGCATTTTCGACAACCCATCCTGGATGCCCGATGGCAGTGGGGTGCTGGGCGTGGTGCGCGAACAAAGCTCCAATTTCACCCGCAACCAAATCGGTTTCGTTTCCTATCCCAAGGGTGTGTATTCTCCCGTGACCCGCGACACGAACAGTTATTCTGACCTTAGCGTTGCCGGCAGCGGCCGCGTTCTGGCGACGGTGCAGAACGAAGACCGTTGGAATTTAATGGTGATGCCCAGCGGAGCTTCAGGGGCGCAGCCACGGCTGGTTACGTCTGCTAAAGCCGACACCAATATTACCTGGACGCGGGATGATCAGTTGATTTCCGATCAGGCGAACGTGCTCAACCTGATTGACCTGGCGACAGGCAGCAAGACGGTGGTTCCGGGTCAGGCCGTAAGTGGCGCCCCGTGGGCCTGCGGCGCAAGCGGTTCTATCGTCTTTGTGAGGTTTCAGAACGGCGTCCAGAACATCTGGCGCATGGACGCGACCGGGAGCAATTTCAAACAGATCACGAACGGCAAGCTCGACACCTATCCGGTGTGCTCGCAGGACGGCAAGTGGTTGTTCTTCACGGAACAAGGGGGCGAAACGAAGCTGGCCAAAGTGCCGATGGACGGCGGAATCCCGCAGGTCGTTTCGGAGTTGCCCATCTCCGGAACCTTTGATGTCTCGCCCGATGGCAAACTGGCCGCGTTTCCTACGCTGGAGCATTCTGGAGAGCACAAAGAAATGTTGGCCATGGTGGAAACCGACGCCGGCAAAGTACTGAAGATCGTGGACTTTGAGCGTCCTCGTTTCGGCCTGCTACACTTTGCGCGCGACGGCAAAGGCGTGGTATATCCCACCCGCGACAATGGCGTGGACAACCTTTGGCTGCAGCCGCTGGATGGTTCCAAGGGCAGACAGATTACCGATTTCACTTCCGAACACATCTACGACTTCCACTGGTCGTTTGATGGCAAAGAGTTGGCTCTGGTGCGCGGACACACTGACTCGGATGTGGTTCTGATACGCGATGCTCAGCCTTAGTTGGAATGTCAAGAATTTTTCTTGAGCAAGCACGACGAGTAAGGGTTCCGGAAGCTTCTTGCCGGAAATACAAAAGGGCGGCCATTTCTGGCCGCCCTTTTTTGCGGATTGTTAGCTGCGAAGCGGTTTAGACACCCTTCACGTTCTCGGCCTGCCAGCCCTTGGGGCCTTTGACCACGTCAAACTGCACTTGCTGACCTTCCTGCAGGCTGCGGAAACCGGCTGCCTGGATGGCCGAGAAATGCACGAATACATCCTCGCCGTTCTGGCGGCTGATAAAACCATAACCTTTGGCGTCGTTGAACCACTTCACTGTTCCTGTTTCCATGTGTTGCAATGTTCCTTTTTCGTTGATGTAGCGCTGAAACTTTGAAAGGGTTCTTTTGCAGGCAGGTCACACGCTGGTTTGCGGAGAAACTCATACTGCGTAAGGAACTCTAAAGATCAAACGCATGCTTAGTATATCCCAATTATGGGCAAATAGCGTCTTAAATTCATGACCACAGAGGACGCAGGGATTGGAGTTTTCGGGGTGTTGATGTTTTGCCGGTTCCGGCCGAGAGGTAAAACGGCGTCGGACCTCAGGCCTCAGCGAACCAGTCTTGCCGAGGTCTGAGGTCCGAGGTCGGGTTTTCGTTCTGCCCGGCCGTCGCGTGTGAGTTTACCAGTTTAGCAAGGGGGTACCCCTACCCCCCCACCCTATTAGAATCATCGAGTGAGGTGGGAAATTGAGCGCAAAATATAGTTTTCAAAGAACTTAGAGGCAAAATATTCCAAACAAAGGAGTTAGGAGCCGATTTTCGGGTCGGAGTTCTCCTTGCCGAGTTGGTTCGTTGTGCTGCCTCTGCTGCGGCGATGATGGGACAAAATCGGGAGCGGGCGCAAGGTCAGATGTCACAGTGGGGGTTGTGGATTTCTTATCGCTGGCGCCGATGGTCCCCTTTGAGGTCAGTAACTGTTGTGGAGGAGGTCAAAATCCCCGCCCCTTCGACAAGCTCAGGGCAGGCTCTGTCCCTGCAAAGAGCGCAGGGACTAAGGACGGGAGCGCCTCGTTCATGGTTGGGGCGACGAAAACTAAGCCTGGGCCAGTCACGTCAATCGCTCATCAGGGATGAAATACTAGGGATGAAATACTACGGTTGGAATCCAGTAGGTTGCGTCGCAGTCGTTATTGGCTCCAGCGTGCTGGATCACAAATCGAACCTGATCCTGTGCGCTCACGGTCGCGGTGACCGTGGGAAAAGTGAACGACGCACCATTCGTCAGGCTCTTCCATCCCGATGCTGGCCAAATCTGACTGCCGTTTTGCAAGAGACGAATATTTACGCCGCTCCCGCCGCAGCTCGCCTGCACTGTTATTGGCGAGTCAGCGGCGATGACGGCGGTTCCGGCAGCCGCGGCGGTCCAGGTAAGCACGGCGTCGCAAGAGATGCCGCCCGGCTGTTCCCAGCCTGCGCCAACCACGCAATTCGACTCCGCTCCCTCCCACAATCCGGCTGATTGATTCCATTGCATATCAACGAAAGACGATTCTCCGTCCTCCGAATACAGATAAGACCATTGATTGCTGGTGTGCCCGGCCGGAGCAAAGTCTGCTTCCTGCTGTGAGACCGAGGTTCCTATTGTTTCGCTCGAGGCGGCGTCAAAGCCGGTATAACTGCGCCAATTCGCCAAGCTGGTTTCGCTGATGCCGTCGATCGACCCTTCGAATCCTTTGCCGGTGGCGCTATAGAACTTATTGTGATTCACAGTGGCCATCGCGCCGACTCCGTCGATCTCAAGATCGTAGGCTGTGCTGCTTTCGGCAAAAAGCACGTAGTTATTCGAGTAGCTGTTCCCGCTCCAGGCATATCCGCTAGTGCCGTAGGTTGACAGACCAATAGACTCAGACATTGAGAGAATGACGACGTTGTGCGCGACCGAAGCGTTGGTAATGCCGTGCAGATTGCCGTCGCCATAATCGTTTAGGGAGATTTGAGCCGGCATGTTCGTCTTCCCTGAATTGTTGTAGATGCGGTTGTAAAGCACAGAGGTGTGATCGCTGGAAAGCACCTCGATCCCCCCCCTTCGTTGTCGTGAAGGTAGTTCGATTGCACCGTCACATAGCTGTTGTCCCAGTCCACATCGATCCCCGAGGCGTCATAACCGGTGCTGCCATCGAAGCTGTTATAAACCTCGTTATTCTCAAATGTGGTGTGCGATCCTCCCAGACTCCACAGTGCCACCGGCCCGCAGCTCTCGCCTGATCCGACATAGAGACCCGTGTCATGCACAAGATTGTCGCTGACATTGCCGTTAATCGTCGCGGCGAGCTGCACGCCCTGCAGGCCCGAGTCATAAGCCGTATTCCCGCTGAAAGTCAGGTTGGAATATCCTCCCGTCAGGTAGGTCATATTTTGGCCGTTGATGGAGCCGTTGAGGCAGACCAGACAAACTCCCGCGTCATAAATCGTATTGTCAGTGATCGAGATGTTCTGCGCGACTGGCGTTGATCGGCTGGCGTAATCGGCGAAAATGTACAGCAAGAAATTGTTGTGGTTCGTCCCGACCCCATGAATCAGATTGTTGGAGATGGTGATGTTGGAGTAGGGGCCAGTGCCGTTGTAATAGATGAGGATCGCGCTGGTGGTGGGACTTTCATTGGAGGGATCGAAGGGTACGGTTGATGTGTCTTCAATCTCGAGCCCTTGAATCTTCCAATAGCTGAGATTCGTGCCATAGACCACGTCTGTGGGCGTGCTCGAACCGTAGGCCAACTTAGGCTTCTTGCCGGTCCCGTATGAGGTGAGGGTGATGAAACCGCCACTCTTCGATCCGGACCCGTTGAGTACGACTGCCTGGTTCCAAGTGTCGCCCGCTTTCAAGTAAATCGTGTCGCCAGGCTGAAAAGTTGTCGCGTTAAAGGTGTTGAAATCACACCAAGGCTGGCTCTGTGAGTGAGCACCAGCGTCACTGCACGCCGCGGACGAGTTGTCGATATAGTAGCTCGCAGCCTGGGCCAGCGGTTGGAGAAATACAGAAGCCAGAAGCAAGCAGCCGAGTGTGCGGCTCAGGGATTTTGCAAGACGCAACTTGCTTTGGATGTTCCCGGTTCCGCAAATCCTCGAGTTGGTTATCATGGAGCCCCCGTGTGTTTTTCTGACGTCACCCATACTCTTCTCTTGGACTCAAGAACGCCAGACAATAGTGTGTTTTGCGCGGCTGTCCAGCCTTTCCTGCCGACACCATACTTGCTGAGGCTGCCCCGGCCCTTCGGCTAGGCTCAGGACAGGTTCTTCGCGGTTTTCGAAGACCGAGGCAGCCTTGGGTATAATTGCGGCGACGAAAACTAAGCCAGCCCCCGCCTGCGGCTTACCAGCCACGCAACTTGCAGTTGCCAGCCAGGCCGTGATGATTCATCATCTGTAGTATGCGTCTTTGCCGATTTCTGATTCTATTTGCGCTTGCGGCTCCGGCGTGGGCCGGGGTGGTCGACGACGTTCACGCCGCCGTAGACGAACACAGTTTCACCGCAGCCAAGATGTATCTGAATGCCTACAAGAACAAGAATGGCGTTACAGGGGAGTACGTGGATGCCTATTCGTGGATGGCGCGTGCCTCGCTGACGGCCCTGGACTACGATCAGGCGATGACGTATGCCCGCGAGACGGATGCCATGGCGCAGGATCTGCTGAAACAGCGGCCTCTCGATGCCGAACCGCACTTGCCGCTGGGTTTGGGCGCGGCCCTGGAAGTGGAATCGCGGACGCTGGCGGCGCGCGGCCAGCACGCGCAAGCGGTGGCGTTGCTGCAGGCGTCGCTGCGAAAGTACGAGGGTACGACGGTGGTGGCGCGGCTGCAGAAAAACCTGAATGTGCTGGCGCTGGTGGGGCAGCCAGCGCCGGGGCTGAAAGCCGATGAATTCCTGGGATCGAAACCGGTCACGCTGGCGCAGCTAAAAGGGTCGCCCGTGCTGCTGTTCTTCTGGGCGCACTGGTGCGGAGACTGTAAGGCGGAAGCGCCCATCATTACCCAACTGCGGACGGAGTTCGCGCCGCAGGGATTGCAAGTGCTGGGGCCGACGCAGCTCTACGGCTTTACCGCGCAGAGCGAACATGCCGCGCCCAGCGAGGAGCTGTCTTATATCGACGCCGTGCGCCAGCACTTCTATGCCGGATTGCTCGATATGCCTGTGCCCATCAGCAAATACAACTTCGACACTTACGGCGCCTCGACTACGCCCACACTTGTGCTGCTGGATCGAGCCGGGAAAGTCGCGATGTACCATCCCGGAGCCTTGCCTTATGACGAACTGAAGGCTGAGATTGAGAAAGTGGTGGCGCGGTAAGTCTCTTATCGGATTCAATGGCCGCCGCTGGGAGCCAGCTACTCATCTAGTGTTTGAATATCTGCGGAGAGGAAATGTGGCCAACAAGAGCACGCTTCTAGATCAATGTCGAAAACCCTCAGGGTGGGTTGGGCGATTTCAGCTATGGAGCATGAATTCCCGGCACTCGAAAGTGACAGACTGGGGCCTAACGCACGTCTCCGTAGGCCAGGCCTTCAAAATCCTCGATGTAGGGTGCGGCGGCGGGAGGACGATCAGCAAGCTAGCGGCGATCGCAACCGAGGGACAGATCTACGGCATCGACCATTCTGAGGAGAGCGTCGCTGCGTCCAAGAGAGCTAATGCAAAATGGGCAGGCAGCGGCCGCGCCGAGATTCGGCAGGGCTCAGTGTCTCAGTTGCCGTTCCCGGTCGGCATGTTCGACCTAGTCACTGCAGTAGAAACACACTTCTTCTGGCCCAGCCTGCCCGGCGATATGCGTGAAATCTTCAGGGTGCTGAAGTCCGGGGGCACACTCATCATTATTGCGGAGATCTATAAAGGAGCAACTACTAAGACCGCAAGGCTTACGGAAAAATATCTTCCACTGTCGGGTATGACTCTGCTGACTCCAGACGAGCATCGCGATCTCTTCGCCGGAGCCGGCTACTCGGATGTTGAGGTGTTTGAGAAATCCGAGAGGGGATGGATTTGCTGCACGGGGAAAAAGCCTTGACGAAAAGGGATCGCATGGTTGCGGGCGGTTAAGCAGTCCGCACCTCACTCAGCTTTCCCGTCTTGACGTCGTAAACAAACCCTCGCACCGGAATGTGCCTGGGAATCCACGGGTGAGACTTCACGCGGCGTACCTGCTCCCGGACATTCTCTTCCAGATCTTCGAACGCATGGAAATGCGCGGGCGCGCCTTCGTGTGTACCCATCTTTTCCGCCAGTTTCTTCTTGAGTTCGTCCTCTCGTACTCGGAGCAGTCCGCAGTCGGTGTGATTGATGATAATGACCTCCTGCGTGTCGAGCAGGTGATGGGAAACGATCAGCGAGCGCAAGGCATCTTCGGTCGCGATGCCGCCGGCATTGCGGATCATGTGCGCGTCACCCGGCTCCAATCCCAGGCAGCGTTCAAACAGGATTCGGGAATCCATGCAGGCCAGAACGGCCACCCGCCGCTTGGGTTGGACCGCGAGATCCCCCAGGTTGAAGCTTCGTACAAATTGCTCGTTGGCTCTCAGCAGTTCGTCGGCGACTGACAAGTTTTAGCGTCTCCTCAGGGTCTTCTGATGGCGGCGGGTATGTCCAGGATTCGGCCGCTGGTTGTGCCCCATTTTAACCGCTACAATCGGCGCGTGAACCTCGACGATACCATTGTGGCTATAGCCACGCCGGCGGGACGCGGCGGTATCGGCGTGGTGCGCTTGTCGGGAATGCGGGCACGGGAGATTGTTTTGCCGATGCTGCGGCTGAAGCATGATCTGGAACCGGGGCGCGCGATCTTCGGTGAACTCATCGAGCCGTGTGGGGCGGACACTCTTGTCCGCCTAACGAGCGATAGAGATGGCCCAGCCGATGTAGGACCATCGGAAAATCCTCCCAGTTCCATTGCGACCGCCGGCAGGCGGACAGGAGTGTCCGCCCCACACGAGTCTTCTCAACATCGGCCGCAGCGCATCGACGAAGTTGTCGTCACTTACTTTGCCAAGCCGCACTCCTACACCACTGATGACGTTGTCGAAATCTCGGCGCATGGATCGCCGGTGGTGCTGCGGCATATCGTCGAGCTTTGCCTGGCCGCTGGAGCGCGTCTGGCCGAACCGGGCGAGTTCACGATGCGGGCCTTTCTCAACGGCCGCATCGATCTCACGCAGGCCGAAGCCGTGCGCGATCTGATTGAATCGCAGACGCTGTATCAGGCGAAGACCGCGGCCCAGCAACTGGATGGCGCGCTCTCCAAGCGTTTGCAACCAGTGAAGCAAAAGCTAGTGGAGTTGATTGCCTTACTCGAAGCCGGAATCGATTTTGCCGAGGACGATGTTTCCGTGCTGCCGGATGCCACCATTCTCGATCGCATGGCGGCAGTCGAGCAGCCGCTGCGCCAACTCGCCGCTAGTTTCGCATACGGCAAGATCGTTCACGAAGGCGTGACGCTAGCCATCGTGGGCCGGCCCAACGTAGGCAAGTCGAGCTTGTTCAATCGGCTGGTGGAGCGCGAGCGGGCCATCGTCACTGCGACTCCAGGGACGACGCGCGATCCGGTGAGCGAAACCGTCGCGCTGGGCGGAATCCCGGTGAAGCTGGTGGATACGGCGGGCATTCGTCAGGCGCTCGATGAAGCGGAATCCATCGGTATCGGTAAGTCGATGGAAGCTCTGGCGGATGCCGACCTGGTGCTGTTTGTGGCGGATGCCTCGCGCTCGCTGGCTGCGGAGGATGAAGAACTTTTGCGGCACGCAGCTAACCGTCCGGCAGTTTTGGTCGGCAACAAGTGCGACCTGGCACCCAGTGGCCGGTGGTCAGTGGCCAGTGGCCAGCTTTCGAGTGTCTGCACGCCGGTTTACACATCCGCGCTGACGGGAGCAGGCCTGCCCGAACTGCGCGCCGAGATTCTGCGCCAGATTGCAGGAGAATCGGGCGCGCAGGTTGAGGCTGGATTTCTGACCAACGTCCGCCATCAAAGCCTGGTGCGCGATTCGCTGAGTGCACTCGAAAGCGCAAAGGATGCGGTTGCGGGGAAAGTTCCGCACGAAATGTTGCTGCTCGATCTCTACACCGCTCTGCGCGCTCTCGATGCGATTACCGGAGCCACGACCACCGACGACATTCTGAGCCTGATCTTCAGCACCTTCTGCATCGGGAAGTAGAGCAATCTTCCCCCACCTTGCGAAGATCGCCGGGTGGGAGAGCCGAGCCGGTATATCCGGCGTTTTTCGCTGGCGCGGACGCCGTATTTTCAGCAGATCGCAAACAACCTTGTGGTACATTACGCCCCGTGAACTTCACATTGATGGACTGGTCCGCGGTGGTCGCATATCTTGCGATTACGCTTCTGCTCGGCCTGTATTTCCGCTCCCGCTCGGGCAAGAGCATGGACGACTATTTTGTTTCCGGCAGAAACGTTTCGTGGTGGCTGGCCGGCACTTCCATGGTCGCGACCACGTTTGCCGCCGACACGCCGCTGGTGGTGACCGGGCTCGTCTATGCGCAGGGCGTCGCCGGCAATTGGATATGGTGGTCATTTCTGCTCTCGGGCATGATGACGGTCTTTCTGTTTGCCCGTCTGTGGCGGCGTTCCGGCCTGCTTACCGATGTGCAATTTGCCGAGATGCGTTACGCCGGCAAGCCCGCCGCGTTCCTGCGCGGGTTCCGCGCGCTTTACCTGGGGCTATTGATGAACTGCCTCATCCTGGGCTGGGTGACCAAGGCCATGACCTCCATTGTGGGCGTCACGCTCGGAGTCAGCGATCAGAGCGCGCTCTCGATTTGCGTCTTCTTCCTGATTCCGTTCACCGGCCTCTATGTCGCGCTCGGTGGACTTTGGGGCGTGCTCTGGACCGATCTTTTTCAGTTCGTTCTCAAGATGTCGATTGTTATCGGCGTGGCCTGGTACGCGGTCGCTGCCTGCGGCGGCATGCATGCCATGCTGCAAAAGCTCGCAGTAGCGCGCGCCGCGGTGCCGGGTTCGGCCGATGCCACAGCGATCTTTCCGGATTTTTCGCGCTCTCTCACTGCCGAACCGCTATGGACTCTGCCCGTGCTCACCTTCGTCGTCTTCCTCGGCCTGCAATGGTGGGCGTTCTGGTATCCCGGCGCGGAGCCCGGCGGAGGCGGTTACGTGGCACAGCGCATTTTCAGCGCCCGCGACGAGAAGAACGGTTTACTTTCTGTCCTCTGGTTCAACGTGGCTCACTATGCGGTGCGCCCCTGGCCGTGGATTCTCACGGCTTTGGCGGCCATCGTCCTTTATCCGCATCTTGAACATCCCGAGAGCGGCTACATGCTGGTGGTGAGCCAGCACGTGCCTCCGGCGCTTCGCGGAATTGTGGTGGCTGGATTTATGGCCGCCTTCATGTCCACTTATGCCACGCAGTTGAATTGGGGAGCTTCCTATTTGGTTGCGGACTTCTACCGCCGGTTCCTGAAGCCCAGCGAAAGCGAGCGTCACTATGTAGTCATGTCTCGCGTCGCCACGGTGCTGCTGGTGATCGTATCGGCATACGTATCCATGCAACTGCATTCGATCCGGTCCGGCTGGGAATTTGTATTGGAAGCTGGAGCGGGCACTGGAGGCGTGTACTTGCTTCGCTGGTATTGGTGGCGCATCAATGCCTGGAGCGAAATCTCGGCTATGGCCACCGCGTTGGCCTCATCGTTTGTCTTGCGCTGGGTCGCACCTTTCACCGGATCTACTCCATTGGTTTTCGCCAAGACCGCTGTCACCACCACCGCCGTCACCACCATGGTTTGGGTCGCCGTCACTTTTCTGACGTCAGCGGAACCGGAGCCGGTTCTCGTCAGCTTCTATCGCAAGGTTCATCCCGACGTCAGGGGATGGAAGCCGGTGGCACGGCTTGCAGGTGACGTGGTTCCCACCCACGACCTCGGCAGCAACCTTATCTCCTGGCTATTGGGATGCGCAATGGTCTATCTGGCTTTGTTCGGAGCCGGCCTCTTGATTCTCGACTCGCAGCTTCAGGGCCTGATGCTCCTCGTCTGCTCCGCGGCCTGTGCCCTCGGCCTGAGATCGAATCTGAAGCGCACCTGGACGGAAACGACGGACAGGTAAATGCGATTGAACTTGTCGTTGATGCCGCCCTGGGCCGCTTTCGCTTGGGCCGTCGCGGCTGCCGTTCATTGATCGCCGGCAGGGTTCCAACGCTGGTTGGCGCAGCGCCCACAACTTGCGCATCAGCGCGCCCCTGACGTTCGTTTGCCGTTCGCGAGATCCCTTCCATCCTCAGCTATTGCGATGCAGTGAGCGGCACCGCCGCAGCATTCGCCGCAAGGTTCGCGGTCTCGAGCGCAATAGCACAGAGTGCTGGTTACCAACGTCTATTACTGTCTAGCAATTGTGCGGCATTCGCCCCCAGCGTAGCCTCCACAACATGGAGTCATGTCGGGCTGCAACAAGTTGGGGTCGAGAAGGCCAGCCAACGCGTGGTTCCATCCCGGTGGATGCGATCAAGGAAGCAGCGCTGACGAAGCGGATGAAATCGATCTCAAGTCTTGTGCTGGCGGTGCTGGTCCTGGCTGCGAACTCGGCAGCGAAAGAACTTCCCGAAGCCCCGAGCGCGGCCGCAGCCATTCGCAATTCGATGGTGGAAACCACACCCGCAACGACGGCGCCCAAGGTGGAAGCCAAGCCTGTTGTCGACAAGGCCTTTCTGAGCCTGGCCGTCATTTCCACGGGCAGTACGTTTGCCGATTCCTACACCACATTGTTCGCCCGGCAGAATTGGCTGGCTGGAAAACAAGGCGTCTGCAATATCGAAGTGGAATCCGCCTACCTGTATGGAACCCACCCGACGGTGGCCAGGACTTACGCTGTCGCTTCAGTGAAGGGCGCTGGTTCGTTGCTGGCGGCCTACTATCTCCGCAAACACCACAGCAGGCTGTGGAGCCTGCCCTTGGTGGCCAACAGCGTCATGAGCCTGCAAGGTGTGACGCAAAACATGGTGAACTGCAATTAGCGGCCTACGGGACGAAGGGCTTCGGCTTCCCTTAGCCACTTAAACAGAATTGTGCCCACTGCTATTTCGATAAAGCGGCCAGGGCCTCGCGAAATACGATTTCGAAAGATCCGCGCTTGCCATTTTTGGTTACAGACGCAAGAGCTTTCTCCGCCGCCATTCTCTGGTAGCCGAGATTTACCAACGCGGAAACTACGTCTTCTTCGAGCGCGTCGATGGGCGCAAGGGCAGCCGACGCCGTCCCCGCGTGGGGTAGCTTGTCGCGTAGCTCGAGCACCATGCGTTCGGCAGTTTTCTTGCCGACTCCGGGGATGCGGGTGAGACGCGCCAAATCATTGGTCCGAATCGCGCCTGTGATCTCGTCGGCTGCCATTCCGCTCAGGACCGTGATCGCCAGCTTGGGTCCAATGCCGCTCACCGTGATCAGCTTTTCGAAGAGCTGCTTTTCTTGAGAACGGAAAAAACCGTAAAGCGCAATGAGATCTTCGCGCACCTGGGTATGAATGTGCAGGGCGATCTCCGAGCCGGTGGCCGGCAATTCGGAGAACGTGGGCACGCTGATATTCACTTCGTACCCGACGCCACCCGTCTCCACGATGGCTTGGCTGGGATGTTTGGACAGCAACTTTCCGCGCAAATGGGCGATCATGCTCAGCTATTGTAAGCTTGCACGATTGAAATCCCCGACTGCCGATCACACACGGCAAAAACGGCAGGGCCGACCCCCTGCCGTCTTCATTCAGAATTCGCCCGTCCAGATCGAACCCTACTTCTTGTTGACCGCTTTCTTCAATTCAGCCCCAGGGGTGAACTTTGCTACCTTGCGGGCGGCAATCTTGATAGTGGCGCCGGTTTGCGGATTGCGCCCGTTCCGCGCTTTTCTCTGCGATATCGAGAAAGTACCGAAACCTATCAGAGCCACCCGGTCTCCTTTGCGTAAGGCGGCAGTAATGCTGTCCACGGTGGTGTCAATCGCGCTTGCGGCCTGCGTTTTGCTCATCTCGCAGGCGCCTGCGATTTTGTCAACGAGATCGGCTTTGTTCATAGTTTCTCCTCGCAGGTTCCCTTATGCCCAGCCCACGCCGGGAGGTCAATAATTGTGGCTGAGTCGAGAAACCTGACGGCTGGTATTCTCCTCTCTCTGCGGCGAATGTCAACTGTGAAAATCCGCGTCGGAAGCCCGTTTCGCACTCCCTAGGGCCGAGGCTCAGACCGCGAGGTGGATTCGCTCGAGAGAGGCAGCCCGAGGGACATGTCTTGGCAACAACCATGGGAGCCGTTGGCCGCAGCAGTTTCCCTAGTTCTCGACAGGCCGGAACGCTGCTTCACAGGTTGTACACAACCAGCTTCCCTTTCGGACTTGCAGGAACCGCCCGCTCGGGTGCAAAGTCATAAGGAGACCCAGATTCTCGAAAAGGCTTCCAGGTGATCAAGGCCCCAGCAGACATTTGCCCTTTGTGCGAGGGGACGGGTTGGAAGACCCTCCCCGCGCTGCCCGATGCGCCGAAAGACCGCCGCGTCACCCGTTGCGAATGCCAGTTGCGGGCGCGCACGCAATCGTTGCTGGGGGCTGCTCGGATTCCGCGGCGCTATGAGCATTGCGAACTCTCCAGCTTTAGCGCCGGCTATCCCGGAGCAAACCCTTCGTTAGCGTTAGCCCACATTTCCGCCTCTAGGTTTGCGCAGGAGTATGATCCGCGCGACGGCAGAGGCCTGCTGATTGTCGGCGAGATCGGGACCGGCAAAACCCACCTGGCGGTTGGCATCATCAAGGATATGATCCTGAACCAAGGCGTTTCCTGCGTATTTTACGACTATCGCGAACTGCTGAAGGAAATCCAGAATTCCTACAATGCCACGGTTCAAACCACCGAGTTGGATGTCCTGCGCCCCGTCTTCGAGACCGACGTACTGGTCCTCGACGAGTTGGGAGCGGTGAAGCCCACTGAATGGGTCGGCGACACTGTCAGCCTCATTCTGAACTCCCGCTACAACCACGACCGCGCCACCATTATCACTACGAATCTTCCCAACCTTCCGCCGGGAAAGTACAGCAATAACCTAGCCCCCACAAGCAAGGAGGCTGCTGAACAATCTGTACAGGAAAAAACTCTCGGAGATCGTATCGGTGAACCGATGCGATCCCGCCTGCACGAGATGTGCCGCATTGTCACGATGAAGGGTGCGGATTTCCGTCAACGAGGCAAGAACGCAACGGGACGTTGATATCCCTTACTATCGAACCGCCTCTACCTCTTTACGTCTTACCTGCGTGAGTCTGAGTGAATCCGTGGCAAAAGAAGTTCTCCCGGTGTCATCCGCGGCCAATGCAAACTAGAATGACCTTGTGCTGACTGAGCGCCTTGAGTTTACCCCCGAAAGCGACATGGAAGTCTTCTGCGCTGTCCCTGCCGCACCCGCTGTGTTCCTGCTGGGTTCGAGCGGGTCGCAGGCGGAGCCTTATGTCAGCAAAACGGCCAACCTGCGCCGGCGTTTGCAGCGGCTTCTCGGTCCCGTCGAAGAACGAACCAAGAGGCTCAATCTCCGTGAGCGCGTGCGCTGGATTGCCTACACGCCGACAGGTTCCGACTTTGAATCCGGCTTCGTGCTGTACAAAACCTTGCGCGGGATTTTTCCCAAGTCTTATGGCGATCGGCTTCGCTTCCGCTTCGCGCCGCTGGTCAAGTTGCATCTGGAAAACGAATATCCGCGCGCTTCCGTCACCACTCGTCTCGGCCGGCTCAATGGACGTTCGCTCTACTACGGGCCGTTTCCGTCCCGTGTTGCCGCAGAAAAGTTCATGAATGACTCGCTCGATTTCTTCAAGATGCGGCGCTGCGTCGACAGTCTGCATCCCGACCCCGCCTTCCCCGGCTGCATCTACTCCGAAATGAAGATGTGCCTGGCGCCGTGTTTCAAAGGCTGCACCGACGAAGAATATTCTGCTGAAGTTAATCGCGTGCAGGCCTACCTCGACTCGCGCGGAGATTCTCTGCTGCGCGAATTCTCGGCGCAACGCGAGGCGGCCTCGAGCAGTCTGGCCTTCGAAGATGCCGCCGCGACTCACGCCCGCCTGGAGAAGCTAACGCCCATCGTCAGCCAGCTTCCCGAGATGGTGCAGCGGCTCGACCGGCTTCTCGCGCTCATGATTCAGCCCAGCCACATTCCTGATTCTGTGACTCTATTTCGCATCCACTGTGGATTCATCTCAGACCCGGTGACGTTCTGCATCCAGGCAACCGAACACGCGAAATCGCAATCGATGGAATCGCGGCTACAAAACACTCTGGATTCGTTGCCGGCTGCGACGACGAAGTCCGCGCTTGAAACCATGGAACACCTCGCGTTGCTCAAGCGCTGGTATTATCGCAGCCGCCGAACCGGTGAAATCTTCGGCGCAAATGAGAAAGGATCGCTGCGTATGCGCCGGATCGTGCGCGGCATTGGCCGTGTAGTGAAAGGCGAGCAGCCGGAAGATCTTTCCACCGTGGGAAAAATGATACGGGGCGAGGGAACAAAGGAAATTCCTGAAGAGCAACAACCATGAAGGAGCCAGACAAATGGCCAGACAAGTGAAAGACCAGCGCGACAAGTTTCTGCGCGATGAGTTGCTCTACTTGATTTCGGGCGGCGGAGCGCACGTCAAGTTTGACGCCGCGATCAAGCAAATGCCGGCGAAACTTCGCGGCGTAAAGCCGTCCGGCTTAGCGCACTCGGCTTGGATGCTACTCGAACATATGCGTCTTGCGCAATCGGACATCCTTGAGTTCAGCCGCAACGCGAAGCATGTGTCTCCGCCATGGCCCGAGGGCTACTGGCCGAAAGAGGAAGGTCCGCCTAGCTCTGCCGCGTGGGACAAAACCGTTCAGCAATTCCGCAAAGACATGAATGCTATGCAAGACCTGGTCACGAATCCGAAGACCGACCTGTACGCCAGAATTCCATGGGGCGACGGCCAGACCGTTTTGCGTGAGGCCTTACTGGTTGCCGACCACAACGCTTATCATCTCGCTCAACTTGTGGATGTACGGCGGGCGCTGGCGGCGTGGCCAGAATGAAAAAGATGCACCAAGCGCACGCGCAAGCGCGGTCAGAAACCGGCAGCTCTCTGCATGTCCGCGCCGGCGCGGGTGGCGTTATGTGCTGATCGCTTGCGGAAAATCGTTCTCACTCCCTCACGCCATCTTTCGTCAATGCCTACGAACTCCCATTCAATCTCGGGTGAAATGTAGCGCAGCAGCGTGTCGGTAGCCGGATGTACATGTAACGCAGGAGCCACCAAATACAGGAGTGGTTTTTCCTTCGACAGCTCGCGTCCGCTGAAATATCCGAATCGCACAAACTCGCCTCGCGCATGGTGCCACTCCACGCGCGACCAGTAGTCAAGCCCTTGCAGCGGCAAGTGAATATCTTCGTCGGCTTTCAGTTCCACGATGGCCAACCGTCCATCGCGCGTGGTGGTGAGCACGTCGATCATGGCGCGGTCGGCGGCGGAAAATGCCGGGACCTGCGAATACAGCCGCGATGAATCCAGCTTCTCATCCACTACGCACACATCGCTCACCACCAGAGACTCCAGCCAGCGTTCTGGATGCATCCGCCACAGCGGATGCTGGTGGGGGCCATAGGGATGGCGAACGTCACGCAAGCAGTTCACGAGCTCGCTGAACCTGCCTTCGTTGCGATCTTCCAGAATTTTCTCTTCCGCGCCCACACCGAAAACAATCTCCTGAATATCGCGAAACGATCCCGCTTCGGCTCCCAGCCGCGCGCGTGCAAATTCCAAACCACGCCAGCGAAAAGCAATTTCCGCGGCCGAGAGCACCGCAACTTTACAATGTGGCAACAGATTCTGGATCTTCACAATCGACTCCGCAAACCGCTCGCGCGCCGCCTGTTCGTCCGCGGCATACAAGAGCCGGGTTGTGACGTTGCCGCGGTCGGCGCAGTCGATCTCAACCAACGCGTCGTGCCGCTCATCCAGTTCGTACAGTGTCCATTTGGCCGCTTCCCGATTCAGATTCGCCATCCGTTCGCGGACGAGCGCTGACGTTCCCTGCGGAACAAAAAGCTTGAGGCCTTCTACCAGAACGTTCCCCGCTTGCGATTGCCGGCACACGTCCAGCCACAGAATGCCGAAGGTAAGCGCCGCATCGACGGACGCTTGCGTCTCCCGCGCGTTCACGCCGAGGATGGCAAAAGCCGACCGGCCCTGCCGCAGCAATCCTCGCGCATAGACCGGCCCAAAAGATTTCTCCAGGTCCATACCGGTGCTTAGCCGCGCAATGGTGAAGGCTGGAAAGTGCCGCTCCAGCGTTCGCCGCAGTTTGTGCTCGTAGGCGGCCCGCGCAGCTTTCTTCGCCGAAGGCGACCGCCGGTCGCGCTCGCGGCAGATTTCCAACTTGGTAGGACGCGATTGTCCCAGCCGCTGCACCGCCAACCGCAGAGTTGCATTCTTGACCTCGGCGTCGAGCACACGCCGCACCACATTCCGCTCCGCCGACCACAAGTGCAGCAGGCATTTGTTGTACTCGCCCGAAATCGAATACTTAGAGCGCGTTAGGTCGAATGCGACAGCTCCGTCTTCCAGCACGATCGCTCCGCTGGCTTCGCTGAGAAAATCCTGAACGGTGCGATTTAGCAATTCTGGCGTCATGGCCCGAATTGTCTACTGCTGGGAGGTCTCCCGTCTGTGACAAGTGACCATCGTCACATCTCTGCTGTGGATGTTTTTGCACTCTCGTGCCGCCCTCCGGGATTGGTGTGGGATAATGAAGCTACCGCCCAAATGAGTCTGCCAGCGGCCCGGCGGCATCTAATCGACGTGGATAGACAACGCTTTTTCTTCGATCACTACGGCCTTGCCGAACGCGACCTGGAACGCTACCTTGCAGCCGCGCTTTCGGCAGGCGGCGACTACGCCGATCTTTATTTCGAATACCTTTCCTCTACCGCGCTCATGGTGGATGAGTCGATGGTGAAGTCCGCTTCGCAGGGTATTTCCGCCGGCTGCGGCGTGCGCGTCGTATCCGGCGAGCGCACCGGCTACGCTTACACCGACGATCTTTCTTCGGACCGCATCCTGCACGCTGCCCGCACTGCGGCCCTGATTGCCAGCGCTCCGGCGAAAACTCCAGTCGCAGGCTTTCGGCAAAAGCCTGCCCGCAGTCTCTACCCCGTGACGCTGCCTTCGGTGGATGCAGAGATTACCGCCAAGGTGGAACTGGTGACGCGCGCCGACAAAGCGGCCCGCGCCTACGATCCCCGCATCAAGGAGGTTCGCGCCAGCTACGCCGACGAGTTGCGCAACATCCTTGTGATTGGTTCCGATGGAACTTTTGCCGAAGACTCGCAGCCGCTGGCCCGCATGAACGTTGGATGTATTGCCAAGACCGAAAGCAACTCGGCTCGCGGCAACTCCGGAGGCGGCGGACGTGTGGCGCTCGATTTCTTCTTCGGCGATAAGAATCCCGAATTTTTTGCGAAAGAAGCGGCGCGGCAGGCGATTCTTCAACTCGATGCGCGCGAAGCTCCCGCGGGCGAAATGGAAGTCGTACTCGGCCCGGGCTGGCCCGGCGTTTTGCTGCACGAGGCCGTCGGCCATGGATTGGAAGCCGACTTCAATCGCAAGAAGACTTCCGCCTTCGCCGGCCTGATCGGCAAGCGCGTAGCCAGCGAAGGCTGCACGGTAATCGACAACGGAACCATGCCCTGGCGCCGCGGGTCTTTGAATGTAGATGATGAAGGCGCGCCCACGCAGGAAACCGTGCTGATCGAAAAAGGAATTTTGAAAGGCTATCTGAGCGACAAGCTCTCCGCCCGCCTGATGGGCATCGCCGACACCGGCAACGGACGCCGCGAGAGCTACGAGCACATTCCCATGCCGCGCATGACCAACACCTACATGCTCGCCGGCCAGGACAATCCGGAAGACATTATTCGCTCCGTGAAGCACGGCATTTACGCCGTGAACTTTGGCGGCGGGCAGGTCGATATCACCAACGGAAAATTCGTATTTTCTGCCTCCGAAGCTTACATGATCGAAGGCGGCCAGATCACCGCACCCATCAAAGGCGCAACGCTGATCGGCAACGGCCCCGACGTGCTCACACGCGTCTCGATGGTAGGCAACGACCTCAAACTCGACGAAGGCGTCGGAACCTGCGGCAAAGATGGCCAGGCGGTACCGGTCGGCGTCGGTATCCCAACCATCAAGATTGATCGTCTTACCGTCGGCGGCACGGCCAAGAAAGATCCTGGCGGCTTCATGCAGTGAACTGCTCGTTCCACCACGGAGGCATTAGAGACACAGAGAAATTCTTAAGTTAGGTTTTTCTGGTTCTTGCTTTTCTCCGTGTCTCTGTGACTCCGTGGTAAAAGATTTTCTTCTTATGCCCTCTAGCCAACTAGAAACCGGAAACCCGAAACTGGAAACCGACCTCCGCGAACTCGCCCAGGACATCGTCCGCCGCGCCATGTACGGCGGCGCAACCGCCGCCGAGTGCGTGGTGCGCGAAGGCGATGAATTCTCCACGTTGGTTCGGCTCGGCCAGGTCGAGACTCTGAAAGAGGCCGGCTCCAGATCCATTGGCGTGCGTGTGTTTTTCGGCCAGCGCGCCGCCAGCACTTACTCCAGCGATTTCTCGAGCGAAGGCCTCGACCGCATGGTGAAGTCGGCCCTGGAGTTGGCAAAGATCACCTCGGAAGATCCGTTTGGAGGAATTCCTGAGACTTCGCAACTCGGCTCGCTCACGGGCGATCTCGCTCTCTATCACGAAGACGTTTATTCCCTGCCCGGTGCCGAACGCATCGAGTATGCGCGCCGCGCCGAAAAAGCCGCGCTCGATTTCGATCCGCGCATCAAGAACTCCGAGGGCGGATCGTTCGATGCGGCCACCGGCCGCAAAGTGCTGGCCAATTCGCATGGGTTTGTCGGCGAATATCGCCGCTCGTATTGCTCGGTGGCTGCCGTGCCGATCGCACAAACCGAAAACGGCGCCATGCAGCGCGACTACTGGTTTTCTGTGGCGCGCACGCTGAAGAAGCTCGACCAGCCAGAGCAGGTTGGCAAAATCGCGGCCCAGCGCACTCTTCGCCGCTTGGGCGCGCGCAAAGCCAAGACCGCGCAGGTGCCGGTAGTTTTCGATCCCATGGTTGCCACTTCCATCCTCGATCACATTTTCGAGGGCGTGAACGGCGACTCGGTCTACCGCGGCGCATCGTTCCTCGCCGGCAAGCTGGGCGAGAAAATCGCGGGAGACAACGTCAGCGTCATCGATGACGGCACGATCGTTGGCGGCTTCGGCACCAGCCCGTTCGATGGGGAAGGCGTGCCCACCCGCCGCACCGTGGTCATCGAAAACGGAGTGCTGAAGTCTTATCTCCTGAACACTTACACCGCGAAAAAGCTGGGCCTGCAAACCACAGGCAGTGCCTCCCGCGGACTTGCCGGCACGCCCGGTATTGGCCCGGGCAACTACTTCCTGCAGGCGGGAACAAAATCGCCGGAAGATTTGATTTCCGGCATCAAGGACGGTCTCTATGTCACCGAGTTTCTCGGTATGGGCGTCAACCTCGTCACCGGCGACTATTCTCGCGGCGCTTCCGGGTTGTGGATTTCTGGCGGTGAGTTAACTTATCCGGTCGAAGAGATCACGGTGGCGGGAAATCTGAAAGACCTGTTCTTCAACATCTCCGAAATTGCCAACGACCTCGAGTTCCGCGGTTCCATTGCATCGCCAACCATCCGCGTCGACGGACTTACGGTCGGCGGCGAATAACCGCACGTCGTTCTCGCAGCATCTCGTCCTCTGGAATTGTTCTCCGGGAAATCGACAATCAAAACTCAACCGTCTACAATCTCATTCATGGGCGGGCTTATCCAGCCAACTCCGGTCGCCGAAGAGCGCGATTCCAGCCGGCGAACCATCGCCATCGCCGTGGCCGTAGTCATCGCCATCGCCCTCATTGTTGCCCTGCTTCTGCGCAGCCAGCCCAAGGGCACATCCGGACCGCCTGCTTACGCCACGAACCTGAAGCTTTCCGATTTCAAAATGAGCGCGGCCGAGAATTTCGTCGGCGCAACCGTCAGCTATATCGACGGAAGCGTCACCAACGCCGGCGCCAGGACTGTCGCGCACGCGATGGTCGAGGTCCAATTCAAAGACGACATGGGGCAACTAGCCCAGCGCGAAGAAGTTCCATTGCGCGTGTTGAAGACCAGCGGCCCGTATCCCGATGCGGTCGACATCAGCGTCTCGCCGCTCGCTCCCGGTCAAAGCCTGCCGTTTCGACTGACCTTCGAAAGCATCTCGGCGCAGTGGAATCATCAGTATCCGGACATACAAATCACCGAGGTCGCTCTGAAGTAACAAACATCTTGAGTTTCACCACGGAGTCACGCAGAAAATCGCATAGTTTCGTTTTTTGCCATCTTCTTGGAATTCCTCTGTGTCTCCGAGACTCCGTGGTAATGAATCTTCCCGCCGCCGACCGAATGCCTCACACGCAACTCGGTACAATGAATTCATGTCGGATGCAAAGCCATTCCGCCTGACGGAGTCGGTGAAAGCTGCGGGTTGAGCGTCCAAGCTGAGTCCGGCGGCGCTGGACACGGTGCTTGGGAAATTAGCCCGGCAACACGACCCGAATGTTCTAGTCGGCTTCGACCACGCCGACGACGCCGGAGTGTATCTGATCGCGCCCGATCAAGCTCTGGTGCAGACCGTCGATTTCTTCACGCCGGTCGTAGACGATCCCTATGTCTTCGGCCAGATCGCCGCGACCAATGCCTTGAGCGACGTCTACGCCATGGGCGGAAAGCCGCTAACCTCGCTGGCGTTGGTGTGTTTCCCCGAAAAAGCCGATCTCGGGATTCTTGAACGCATCCTCGCCGGCGGTTTGTCGAAGATGATCGAGGCTGCCTGTACCGTGATCGGCGGCCACAGCATTCGCGACGAAGAAACCAAGTTCGGATACGCCGTCACCGGACTCGTCAATCCGAAAAACATTCTCACTAACGCCGGTGCCCAGCCCGGCGACGTTCTCATCTTCACCAAGGCGCTAGGCACGGGCGTGATTTCGACTGCGATCAAGAAGGGCAAAGCCGAACCCGCGTGGATCGATGCCGCAGTCCAATCGATGACCACGCTCAACAAACGCGCCGCCGAAATTCTCGATGCTGAGAAAGTTCGCGTGAATGCCATGACCGACGTGACCGGGTTTGGTTTGATCGGTCACGCGCGTGAGTTAGCGCTGGCGTCCAACGTTTCAGTCCGTTTTCATGCCACCCGCATCCCGATTCTCGCGGGCGCGCTCGAATGTGTTCGTGCTGGATACATCCCCGGCGGCCTCAACAACAACCGCGATTTCGCCGAATGTCTCGTGGGATACGACGATCAAGTTCCCGACGACCTACGCACGATCCTCTTCGATCCGCAGACCGCCGGAGGCTTGCTGATTTCGGCAGCATCCGCGCACTCCGCGCAGCTCATACGGTCCCTCAAAGCGGCAGAGGTACCAGCAGTACAAATTGGCGAAGTGGTGGCCCGGACCAAGCCACTGATCGACGTCCAATGATCCCCGCTCGATGATCGCGGTCCAACTCTGATGTCGCCCCGCGCTCTACCGGATTGTGTTGACCAGTTCCCAGATTCGCGCCAGATGGTGATCGTCGTGTTCGGCGACAAAATATAAATGGTCAACCAGCCGCATTGGAATCTTCAGACGCGGGTGCGGAATGGCTCGGTTAAATAGCGAGGTATCCAGTTCGTCCACGCGCCTCAGCAGTTTCGCTCTTGCGGCGCGGAACTCCGTCAGGATATGTTCCAGCGGACGCGCGCTGTGATTTGCTTCGTCGGTTTTTCGATTCTTTAAGTCTGCCGCGGTGAGTTTCGCGTTGCCCGCAAGGTAATCGCCCACTCGCGCCAGCCATAGCGGTTCGAGGTCAAGCAGGTGCCCAGCGTGTTCCTGAGCCGACCACTTTTCTTGCGGTTTCCTGGTCAGGATTTCCTGAGAACGGCCACGCAGCACTTCTTCGACTCTCGCGGGAGTGCCGCGCAGGCGCGCCAGCAGATTCGGATACAGTTCCACCGGAAACGAAAACTCGAACTTGCGTTCAAACCAGATAGGCACTTGACTCATGAATTCCGCCAGTTTCTGCAGAGATAACATACAGCGGATAAATGATGCGCCGGGATACCCGAGGACTCACAAATTACCTGAGCCACCGCGCCAAGCTCGCGCATCTCTTAGGAATTGCGGGCCGTCTCGAAAACCCCGCAGTATCGTCTTCCGCCAGGAGCCATCATGCAATTTCGTGAACTTGGACGCAGCGGCCTCAAAGTCTCAGCCCTTGGACTCGGCTGCATGGGTATGTCGGAGTTTTATAGCGGGCGCGATGACAATGAATCCATCGCCACGATTCACCGCGCTCTCGAACTGGGCATCACTTTTCTCGATACCGCAGACATGTACGGCCCGTACAAGAACGAAGAACTGGTTGGCCGCGCCATCAAAGGCAAGCGCGACAAAGTTGTGCTGGCCACGAAATTCGGAATCGTGCGCGATCCCGCAAATCCGACGGTGCGCGGCGTGAACGGCAAACCCGATTACATTCGGCAATCCTGCGAAGGCAGCTTGCGGCGGCTGGGAATCGAAACGATAGATCTTTACTACCAGCATCGCGTCGATCCCGATACTCCGATTGAAGAAACCGTTGGCGCGCTGGCGAAACTCGTGCATGAAGGAAAAATTCGGCACATCGGGCTTTCCGAAGCGGCGCCGCAAACTCTTCGCCGCGCCGTGAAAGTGCATGCCATCGCGGCGTTACAAACCGAATACTCACTCTGGACACGCGATCCCGAAGCTGAGATTCTCGCCACCTGCCGCGAACTCGGTATCGGCTTTGTCGCTTACAGTCCGTTGGGCCGCGGGTTTCTCACCGGGCAGTTCCAGCGCTTCGAAGATCTTCCGGCCGACGACTACCGTCGCAACTCGCCGCGCTTTCAAGGCGATAATTTTCAGAAGAACCTCGACCTGGTTCGGCGGGTGGAAGACATCGCGAAAGAGAAAGGCTGCGAACCGTCGCAACTGGCGCTGGCCTGGGTGCTGGCGCAGGGCGATGACATCGTGCCGATTCCCGGCACGAAGCACCGCAAGTATCTGGAAGAGAATGTCGGCGCCCTGGACGTGAAGCTCAGTGCGCAGGACTGGCAGCGCATCAACCAAGTCTTCCCGACCGGCGCCGCCGCCGGGCTTCGCTATCCAGAGCACATGATGAAAAGCGTCAACGTATAATTCCTGTTCGATCCTCAGAGACTTACCACGGGAAACGGTTGGTGGGCCCGCAAGGATTTGAACCTTGGACCAATGGATTATGAGTCCACTGCTCTAACCGCTGAGCTACGGGCCCGATTGCAGCGCCAAGGCGACATTCTACAGCACTGAGTTGAAGATGGCAGAAAGTGCCAGAAACCCTTCTAGCGGTGGTGAAAACGACGCCAAACCTGAACACCTCAAGTGGCGAGCGGGAATAAACCGTCGACCGCGCGCACAACTGGTTTCTTGTCTATGCGCTATCATTCAACGCTCGAACGTGATCAGGGCAGCGCTTGCTGCCGACAGTTCGATAACTGCAGCTCCGTTCTCTACAGACAGTGTTTCTTCCCGCATGGCGGACCATGCGCCGCCTGCGCCCACCGTCGCCCCGCCGAAGGTAGTGTCGGTTGTATCGTCCACTCGCGGTGCGTGGAGACGAACCGAACTCACGCGCTGTGCACGTTGTCCAGCATCGATGGTAAGTCGAACGCCCCGATCCAGATGCTTATTGAAAGCCGCTACTTTGATTGCTCCTGTATTGCCGCGGAGGCCATAAGCCGTCAGCAGCGGCGCCCGTTCCCACGGTTCGAGTTTGCTCTCCAAAAGCTGCCCCGTTCCGGCCTGCGCAAATAGCAACATGCCGTAATAGATCGGCCGCGCCAAAAATCCATCTTCCCGCGTTCCGGCAATCGGGGTGTACCAGCCATAACCGCCCCCGTGATAGTTGATCCCCATGCCCCCCTCGGACGCAAGCTGAAACATGAGATTCGCACTCCAAAGAGCGGAGGCAAAAGTGTCGCTGACGTCCGGCTTGCCTCCCTGGTAGCAGGAGTTCGTTTCCGCCAGCCGGAATGGTAAGCCAGATTCGTGCATCGTTTCCTTCATTCCCTCGAACTCGGCCTGCAGCTTGGGATTTGGCCCGAGTAATCGTTCGATCGTCATCGAAGGATCCGTCGGCGGACCCTCCGCATAGTAGTGCTGCGAAAGGAACACCGCCTCACGTTTGAATTGCTTCGCGAAGGGTACGAGCCACTCATTGTTGTACGCCGTATCCGGTCCGGCAAAGGGTGCATTCGGAACGCGCACGCGGATCGTCTGGTAGAAGCGCTGCCATTCGCCGGCAAATTGTCTGAAGTCATAATCTGCCGGGCGAATCCCGTTGCGATAGAATAGATCAGGTTCGTTGCACAACTGGAATGCAATCAGCTTCGAACCGGCCACGTCCATCACGCAGGCTGCCTCATCTGCGGCATCTTCAGCCATGCCTGTGCCCATGTTCAAACCATAGATCAGCCTCCAACCGCAGGCGTCGAGGAACTCGCGCAGATGGCGGATCGCCAGCGGCGTAATATTCACCGGCGCAGGCGCCTTGTGCCCAGTGTCTGGACCGACGGACAATCCAAACGCAATGGGATTCGCCCTGTCCCCCGTGCGCATGCTGTCGATATTGTTCTGTATGTTCGCCGGTTTTGCAGGATTCGGAGTCCAGTAGCAGTACTCGCTGGTGTTGCCCCCTATCCGCAGAACGCCTGAAGTCCCCAGCCGCTTTATAAACCCGGCCAGGTCCGTACTGTCACCAGAAAAGAAATGCGGATTCCCGAGCTGCGCCGACTCATAACTCAGCCCGGTGAAGTCGTCGCCGATCTTATGGCCAAGCCGGTCTGTACGAAGAGTCAGCCGGACCGAGGCCATGGGGTTGATCTCGGCAAAAGTGAGTGGGTGGTGAAAAGCAGCCGCAGAAGCCGCGGCCGAGAGGCGAATGAAATCTCGACGGTTCATTGCAGTGAATTGCACCACACGTTGCGCTCTGCAGGCAACTCGCAGCCGTGCGGGAACGACATTCTTGCCTCCCGAGAACTTCTACGACCCATGAAATTCACAGAAGAAAACGAATCGGCAGGTTTGCAAGTCACCGATTCTTTGGTGGCGGCGGTTGGACTCGAACCAACGACCTACGGATTATGAGACCGTCGCTCTAGCCACCTGAGCTACGCCGCCACGTGCGAACAAGACGCAGAGAAACGCCATGCATGGGTTCGGACTGGCGCTCTCTCCCGCCGCTTAGGAAGCAACGAACCGGTGCGGTGCACTGCGTCCAATTTTTGATTCTAAGAGCCGTTGCAAAACAGTGTCAAACCCACGGCGTCAAACGTGAGATCGGAGTTGGCTTCCGATGCAGGGATTTGGAACTCGGACCTTGGTGGTGTCCCACATGTTTTGGGGTTGAGAGCTTGTTGAAGATCTCCGAAATCTGCGAGATCTGCGGCGCCAAGGATCGGAACTGCCAGGACCACTCGCTATAATCAGCTTGTCCGTCCGTGGGCTTCTCTTCCGGCCCTCCCAAACAGACGATCGGCATTTTGCAGCAGCAGACAAAGAATTGTTTTCGGATGTGCCATTCACTTCCGGCGTCGGTCAAAGGCTGGGGAGGGGTGACCTTCTCGCACGCTGTTTGTCGGGCGGTCCGCCGGGCTTTGCAGGCGGTTCGAGACCCTTGTGGGTTGAGATCTTGGCCTCCCTAGTCAAGGTTGCTCCGTCGTCATCGTGAAGAACAACGTTAAGGAGTGAACTGTGGACGTGTAAATTATCGCCAACGTCGTAGTTGATGAAGCCGAGCTTTCTGAATCGGTTCATGAAGAAACTGACACGCGAACGAGTCGTCCCCACCATCTCTGCCAGAGTCTCCTGACTTAGTCTGGGGACCGACATTTCGGAAACCCCTGCCTTGCCGAAATGCGCCATCAACAGAAGAACTCGTGCCAGCCGCTTTTCGCTCGAATTGAAAAGTTGATCGACCAAGTCATCCTGATATCGGATGTTTCTCTTCAGCAAATATTTGACAAACATGGCCGACAATTTTGGTTCCAGACTCATCGCAAGCATCATCGCCTTCTTCTCGATGTGCAGAAGAGCGCAGTCGGTCATTGCGATTGCAGACGACATGCGTATGAGCTGCCCGGCAAGGCCGCCTTCTCCAAAGAAATCGCCTTCGCCCAAAATGCCAAGCGTTGCTTCTTTCCCGCCTTCCGATACAACACTGAGCCGCACCTTCCCTTTTTGAATAAAGAACAGGCCATCCGTAGAATCGCCTTGAGCGAAGATCGAACTCCTCTTTTGAAAAGACACCATATCTCTCCCCTTCCCAATGGTGGAAAGAAAGTCGTGGGCATTGAAATCAGGTCTGTTGTTTGCGGTCTTCATTTCTTTTGCCAAAGCGGCCGACTCAGCGTGTGGACATCGCCACTATCGATTATGCGCGATAGGAATGAATCTCGACTGATCAGTACTGCTCACAACGGCTGATTCCCTAACTCGCTCTTTGGGTGCAATACTCGGCAAAGCGACTGTTGGTATCGGCAAGAAGCCCGATGGCTCCTCTCTCCAGACTCAGACTTGGCGCCCGTATCCGTTCCATCGCCAACGACTTAGCAGCTTCATTCAGGTCGCGTGTGCAATTGTGATCAGATTCTCGGGACTCTGAATGCGAGAATCTAGAGACCAGAAAGAAACGTTCGTGTCATCCCACCGCATCTGAGGAGGACCTATGTGGATTCTTTCAAGACGTTCGAGAAAATTAACGCTCTCTAACGCGCAACTTAGTACTCTGGTCTTACAGCGCACAGCGGCACTGCAGAACCTTTCCCAGCGGCTTCTCAAGGTGCAAGACGAGGAGAGGCGAAGGGTGGCTCGTGACTTGCACGACAGTACTGGCCAAACGCTGACCGCTCTGAAGATAAGCGTAGCGATCCTTCAAGAACAATTGAAACGGGATCCGTGCACGTTTGGTGCGGCGTCCGAGATTGCAGCATTGGCTGACCAGGCGCTTCAGGAAATTCGCACCATGTCTTATCTGCTGCATCCCCCGCTGTTGGATGAGGTAGGTTTCCATTCCGCCGCGGAGTGGTATGCCGAGGGTTTCGCCAAGCGAAGCGGTATTAAGGTCAGCTTGGACCTGGCGGCCAAGCGGGAGCGATTACCAATCACAATCGAGACTGCCCTTTTCCGTGTACTGCAGGAGAGTTTAACCAACGTGCATCGCCACTCGGGAGCTTTGGAGGTCAGCATCTGTTTCCAGCACCAAGACGAAACTGTGGTGCTTGAAATTAGGGACCGCGGACGCGGCATATCAATGGAGCGGTTGAATCGGCTCCGCGAGGCAAGCTCGGAAACGGGCGTCGGACTGGCTGGAATGCGCGAGCGAATGAATGAGCTGAACGGCAGGTTTGAAATCGAATCGGACGGTCACGGAACGAGCATGCGAGCCATAGTTCCTCTACCCGCGATAGCTCTGTCCGCGCAGCCGAGAGATTGCGGATCGCTTGCTGCATAAGCCCGCTGATGGTTTGCAGTTCACGAGAAGCGCATGAGGTGATTTTAAGGACTGACAATAACCATCCCAATGTAAAAAGCGGCACCTCTAGCTCTATTCACTCCGTACTAGACCAGCCTTACGCATAATCTGAGCCAGGATCAGACCTCAGACTTTTGGCGGCCACACCCATGTTTTGCGCTTGGGACCTTGTGGGAAAGGGTCCGAGATCTGAAATCTTACGATGTCAGGCTCGGAACTCGTGGGGAATCGGGTCCGCACTCCGGGCTTGCCAGATGCGCCAGGAAACTGGAAACTATTTAGTCCATGAAAATGGTTGCCATTATTCCGGCACGCTTGGCTTCGACGCGGCTCCCGCGCAAGATGCTGCGCGAGATTGCGGGCAAGCCGTTGGTTGGGCTCGTGTATGAAGCCGTCCGCTCGTCGGCTCTTTTAGATGATGTCGTCGTAGCTACCGACTCCGAGGAGATTCTGGCGGTGTGCCGCGAGCATGGATGGCACGTTCGAATGACTTCTGCCCGGCATCGCAGCGGGACTGAGCGCGTGCATGAGGTCTCGAACTCAGTCGCTGCCGATGTTTATGTGAATGTGCAGGGAGACGAACCGCTTATACGGCAAGAGCACATCGCTGCGCTGCTTGGGGTGATGAGCGACGCGGCGGTGCAGGTGGGAACCGTGATGACTCGCTGTCCGCAGGAAGAAATCGACAATCCCAACGCGGTAAAAGTGGTGACGGACTCGACCGGCCGCGCGCTGTATTTCTCCCGCGCTACGATTCCGTTTGACCGCGACGGCACAAGTCCCCTCTACTTCAAACATCTAGGTCTCTACGCCTTTCGCAAGACGGCGCTCGACCGGTTTGTCGAGTGGCCCGAATCTACGCTGGAGAAGAGCGAACGGCTGGAACAATTGCGATTTCTGGAGAATGGCGTTGCGATTTATGTGGGCGAAACGCCTTACGATTCGATCGGAGTGGATACGGAAGAAGACTTGCAGCGGGTGACCAGGATACTGCAAGAACGTTAGCTTTTCGGGGAAAACTTCCAGGCGGCGATAGCGATACCGTCAGATCAAGGTCTTTGTCTCTGCCTGTAGCTCCACATTTTGCGTGCGATTCCACTCTTCCGCTGCCGCGACCCGTTTCGAGATTGCTGGATGCGAATGGAATAACAATTCCACCCACCGGGACGGTGCGCGTTCGGCGAGGTTCTGCGCGGCCAGCTTGTTCATCGCGGAAATAAATGGCTCGACGCTCACGACCGATTCAAACGCATACTGGTCAGCCTGGCGCTCGTTGTAGCGCGAATAAGCATTCAGCGCCGGCATCAGCAGAAGCGAAAGCGCGCTGACCACGATCACCAGCAAAGGCAGATTGGCGAAATCGGAGATCCCATCGAACATGTGGTGATCGACGGCATAGTGCAGCGTCCAGTTCGCCAGGAAGAACCCGAGCAGCGTAATCCCGGCCTGCACGAAAATGCTTTTCAGTATGTGGTGACGGGCGTGATGGCCGAGCTCATGAGCGAGCACGGCTTCGATTTCTTCGGGAGAATAGTTATCCAGGAGCGTATCCGCCAGGATGATCCGCCGGGTGCGGCCGATTCCGGTGAGCGCGGCATTGGCCTTCCTGCTTTTCTCCGAGAGCTTCCAACGATAGACTCCGCGGACGCCAGAACCGGCGCGCTCGCTGAGCTGAACCAGTCGGCGCCGGAGATCTTCGTTGTCGAGGGGTTCGAATTTGTAGAAGATTGGGAACAGCACGACCGGGGCGAGTTGGGCGAGAACGATAAACAGTCCCATGAAGAGCGCCCACGTGACTACCCACCAATGCTGCGGGGACTGGCGAATCGTGAAATACAGCAACTCCACCACGATCGACGCAAGGATCAGGCTGACCAGAAAGCCTTTGGCTTCGTCCCAGATCCACGAGCGAAATCTCTGTGTGGAAAGCTGGAAACGCCGCTCCAGCCGAAAGCCGTAGTAATCCAGGCCGAAGCCGAGCGCCTTTCCAATCAACAACAGCAGAAGAAGGTAGAGAAAAACCGCGAGCGTGTAGTTCTGAAATCCCCAGCGGTAGGCGAGATCGCGCAGCCAGCCCGTCCAGCCTGTGGCCAGCAGAACCACCAGAAAAGCGGAGCCGACGACAAAGTTCGAAAGCTCCAGCCAGCGCCGGATGCGGTTGTAGCGGCGGGCCTCCGGAGTATCCGGTGCAACCGAGGCCAAGTTGGGGGGAGCGGTCATGCTTGTCTGCAGTATCGCATTAAGCGCTAAGCGCGGGAAGATCTGGATTTGATTCTGAGATTACGCTCGGCCGCGGAGTTATCGTTCCTTTAGGGAGTGAAGCCTGCGTCAGCCATGGCCGCGCTATCTGCTGTTGTTTGCGAACGCTTCGCCGCTGGCGAGAATTTCATCTACTAACTCCGGCGACGCGGCCTCGGAATATAAACGCAGAAGCGGTTCCGTTCCCGAGGCGCGGAACAAGACCCAGGCCTCGGCTCCGCTTCCGTTGGTGGGCGCATCGAGAAAAAACTTGATGCCGTCCAGATTTTCTTTCTTGAGCACGCGATAGTGGCCCAGGCTCTGCGTACTTTGAGAGCGAGCGCGCTGAATCGCGCTTTGCTTCACGTCTTCTGAAATGTGGAGATCGCGCCGCCCGTAATAATGCGAGCCGAACTCGCGCTGCAAGTCCGCGACCAACTGGCCGAGCGGCTTGCTTTCGTCCGCCATGACATTGGCCAGCAGCAGGCAATTCAGCACGCCATCGCGTTCGGGCAGAAAGCGCGAGTAGCCGATGCCGCCCGACTCTTCCCCGCCGATCAGGATGTCGCGCTCCATCATCAGATCGGCAATGTACTTGAAGCCGATCGGAGTTTCATGCAGTTTTCGGCCGTGCTTGGCGGCGATGCGGTCGATCATGCGCGTGGTATTGAAGGCACGCACCACCTCGCCCGGCCACTTCTTGCGCTCCAGCAGCCAGCGCAGCAGAATCGAAAAAATTTTGTGCGAATCGACGAAGCCGCCGTCTTCGGCAACCGCGCCGACGCGGTCGGCATCGCCGTCGGTGGCCAGCCCGGCATCACATTTCTCGCGGAGCAGGGTCTGTTGCAGCAGCGCGATATGCGGCTCGATGGGTTCGGGATTAATGCCCGGGAAGAGCGGATTCAGTTCCTGACGGATCGCAAGGTGCTGAACCCCGCGCTCGCGGAAAATCCCTTCGAGCACGCCGCGGCCCGAGCCGTACATGGCATCGACCGCGAATTTGAATTTGGTTTTGGCGATGAGATCGACATCGGCGAAACGGCAGACGGCGGCGATATAGGGCTTTTTCAGATCGATTTCTTCGATGGCAGCTTTCTTCCCTTTGAGCGTGGCTCCGGCGCGAAGCTCTTCCTCCACTCTCTTCATAATGGCGGGCGTGGCCGAGCCGCCGAACTTGCCTTTGAACTTGACTCCGTTCCAGTTCCACGGATTGTGGCTCGATGTGATCATCACTCCGCCGGCAGCGTCCCGGTGCTTCACGGCATAAGAAACTGCCGGCGTGGGTGTGTAGTCATTCGCGAGCTTTACCGGAATGCCCGCGTCGGCAATGGTTTCCGCGGCCGCCCGCGCGAAACGCTGGGAAGCGAAGCGGGTGTCGTATCCGATGATGACACCGTGCTGCGAGTCTTCATACTTCAGCACGTAGGAAGCGATGGCACCGGCCACAAGCCGCACGTTGTCGAAAGTGAAGTCGTCGGCGATGATGCCGCGCCAGCCGTCGGTTCCGAATTTGATGTCTTTTGCCATATTCAATTACGTGTTCGCCGTCAGTCGCTTAAAGGCAGCTAGAATTTCAGCAAAAGTCAGCGCTTGGTTTGCATGCGGATGTTGATCCAATAGTCTCCGTGCGGCGGAGGGCTGAGCTTGCCATCCTGAAGGGCCGTGCGGGCGCAAACTGCCAGTGCCGTTTCCGGATAGACCAGTACTTGCAGCACTTTGCCCTCCGCATCGAGTTTGAGGAACATATCGAACGGGTCCAGGCTCGCGCCCGAAGGCATGGACTGCTTGCACTGCTTTAGGCTGGACAGATACTTTGCAGAAAACTCTTTCCCCATCGCATCGTCGTACTGTTTGCCCGCGAAGGTTTTCAAGTTCGCGTCGACCGCGGCAGCAGCGTCAGATAGTTGCTTCTTGTCCGTTGCAAGGCAGACGGAAGCGAAAACAGCGAGGACGAGCAAGGGCATCACAAAACTTGAACTGAATTTCAACATTTCCACTCGCTTTCAGGCAAATCCGTTTCACTCTAGCTTGAAACGGTTGGGTTGAGAGCAACTGCTATTCTTGATCACACCAGTTTGTGCAGCTTTTTCTCGTCCAAATACTTCACCACTTTGCCAACGTCCTGCGCATGCTGCCGCGTAGTAATGAGCAGAGCGTCGTCGGTTTCGACGACCACCAGATCGCTCACGCCGATCGCCGCAACAAACTTTCCCGGAGCGTGAACATAGTTGCCGCGAGCGTTAAGAACGAACACACCCGCGCCATGGATGATGTTGCCTTCGGGCGGCTTGCTCTTGCTGATGTGGTGCTCGTGCAGAGCGGTCCAGGAGCCCAGGTCATTCCACCCGAAGTCGGCAGGCAAACAGAAAATGTTGGCGGCCTGCTCGCCTTTCGCGGAACGCGGCTCGAGCACAGCATAATCGATGCTGATGTTTTCGCACTTGGGATAGAGGCGGCGGAAGGTTGCGGCGAACTTCGATGTGCCGAAGGCCGTGGCGATTTGCGCCAGCAAGGGCGCAGTGTTGGGCAGATGCTCCCTAAGAGCGTTAGCCAGAGTGCGAGCGCTCCACAGGAACATGCCGCTGTTCCAGAAATAATTCCCCGCGGCCACGAACTCGGCGGCCTTGGCGGCGTCGGGTTTTTCCGTGAAGCGGCGGACGCGGAGAGCTTCGCCGCGAAGAGAATTTCCAGCTTCAATATAGCCATAGCCGGTTTCCGGACGCGTAGGTTTGATTCCGAGCACAACAATGTTCTCTCCGGCGGCCGCGAGTTCCGCACCGCGCTCGACCGTGGCGCGAAAGCGCTTTTCATCGGCGATCACGTGATCGGACGGGAACATTCCGATCACCGCGTCGGCGTTCTCACGCAGTAAAAGAAAAGCTGCGAGGCCGATGGCAGGAGCAGTATTTCTTCCTACCGGTTCGGCCAGCACTTGCGCCTTCGGCAGTCTTGGAAGCTGTTTCTCGATTGCGCGGCGAAGATCGCCGTTCGTAATCACCCAAAACCGCTTTGGCGAGGCCAGCAGCAGAAGGCGCGCGACGGTCTGCTGAATCATGGTCTGCTTGCCGTCGAGCGCGAGCAATTGCTTGGCGCGCTTCTTCCGGCTGAGAGGCCAGAAGCGCGTGCCGCGCCCTCCCGCGAGAATCACAGGGTAGAAATTTGAATTCTTAGCCACGGTTTTTCATGGGTGAGTACATTTCATTTCCAACACAAAACCAGAACCTTGAACCAGGCCACAAAACTTGAGAATTACATTCTTGTTTCCGGCTCGGGCAGCGACTTGCCCGGAACATACGCTCTTAGGAATTCAAGTGTCCACTGCGGCCGCACAGTAAAGGTTTTCACGCACGCGGGGACTACGACGGCGTCGCCCCGGGCCAGCGTCACCGGCTCCATTCCTGCAACTTCCACGACGCCGCATCCCTCGACCGCAACCAGAATCTGCGCGGAACTCTTGCCTGAATCGTCGCCCGTGTTCAACTCGAGCGCGGCTTTCGCCTCAAACATCTCGACCACGAAGTACGGAGCAGCCACCAGCGACGAGCTACGGTTTTGACCACCCTGGATTTGCACTGGGGCCGACCGGATCACCTTTCCTGACGCAACTTTCGTTTTCACCGCCGCCAATCCCTCTTTCAGATGCAGTTCGCGCCCACGGCCATAGTCATACAGGCGGTACGTGGTGTCGGACTGTTGCTGGGTTTCGACGATCACCGATCCCGGCCCCAGCGTGTGAACTGTTCCCCCGGCCACATAAATCATGTCGCCGGCGTAGACGTTGAGCCAGTTCAATAATTCTTCCGCGAGGTTCTCGTGGATCGCGTGTTCAAGTTGCGCCACCGTTACGCCGGGCTTCAGCCCCAGCGCGATCTGCGCTCCGGGCTTGGCGTGCGCCACGTACCAGCATTCCGTCTTGCCCCACGGCTGCCCGACCTGGCGTGCGCGCTCATCATCGGGATGAACCTGCACGGAAAGCTTTTCATGCGGGAATAGAAACTTCATCAGCAAGGGAAAACGCCGCGAATCGCGGGCGGCGGCGCCCACCAGTTCGCGCTCATACTGCTCGCTCAGTTGCGCCAGGGTTTTCCCGGTGAGAGGTCCATTGGCAATTATGCAGTTGTCGCCGGTCAACCACGCCTCGCCGATTTTTTCTTCAAACTTGTGATTGGGATAGATTGGCGAGAGGTCGTGCGTTCCCCAGGGGCGCGGGTCAAAACCGGGCAGCATCAGCAGTGGATACAGCTTTTCCATAAAGTTTTGCTGCGTAAAATCTATGCCGCCTAAAATCTGCGCTCAAACAAAAGGCCGCCCCGCAAACCAGAGCAGCCTAATCGACTCTCGTCGGCACAATCACGAAGCAAAGTTCAGCCCGCGGGACGAAGACCCAGGCTGCGCCGCCGCTCACAACGCGGCAAAGAACTTCCGCATACGCTCCAGGCCGCGATCTAACTCGGCTTTCGAGGTGGCATAGGAAACGCGAATATGTTCTCTGGTGCCGAAGCCCTCACCCGGCACCGTGGCCACGTGGGCTTCGCGGAGCAGCTTTCCGGCCACGTCTGAAGCCGACTCCACTCCTCCGGATCCAAAAAACGCTGACACGTTGGGATAGGCATAGAACGCGCCTTCGGGCAACGTGCAGGTCACGCCCGGAATCGAGCGCAAGCCCTTCACCACATTATCGCGGAGTTCGATATATTCCCGCCGCATTTGCTCCACGCACTCCTGCGGACCTTTCAGCGCAGCCACTGCCGCTTTCTGCACAATCGAAGTCGGATTCGACGTGGACTGGCTCTGCAGCTTGGCCATCGCACTCACCACCGCGGCCGGAGCCAGCGCGTAGCCCAGGCGCCAGCCCGTCATAGCGTAGGTTTTCGATAGCGATCCGAGCACCACTACGCGCTCGTGAAATTCGCGCAACGACCCCAGAGAAAAATTCTTGCCCGTGTAATTCAAGTAGACGTAGCACTCGTCGGACAAAACCCAGATGCCGCGCTGGTGCGCCAGTCGAACTACCTCGGTCATGTCTTCCGCTTTCATGACCGCTCCTGAAGGATTCGACGGCGAGTTGAGAATGATCGCTTTGGTCCGCGGCGTGATCAGCCGGGCGACCATCTCGGTAGTCACCCGGAATCCCTGGGCTTCGTCCGATTCGAGCAGCACGCAGTTCCCGCCGGCATAGCGCACGATATCTTTGAACGAAACCCAGTACGGAACCGGCAGAATCACTTCGTCGCCGTGATCCACCAGAACCTGTATCGCATTGAACAGCGCGTGCTTGCCTCCGGTGGAGGCGATTACTTCCTCACGCCGGTAATTGGAATCGAAATCCACGGAGTGACGGTGCACAATCGCGTCGCGCAACTCGGCCGTGCCCGGGACGGCGGTGTATTTGGTGAAGTTGCCTTGAATGGCCGAGATGGCTGCGTCCTTGATGTGTTGCGGTGTGGCGAAGTGCGGTTCGCCCGCGCCGAAGTCGACCACGTCGATGCCCTGGGTTCGCAGCTTGTCCGCCTCCGCCACCACCGCCATCGTGGCGGAAGGCTCGATGCGGTTGATCCTGTCGGTGAGTTGTGCCGCTTCCGTGGTTGCAGTGGTCATGGTTTCGTTTTCCTCCTGCGCGCGACTTCTTTTCGCGGGACTTGTCGCGGGACTTCCGTGATCTCGTGAACCCCCTGCAGCTTGTAGGCCGGGTCCAGTTTTTCGCGCAGCTTCTGCTCAACCACCTCCGGCACTAAACCCCTTACCGGCCCACCGGCTTCCGCCACTTCGCGCACCAGCCGCGAGCTGACATACGAATACTTGTCGGCGGGCATCATGAACACCGTCTCCAGCGTGGGTTCGAGCTTGCGGTTCAGCAGCGCCATCTGCAATTCATATTCGTAGTCGCTTACCGCCCGGATGCCGCGCAACACGCAAACCGCTTCCATCGACTTGGCATACTCGACCATCAACCCGCCGAACATGTCGATGCGAACATTCTTGAGATGCCCGGTCAGCGTCCGTAACATCTCCATCCGCTCGGCCACGCTGAACATCGGGCTCTTCTCCGAGTTGCGCAGAATCGCGACCACCAGTTCTTCAAAGATCTTCGCTCCCCGCTCAATCAGGTCGAGGTGCCCGTTGGTGGGCGGATCGAACGAACCGGGATAGATCGCAATGCCCTTGTTCAAAAGTCCTCACAGGAACAGACCGAGCCAAGCAGAAGACGCAATAGAAGATTTTAAGCGGCGGCAGCAGAGATGGCAATCGCGACCATCAGATGGCCGAGTGAAGCCGGTCACAGCATTCGTTCCATGTACAGCGCCCCCGCGATCGGGTTCGGGCGATACGCAGCGACCTCTTTGAATCCCAGTTTGCGGTACATGGCGACCGCATCTTTCATCACCGGTTCGACGGTGTCAAGGCGCATGTGGCGATAGCCGATCTGGCGGGCTTCGGCGAGGATGCGTTCGGCGAGCGCGCGGCCCAGCCCCTTGCCGCGAAATTGCGGACGCAAGTAAAGCCTCTTCATTTCGCAGATGTCGGACTCAAGGTTCGGCAATGCAAGCTTGTGCAGCGCGACGCAACCCGCGACATTGCCTGCATGTTCCGCGATCAGCAGGCAGCCTTCGGGCGGAGCGTAATCGCCCGGGAGTCCGGCAAGTTCTCGATCGAAGTTCTGGAAACACAGGCTGAAGCCGAGCGATCGCGCGTATTCAAGAAATAGCTCGCGGGTTTGTGCGATCTGGGTTGGGGACTCGGCTTGAGCAATCGTCAAATCTTTCACCGCGGGGACCACTGGGGTCACAGAGGAACTCGATGGTCGTTTCTGCTCGGTCTGCATGTTTTCTCTGTAACCTCTGCGTTCGGAGCCTGCCCTGAGCGAAGTCGAAGGGTGGTGAACATTCTGCGGCGTTAGACTAGGCGTTCTATCCCATCAGCATTCCGCCATTCACGTTCAGCACGTGCCCGGTGATGTACGACGCTTCATCCGATGCCAGAAACGCCACGGCGCTGGCCACGTCTTCGGGAGCGCCCACGCGGCCAAGCGGAATTTGCTCGACCGCGGTCTGCTTGAACTCGTCGCCCAGTCCCGCGGTCATGGCGGTTTCGATGAAGCCCGGCGCAACGGCGTTGCAAGTAATGTTTCGCGATCCAACTTCGCGCGCTATCGCCATGGTGAGCCCGATCAATCCCGCTTTCGACGCGGCGTAGTTCGCCTGCCCGGCCTGCCCCATCTGACCAAAAACGCTGGTGACGTTGATGATGCGTCCCCAGCGCTGCTTGAGCATGGACCCAATCACCTGCTGAATGCAGAGATACGCCGAGGTGAGATTGGTCTGCAGCACGGCATCCCAATCGCCGCGCTTCATGCGCATGACGAGTTGGTCGCGCGTGATGCCGGCGTTGTTGACCAGGATGTCGATTTTTCCAAACTGCCCGATTATGGCTTTCACCGCGGACTTGATCTGTTCCTCGTCGCCGACGTCCAGCACAAACGCTGCCGCCTTGCCGCCGGCGGCGCTAATTTCGTTCACCACTTCGCTGAGCTTTTCCCGATTGCGCGCGGCCACGGCGACCGTCACTCCTGCGCCAGCCAGGTTTACTGCGCAAGCCCGCCCAATGCCCTGCGACGCTCCCGTGACCAGCGCCACGCGCCCGGAAAGAGACATTTTAGGATTCTCCCGATTGAATCTTCAGATTGGAAATGAATCTTCAATTCGTCTGTTGGAACGCCGAATTATACGCGCCGCCGCTCTATCCGGCGCGCTGCAGCCGCCAAATTAACACATCGAGCCTGCGGGCAAAGTGCAGCAAAAGGCGCTTCATCCGGCAACGCTATTCCCGCGGCAGCTGCCACACTGATCGTTTCCAATTCCGCTTCAGCATCCTGCAGCGGCCACGCGGCGTGATGAATCTCACCCCGATAAACCTGACGGCGAGCGACCGAACAAGCCAACGCCACCGGCCAAGGCGCCGCATACGCCGCCAGCATCGCCGCATCGAGAGGGGGATGCGCCCGCGCGTATGCTGGCGCCGCCAACGACGTGTACAGCAGCAGCGCGTACGCGGCCACTACGCCCAATGCCGGGTTTTCGCATAGACTGCGAGTTTACAACCCCCCCCGCAAGTCGAGTTGTCATTCCTGTAACAATTGCGCGTTGCCGCATTGCGAAGTACCATGCAGACACTCCCATGCCTCAACCTGCCATGAATGAAGTGATCGCCATGCCCGAGCCTTCCAACAAGAATTCCTCACCAGTGGACGCGAATAGGTCTGGACATCGCTCGACGCAGCTACCGTCGGCGGTCGATGGCCCGACCGTGGTCGAAAAGCCTTCAGCGGAGCCTGCCATCGAAGTCTTCGCCGTATTCGGCGCCGAGCCTGAGATCCAGGCCTACGCCATGGCCAAGTATTCGCGCTCGGCGCTGTCGATGAAAGAGTCTCTCCGCGAGATCAGCGCGCAGAAGGCGGAGAAGTTTCTCAACACCTTTTACTTTCAATACGGTCACCGCTCGATTGCCGACCTGGCGCACATTGCGCTGGCGGTCGAGAGGCTTTCGATTCTCGCCGCGATCGAATTGGCCGACGAACAGCGCTGGGACGGCCAGGAGCGCTCCACCCGCTATCAGGATTTCAAGAAGAGCGGCTATTACATCCCCGATTTCGGCGCCGACGACGAAGCCCGCAAGCTCTACCGTGGCACTCTCGATTTTCTCTTCGCCGAGTACGAGGCGCTCTCGGCGCACATGACGCAGTATCTGATCAGCATCACGCCCAAGCCCGCCGAAATGAAGCAGGAAGCCTATGAACGCACGCTGAAGGCCCGGGCTTTCGACATCACCCGGTATCTGCTGCCGCTGGCCACGAACACGTCGCTGGGCGAGATCGTCAATGCGCGCACGCTGGAAGCGCAGGTGGCGCATCTGCTTTCGCATACCCACCGCGAAGTCCGTCAGTTGGGTGAGTCGCTGAAGAAGGCGGCAACGTCGGCGGCTTACAACGTGAATGCGGAGTCGTTGCGCGATCTGGTGGAAAAAATCCGCGCGGTGAATGCTGATCTTGGCGCGCGAGCTGAGGCTGAATTGCTGCGCGAGGTGCGCGTCGCGCCCACGCTGGTGAAGTATGCCGATCCGAATTCCTACGAGATGGAAACGCGCCGCGAACTGCGGCAGGCGGCAGGCGAACTGCTGGCACACGAGCAGCTTGCGCCGTCGAAGGCGATTGTCGATTTGCTCGATGAAGAGCCGCTTGAAGTTGAAATCGCGACCACGCTGCTCTACGAGCATTGCCATCATTCTTACCGGCAGGTGCGGCAGGCGGTGCAGGTGGCGGGCGAGCGCCGCCGCCGCGAAATCATCGACATTGGCCTTCGCCATCGCGGCAAGCACGACGAAATGCTGCGCGCCTTCCGCGCGGGGCAGCAGTTCCGCTTCGACATCCTCATGGACACGGGCGGCTTCCGCGACATGCACCGTCACCGCCGCTGCATCCAGGTGATGCAGGGGTTCACCACGCAGCACGGCTACGAGATGCTGCTCGATGTGGAAGATGCCGGCGTGTGTCCTCGCTTCGATGCCGCCATGCGGCGCACGCAGGCAGCAGTTGAGAAGCTCGCCGCGCGCAACGCGCCCGAAGCGGAAGAGAATTCGCAGTACGCGATTCCGCTGGCCTATCGCAAGCGCGCACTGTTCAAGATGGACTTCGCCGAAGCCGTCTACATCTCCGAGCTGCGCACCACGCCGGCGGGACATGTTTCCTACCGCAACGTGGCTTATGCGATGTACGAGGCGGTGGCGCGGAAGTATCCGGCGCTGGCTAAGTATTTTCGCGTGCACGATGTCACGGCGCCGGTGGATCTGCTGCAGAGGTAGGAGCTTGGCATTCAGGAAACCGGTATTTTTCTCTTGACGTTAACATTGCAACATTGTTGCAATGTTGAACGTGGCCGGAATCTGGCCGCGGGTTAAGAGGTGGCCAATGATGCCGACGATTCGGATTGACAATGAAGTTTGGGATTATCTGAAAAGCAAGGCTGCGCCTTTCGAAGACACTCCGAACGACGTATTAAGGCGCGAACTCAAGATCGTCGCGGCGCGTCCTGCGGCTGCGACGACCACCGCCAGCCAAGGTGCCAGCCGCACTCATCTCAAGCCGGGCAAGGACTACAGTTATCAACCCATAAACGGATTTTGCCTGGAGGGTCTCCACAAAGACGGCAAGTCGGCTTCTTGTCATTCATACTCGGAGATGTTGAAGCTGGTAAGCAGCTATCTGTGGCTTCGGCACATGGATTCGTTCGCAAAGGTTGCGCTTGATCTCCGCGGGAAGAAGCGGCCATATTTTTCAAAGAATCCGGCAGAACTTAGGAAACCACACAAGCTCGCAGCTAGTGACATTTTCGTGGAAACGAATTTGAGCGCAAACAATATTGTCGCCCTAAGCCGCGTTCTGCTGGAGAAGTTGGGCCACGACCCCGATTCGCTGGTACTCGTGTGAGAAGGTTTACCCTGCTGCGGACACTTCAAGGAGGTGCATCGTGAAGCTTAGCTTCCCTAAATCGGGTCTGCGCAATCCCAGAAATTCGAGAGAACTTTATCTCCGCGTGGAAGAAGCCGTGGATTGCGATGGCTCAGAATCTAGACGCGCCGTCCACGACTCCGAGGGCGAACTGGAACCGCTTCCGCCCCACTATCACCTGACTGCTCTTGGAAGGTTCCCAGATGCCGGACCGCATTGCTATGCGATCGGCGGAGAGCTGCCGGTTGATGTATACGAGTCCACGCGCACGGCGACTAGGACTTTCGCGTCGGAGCACTCTCGCCAGCGATCTGTAGCAACCTCTAGATTTATCTTGATACTGCCAGTCCCCGCAGCTAGAATCTGATCAAGAGGCACCTGTGCCGCGTTCTGTCAAGATCGCTCCGGAGATCGACGCCAAACTTTACGCGGAGCTCGTCTCCGTCGCCAAAGAGAACGGGCAGTCGCAGCGGTTTGTGCTGGAGCGGGCGCTGGAGCATTACCTGCACAACGTGGTCCCTTCGCAGCGCATGGTGAGGCCTGAGGTCATGGCCGCCTATCGCCGCTCCAACGAAAAGTATCGTGAGTTGTATAAGAAACTGGCCAAGTAAATGGCCGAGCGCGTCTATCTGACCGTGGCTGAAGTGGTCGCGATCCACCATCACCAGATCGAGGAGTACGGCGGCGAGCATGGGCTGCTGAATCACGGCGCATTGGAAGCCGCAGTTTTCCGTCCGCAAACAGGTTACTACAACGACTTGAGCGAAGAGGCGGCCGCGCTGCTGGAATCGCTGGTCAATAATCACGCGTTCCTGGACGGCAACAAGCGCGTGGGATTTGCGGCAACGCACACGTTTCTGCTGCTGAACGGATTCGATCTGGACCTCACCAGCAAGGCCGCCTTCACGTTCATGATGAAAACGATGACGGAAGGCAAGTTCCGTTTCGCTTTGCTTCATGAATGGATCGCCACGCATCTCGTACCCTTCTCCAAGTAGTCACATTTCGTTTGTCATCCTGAGGCAGCGGAGTCCACGGCGAAGCCGAGGACTCCCGACGAAGGACCACTGCACGTGGTTGGCGCCACAGCCGCAGCCGCAGCCGACGAAACCAAAGGTCCTTCGATCCGCAAAAGCGCGGGCCGCAGGATGACAAGCGTAGCGATTGCCCATTTCGGGATGATTTCCACTGTTTATTATCAAGATTCGCCTTTTATTCGCTTCATTCTATATGTATAATCCGGCCAGATCAGTTCTGCATTTCTAAAGGAGCCACACTTCCATGGCGGATGAACGGGGCAAGGCAATTGAGTTGGCGGTTGCGCAGATTGAAAAGCAGTTTGGCAAAGGCTCGATCATGCGGTTGGGGTCGAAGGAAGCGATCGTCCCCATCTCGGTGATCTCGACTGGCGCGATCTCGTTTGACGCGGCTCTCGGCGTGGGCGGCTTTCCGCGCGGACGCGTGGTTGAAGTCTTCGGACCGGAGTCTTCCGGAAAAACCACCATCACTCTGCAAGTGATCGCCGAAGCGCAAAAGACCGGCGGCATGGCCGCATTCGTGGATGCCGAGCACGCGCTCGATCCCGGCTATGCGAAGAAGCTGGGCGTCGACGTCGACAACCTGCTGGTCTCGCAGCCTGACTATGGCGAGCAGGCGCTGGAGATCACGGAGGCGCTGGTGCGCTCGAACGCCATCGACGTGCTGGTGGTGGATTCAGTCGCCGCGCTCGTGCCCAAGGCCGAACTCGACGGCGAAATGGGAGACAGCCACATGGGCCTGCAGGCGCGGCTGATGTCGCAGGCGTTGCGCAAGCTGACGGGGACGGTTTCCAAGTCGCGCACCTGTTTGATCTTTATTAATCAGATCCGCGAAAAGATTGGCGTGATGTTCGGCAATCCCGAAACCACCACCGGCGGGCGCGCGCTGAAATTCTATTCGTCGGTGCGCGTGGATATCCGCCGCATCGCTGCCATCAAAGAGGGCGACATCGTTACCGGCTCGCGCACCCGGGTCAAGGTAGTGAAGAACAAAGTGGCCGCGCCCTTCCGCGAGGCCGAGTTCGACATTCTCTATGGCGAGGGTATTTCGCGCGAAGGCGATCTGCTCGATTTGGCGGTGAACAACAACATTCTGGAAAAATCCGGGTCGTGGTTCAGCTACAAAGGCGAGCGCATCGGCCAGGGCCGCGAAAATGCCCGCCAGTTCCTCAAAGACAACAAAGACACCATGGCCAAGCTCGACGCCGAAGTGCGCAAGGCGCTGGGACTGATCCCGGCTGCAGCGCAGCCCGCGGCCGCGGCACAAGCTTCTACAGGCATCGCCAAGGTCGCAACCATGCCCACCGGCACCGATGCAGGCAAAATTCCGGCGGCCAGACGATAGGCCCTTTACCTCATCCGCGAAAGAAACACTCACCCTGCCGGCGGCCGTGCAGTTGAAAAGCTGCACGGCTCCGCGTTTCTGGACACAGTATTTCTGGGCGCCTCGCGCTGCCGGCGGCTCAGGGCGTAAAATTAACGACGCCTTTAGTTCTCTGTCCCAAACTAGACTAGATGGAGATCCCCGAATGAAAAGCCGACTGCTAGCCTTCCTGCTCGTCGCACTAGCTGCTGCTCAGTCGTTCGCCGCCGATGGAAAGACCGTTTCCTACAAGAGCGGCGACGAAACCGTGCAAGGCGTGCTTTACGTGCCCCCCGGCAAAGGACCGTTCCCCGCGCTGGTCGTTGTTCATGAATGGTGGGGTCTCAACGACTGGGTGAAAGATCAGGCCTCAAAGCTGGCGGATGAAGGCTACGTGGCGCTGGCTGTCGATCTCTATCGCGGCAAGGTGGCCACTACGCCAGACATGGCTCACGAAATCATGCGCGGCGTCCCTGAAGACCGTGCCCAGCGCGACCTTCACGCCGCCGTGGAATTTCTTGAGTCGCAGCCCAGCGTCAACAGAGCGGGCATCGGCTCCATCGGATGGTGCATGGGCGGCGGTTACTCGCTCGATGTCGCGCTGCAGGAGCCAACTCTGGCTGCAACCGTCATCAACTACGGCCATCTCGCCACCGATCCCGCGGCGCTCAAGAAAATCAACGCTCCAATCCTGGGACTATTCGGCGCGCAGGATCGCGGCATCACGCCCGACGACGTCAACAAGTTCGCGGAAGCTCTGAAACAGCTCGGCAAGAAAGTGGACATCAAGATTTACCCCGACGCCGGCCATGCCTTCGAAAATCCCAACAACAAAGACGGTTACCGCGCCGAAGATGCCGCCGACGCCTGGAAGCGCACGGTCAGCTTTCTGGCCGAGAACCTGAAAAAATAAACGGCAAGGCCCATTTTTTCTAGGGCGCGAATTTCCACTTGCCAGAAGATGCTGATCTGGTTACTATGTCGCATCCCGCAATGCTCCCCACGATGAATATCGGCGAGACCATCCGGAACTACCGGCTGCAGAGAGGCATGTCTCAGGGCGACATCGAAAAGCGCACTGGCCTGCTCCGCTGCTACCTGTCGCGCGTGGAAAACGGCCACACCATCCCTTCGCTCGACACACTGTCGAAGATCGCCGGCGCCATGGAGATTGCGCTTTCGCAGTTTTTCTCCGAGTCCGGGCACAGCAACGGTTCCAAGGGCTTGCCCCAGCTTTCCGACGACGAAGTTCGCTTCCTGAGCCAGATCCGCCGCTACGCCACCAACCTCAACGACAGCGACCGACGCCTGGTTCTCGCCATGGTCAAGAAAATGGCGTCGAATTCGAAGTAAAGCTTCAGACCTCAGCCGTCGGACCTCAGACCGCAGCAAGAACTCTTCTGCCAGAGCACAAAGGTAGGCCCCTGTGTGCGCGGAAGCCGTAAGAGAAATTGGGCAGCCGCTATCCCAGGTCCGAAGGTCCGAGGTCTGAGGTCCGACGTCCGCCCTCCCCTTACTTTCGTACCATCACCTCGGTGACCGTCGGGTACCTCGTCCATAAGCCTCACACCTCCTACACTGTGGCCTGGAGACTCCCCGTGACCACCGATGAGGAATTGAGCGTTCTCGAGACCCAGCTGCGGCGGCTGAAGATCGAGTACGAAACCTACTTCAACAACCCGACCAAACGGCCTCCCACCGACATCGAGTGGAAGGTGCTCTCCCTACTGCGCAAATTTTCCGACGGCGGCCGCATGAGCTTCTCCCAGCGCTTCCGTTACAACGAAATGGCCCAGCGTTACGCCATCTACAGCGATCTTTGGCGCAAGAAGTCCCGCATCCGCGAAGAAGGCTATCGCCGCCCGCAGGATGCGCTTCTCTCCGTGCAAGGCGTCCGCCCTGAAGAGGAACACAAACCCCAACATCCCCCCGTCTACGGTTTGAGTCATGCTGCCGCGGCGGCCGCCGTTACCGCGCCGCAGCCCTTCACTCTGCACACCGTAGACCACGCCGAGAGCGAACAGGTCGAGCGCCTGTACAACACCTTGGTCGCGGCTAAGAAAAAAGCCGGCGAAAACGTCTCCGGCAGCTTCGATTCGTTCACCACCTTCGTCCAGAAAAAAACCGAGCAGATTCGCAAGCAGTACGGTTGCCAGGGGGTCGAATACTCGGTGGAATTGATCGAAGGCCAGGTTAAGCTGAAAGCCAAGGCGAAGACGTAAGACCGGTATGGCGGTCTGCTTCGCGCCCTTCGCGAAACCTTTGCGTTCTTTGCGGTTAGGTTTCTTCCTTCCACCAGCCAAGCTCTCGATCGCAAAGCGCCAAGGCCGCCCCCTCAGATTGCTGATAGAATTTTCAGTCGCCTCGCAAGGCGCCCATCCCGTGTTCGAGGCCACTCATGTCTCCGACGCTCTCCAAAATCCGCCGTGCCATCCTCAGCGTCACTGACAAAACTGGCCTTGCCGATTTCGCCCGCCAACTCGCGCAGCTCGGCGTCGAACTCATTTCCACCGGAGGCACGGCCAAGCTGCTGCGCGACTCGGGAATTGTCGTCAAAGATATTTCCGAACTCACCGGCTTTCCCGAAATGCTCGATGGCCGCGTCAAAACTCTTCATCCCAAAGTGCACGGCGGTATTCTGCATCGCCGCGAAGATCCCGCGCACCGCGCCGCCGTCGCCGAGCATGCGATCGCTCCCATCGACATGGTTGTCGTCAACCTCTACGCATTTGAAAAAACTGCGGCCAAGCCCGGCGTGCCCTTCGACGACCTCATCGAAAACATCGATATCGGCGGACCCTCCATGATCCGCTCCGCCGCCAAGAATTTCCACGATGTGGCCGTCGTGACATCACCCGCCGACTACAACTCCATTGCGGAAGAGATGACCCGTTCCGGCGGCGAGCTCTCGCTTGAAACTAAGTGGCGCTTGGCGCAGAAAGCTTTTGCCACTACTGCCGCTTACGATTCCGCCATCGCCTCCACGCTCGAGCGCGTCACCGCCAACGGCAACTTCCATCTCCAGCCCACAACGGAGACTTTTCCCAAGACCCTTCGTCTTTCGTTTCAGAAAACTCTCGATCTCCGCTACGGCGAAAACCCGCACCAGAAAGCGGCCATGTATTCCGACGGCTCGGCAGCGGGCGTGGCCAACGGATGCCAGCTTCAGGGCAAGGAACTTTCTTACAACAACATCGTCGATTTGCAAGCCGCATGGGATCTCGCTCAGGAATTCAGCGCTCCCGAAGATGCCCCGGTCTGCGCCATCATCAAGCACACCAACCCCTGCGGCACTGCGACTGGCAAGACTCTGGCCGAGGCTTACAAAAAAGCTCTCGAATGCGATCCGGTGTCGGCCTTCGGCGGCGTCATCGCCGTCAACCGCGCGCTCGATGGCGAAGCGGCCGAGGAAATGCACAAGCTGTTTCTCGAAGTCATCGCCGCACCCGCGTTCGACGAAGCCGCGAAAGCGAAATTCGCTACCAAGAAAAATCTGCGCCTGGTGGAGGTCATCGCAACAGAGGAGAAATGGGTGCTGAAAAATGTCTCCGGAGGAATTCTCGTGCAAGATGCCGATATCCGCCCGCTTCAACCCTCCGACTTGAAAGTTGTCACGCAACGCCCGCCCACTCCCGAAGAAACGCGCGCGATGCTGTTCGCTTGGAAAGTTTGCAAGCACGTAAAATCCAACGCCATCGTCTATGCTCGTGACGGCCAAACCATCGGCGTGGGCGCAGGCCAGATGAGCCGCGTCGACTCCGCCAAACTCGGTGCTATGAAAGCCCAGCTACCGCTCAAAGGAACCGTCGCCGCCTCTGACGCGTTTTTTCCTTTTCCCGATGGCGTGGAAGAAATCGCTAAAGCCGGCGCCACCGCCATCATTCAGCCCGGCGGCTCGCAGCGCGACCCCGAAGTCATCGCCGCCGCCGACCGTCTCGGTCTCGCCATGCTCGTCACCGGCGTTCGCCATTTCCGCCATTGACGGATCGTTGAATTCTTGATTGTGATCGTGCGCGGCCCGGTTCGACCTTATCCCTAATTTTTAGGCACGCGCATTTTCTCTGCGTCCTTCGCGAAACCTTTGCGTCCTCTGCGATTAGGTGATCGTTTATTCCGTTGACGAACTGTTAAGCGTGATAATTGCCCTTCAACCGACAATCGACAAATCAATAACCAGCGGCCGTCGATCCCTTTACCTAAATTGACAATCTCCTCCGCAGTCCCTGTCCTTCCGGTTCGCTTCTGCGCTCAGCGGCGCCTCAGTGTTGTTCCCCATCCTCACTCGATCGGTTAGAATAAGAGCACCCCGTCCGCCGCGGCGTTGCATCCAATCGCTATGGTTTCGGGAGTTTGCATTCTTAATCCAACCGAGTCCAGAGCCGCCGGATTCGACAGAGACAGATTCAACAGAGTCAGATTTAACAGAGTCAGGTTCAACAGGATCACGTTCAGCATGGTCAGGTTCAGCATGAAAAGATTTGTTCTTATCACTATGGCTCTCTCGGCGGTCGCCGCAGCTGCCCAGACGTCCTCTGCCGGCAACCAACCCACGCCTTCTTTGCCCCGTAAATCCGACCGCGCCGCCGCCTATTATCATTACACTCTCGCGCACATGTACGAAGAGCAGGTCACTATGTACGGCCGCAGTGAGATGGCCGGCAAAGCCATCGAAGAGTATCGCGCCGCCATCGACGCCGATCCCTCCTCCGAATACCTCACCTCCGGTCTCGCCGAGCTCTACGCAAAAACCGGACGCATCCGCGACGCCGTCCTCGAGGCCCAGGACATCATCAAGCGGGATCCCAACAACCTCGAAGCTCACAAGCTTCTCGGTCGCATCTATCTTCGCTCTCTCGGCGATATGCCCGGCGGCAGCGGCTCCGATAACGTGCTCAAGCTGGCCATCGAGCAGTACGAGCAAATCATCAAGATCGAGCCCGACAACGTCGACGATCGCCTGCTGCTCGGCCGCCTCTACCGCTACGACAACGATCTGCAGAAAGCCGAAGGCGAACTTAAAGCCGCCGTCAAACTCGATCCCGGGTCCGAAGAGGCCGTCACCAGCCTCGCCCTCCTCTACACCGATGAAGGCGACACCGCTCGCGCCCTGCAGGTGCTCAGTTCCGTGCCCGACAATTCCCGCTCCGGCAAGCTCTACGCCGCTCTGGGCGCGACTTACGAGCAGCGCAAGGATTACAAGAGCGCCATCGAGGCCTACCGGCACGCCATTCAGTTGGATCGCGACAATCTCGATTCAATTCGCGGCCTCGCCGAAAATCTTTTAAATGACGGCCAGATCGACGCCGCGCTCGATCAATACAAGGTCATCGCCGACGCCAATCCTGAAGACGCGCAAACTTACCTGCGCATCTCGGAAATCTACCGCCGCCAGGGCAAGTACGATCAGGCTCTGGAGAGCCTGAAAAAAGCCGAAGCCATGGTCCCCGACGCCCTGGAAGTTCCTTACAACATAGCCTTGGTGTATGAGGCGCAGGGACGCAATGACGATGCGGTCAAGATTTTGCTGGATCTGAGCAAGAAGACCGAGAAGCCCGACAACAACTACACCTCCGCCGACCGCAATAATCGCAGCATCTTCATCGAGCGCCTCGGCATGGTCTATCGCGATCAGGAAAATTACCCGGCCGCGGTCGAAACCTTCCGCAAGATGCTTCCTCTCGGCGATGAAAACGCCAAGACCGGCTATCAGGAAATCATCGACGCTTACCGCGATGCCCGGCAGTGGGCGCAGGCCACCGCCGTCGCCAAAGAGGCCGTGCAAAAGATGCCGGGCGACCGCGATCTGCGCATGGTGCTCGATGCCCAGCTCGCCGACACCGGCGACCCTGACACGGCTCTCGCCGACGTTCGCTCCATGCTCAAAGGCACGCCCGAAGATCGCGAAGTCTACATCCGTCTGGCCATCATGTACACGCGGCTTAAGCGCTGGAACGATGCCGAGCAGTCTCTCGACAAGGCCCAGCCGCTCTCCCTCAAACCCGAGGACAAGGAGTACGTCGACTTTTTGCGCGGAACCGCCTATGAGCGGCAAAAGAATTACGATCAGGCCGAAGCCGAATTCAAGAAGGTGCTGGCCGCCGATCCTCAAAGCGCCGTTACCCTCAACTATCTGGGCTACATGAACGCCGATCGCGGCGTGCGCCTGGAAGACGCGGTCAACTATATCAAGGCGGCCGTCAGCCTGGAGCCAACCAACGGCGCTTATCTCGATTCCTTAGGGTGGGCTTATTTCAAAATGGGTAAGTACGACCTGGCTGAAGAAAATCTCAACAAGGCTTCCCAGCATCTGAGCTCCGATCCCACGGTGCAGGATCACCTCGGCGATCTCTACCAGAAAACCGGACGTCTCAAGCTAGCCGCGGCCCACTGGGAGCGTGCTCTGCAGGAGTGGAACAAAACCGTCGCTCCCGAAATCGACACCGATCTCGAAGCAGCCACTCAAACCAAACTCGACGCCGCCAGAGTCCGCCTGGCCAAGGAAGAATCGGAAAAGCAGTAGAAGCGCTTCCAAGGTAAACCGCGGTTGCCAGAGTGCAGATGATGTCAGCGTCGCGCCGCGTTGCCCATCATCAGCGCGAAAAGAAGCGGAAGATAAACCACCGTGGCCTGTAACAAGCGGCGGGCCAGCATTTTAGACCGGGCGCTGGCCAGCGGCAGTTTCAGGAAAGCCAATCGAGCTCCAAAATAGAACAGGGAGACTCCCAAAATCACCGCACCCACCATATAAATCCTTCCCGCCATTCCCAGAACGCCAGGCAGGACGCTGATGGGGATGAGAATCACCGAATAGATCAGGATACGGCGGGCGGTTGAGCGCCCGTCTTCCTCCACCACGGGCAACATGCGAACACCGCCTTCGGCATAGTCTTCGCGGTAAAGCCACGCGATCGAGAAAAAGTGGGGGAACTGCCAGACGAAGAGAATCGCGAACAGAACCAGAGTGCTCCACTCAAGGCGTCCGCGCGCCGCGGTCCAGCCGAGGACTCCGGGCATAGCTCCAGGAAAAGCGCCCACAAAGGTGCAGATGGGCGAGATGCGCTTGAGGGGAGTATAGGCAGCGAGGTAGACCACCGACGTTAGAAGAGTCAGCAGCCCAGTCAGCGGATTGGAAAAAATTGCCAGGTAAATCGAGCCTCCAATCGCCGCGATCAGCCCCACGATGGTGGCGTGGAGCAAGGTCATGCGGCGGGCGGGGAGCGGACGCTGCGCGGTCCGGCGCATTTGCGCGTCCACGTCATGTTCCATCACTTCGTTGAGAGCGGCCGTGCCGCTGGAGACCAGGCCGATGCCCAGCAGAGCGTGAAATAACCCCAGGCTAAACCAGGAGGCGCCGGCTTTTTGGGCGCCAAAAAAATAGCCGCACCACGCCGTCATGACAATGAGGCTCGTGACGCGAAGCTTGGTGAGTTCGGCGTAATCCCGCACAAGGGAAGTTGCACGGGTGCGTAAGGCGGAAAAAGGCAGTGTGATCGCGCTCATGAAATAGGCCGTAGAAATTGCTTTACCACGTTGCAGACGTTACAAGTTCGCCCGTTACCCAAGGATTGCATAGGTACTCCGATGGATATTGAAAGTCAAGTATAAACTCGGCGTTCAGCTTCAAACAGGAACCGAATAAATTTCGATTAACTGCTTATCGCTCCATTTACTGGTTGGCAGAAAAGCCAGAAGAGTCAAAAGTTTCCGGCGGATCGAAAAAACATTGGTGCCAAAGGGCCGCATCCGACAGAGTACCAGCTTTCCATTGCTGAAGCGTGGGCAGAGTGGCGGCGATCATGCCTCCGTCGGCGGAATCGAAAATCAATACCAGCCCAGCCAGATCTTGCGGCTTCTTCGCAAGCTCCGCGTAATCCTTGTCGAACAAAGACTTGGCGAATGCCAGCTTGGCTTCGGACCCGCCATCCTTTTCGTTTTCATCTGCCTTCTGCACGCTGACAATCTTCACGTTCTTGCCCCGAAGAGGCTGCCAATCTCCCGGAAATGGCGCAGTTTCCTCCCGGCTGGCCCGAAACAGGTCGGCGGCGGCAGAGGTTGGCGCCGGGCCGGGGTGCGCGTCGGTGTCGGGAATACTATCGGGCATTTCCAGACTGTTGCGCCAGATCCAGCCGCGCGAAAGGCCGGAAATTCGGACATGAACCCAGTCCGGGTTGAAGTCCAACATTTCGAACTCGTCGTGCGCGCTGGCGAGAAACAGCGTCTTCGCATTCAGGCTTGGTGTCGCGACCACGGCCGTGCCTGATTTTCTTACCGCCACCAGGTTCTTCGGATGAGCCTGATTTTTCAGAATCTCCTCCAGGCCGTCGGCCTCAGCTTTCAGACCGCTTGGATCCTCATCTCCCATCTTGTTTCGCGAGGTTTGCGAACCTTGCTGTTCCTGGGCGGCCAAACCCTGAGCCAAGGACGAAGAAAGCGCACCCCCGGTTTCGGGAAGCCTGGGCATGGGCGCCGCCAGCGTTGGCTCGGCCGCGGCCGGCTGTGTGGCCGACGGGGGCGTGACGGAAGTAACCCCGCTCTTGCTGCCGAGAACCTCCGCCAACTGATCGAGCAGATCCTGTTCGAGGCGGCCATTCGAGGTCAGTAACTGGTAACCGGAGCGCGAAGCGACGGAGTCCGCGTACCAGGCCGTCACTTTCGTGCTGATCCGCACTAGAGATCCGCCGGAAGCAGTCGAAACCACCTGCAGGGTGCATTGATAGTAGCCACGCTGATAGCGGTCCAGAGGATGATCCTTCGGAACGGCAAAGCCATCGAGAACCGGCAGCCGCCCGCCCAACGAGGATTGCAATTCCTGCAGCGCCTTTTCCACCGTCACCTTGGATTGGGGAAAGGTCCGTTCGGTGGCATTGCCCTGTGCTGCTGCGCCTGCCGCATAAATCAGCAGCAAAGCGACAGCCAGCAGCGCTTGGATCCCAGGACCGCGGCCCGAAGCGAGGCTGTTCACGGCAGCAACTCCAATTGATCGCGAGGAATCCATCCATGCTGGCCGTCGTGGGTTTCCACTCCGAACCAGTAGGGCGTGGAAATCACAATGAGAACCTCCGTACCAGTGGATAGAGACTTCAGGGTACTCGCCGTGTGGAAGGGTGCGGACTTGAGCGGAGCGCCGGGCGCTTTCACCAGCCGCTCCACCTGCCGGCGAAGATCCTGAACGCGCTGCTCCAAAGTCTGGGCCGGGGCGGATGCGGAGAGCTGTGAGGTTGAAGGCTCCGGGGTGGTGACCTCGACTCGATTTTCCATGACCGGCTGAGGTGTCGGGCCAGCTTGAGATTCTCGAGAGCTCGAAACCGGCGGGGATGAATTAGCGGAGGGATTTGCGCCATTCACGCCCAGGCGCTGTTTTCGCTCCACCTGCTCCTGCCGTTCCCTTTGCGCCTCGAGAGTCTCCTGCTTCATGGTTTCGATGGCGTCGAGGTGCTCCCGGATGTCTTTGTACTCGGCGGTTTCGACCGAACCGTTCGACTGGTGCACAGTGCGGCGGAAGTCCTCCTCATAGAGCGCGTCAATGCGCACGACGGTATTCTTGTCGCCTTGCCCGTGCACCACATAGCGCACGGCCAGCGTCCCGACATCCCCGCCATCTTTGAAGTTGCGCGGATCGAGCGCCTGCTTGCGCACCTTGTAGAAAACTTGTCCACCCTCGGTCCATGCGGGGAACACCGAGGAAGAAGCAACGGCGACAGCGCCGGTGATGTACTCGTCCTTGTTGTATTCCTTGGATCCACGGATGATCCCGCTCTGCACCACCTCCTGCACCACCTGCACCACTTCGGCTTCCGGCAACGGGATGTTGACGATGAGGCCCATGCCGTAATCGACTTTGTCCTTTTCGCGGCTTTGGAGGGGCAGAGCAGCCGCCAAGAACAGCAAGAAACCTGTTATTAGGCCGCACAGCAAGGCGTCAACTGAGGAGGGGGAAAATAGCCGGGTAACCGCCCCGCGGCCTGCCACCGGACTCGCGGGGACCGTCTCGGCTGTGCGAAACAGATCGGGAGCCAGCCACGTGCCGCCAACATCGTTTCGGAAATTCCTCCGGCTCCCCACTGCGAATCTCCCGTTTCCACACTGGCTGAGAGTCTCATACGCCGATGAGCGCAAGCCTGTCAACTGGACCGGGCAATTTTCTCGAAATCGGGACGGGCCGCGAAATTAGCAGGCAGAACTGCAGGAAACTCACGAAAACTAAGGAGGGGAGAAAAAAATTGGGTATTCACGTTAACACTATTTTTACAAAGACCGTTGTCACGAAAATGTAAGAAAGTGGATTTACCCCTTGAACTACGACTTGCAGTAGTAGTAGGATTCCGCCCCGGTACGATGGTATGACCAATTCTGAAATTCAAGGGTCGCTCACTGACGGAGCAGAACGCCATCGGGAGGCGGGTTGCTGCTGGGCCTTCGTTTGCGCCTTCGGCATTGTGGAAGAAAGTCATCGCCACGAGAAACGATCTTTGTCTAACGATCTCTGTCTAACGATCTCTGTCTGAGGAGTAAGGCATGGGTATGATCAAGCAATCTCGCGTGGGTCCGAAATTTTCCTTTGCGACCTCCGTGGTAACGGCCGCACTGATGCTAACCATCCTGATGCTGAGTGCCAGCCAGCGGGCCAATGCCCTTCCGGCCTTCGCCCGGAAATACGGCCTGCGCTGCTCCGCTTGCCATGAATCCTGGCCGATGCTCAACTACTTCGGCCAGAAGTTCAAGGACAACGGCTACCAGCTCATGAACGACCGTGATGCTCCGATCTGGCAGAATCCGGGCTATTGGCCGGTTACCTTCCGCATCACGCCGATCTGGCACCGGGTGAGCACCGGCAAAGTCGATATTGATACATACTCGGGCGGAGTGCTCTCAGGTTCGGCGATCCAGCGCGTCACGAGTTCCGGCTTTGACCTGAGCGGCCTCGACTTCCACACGGGTGGCACGCTGGAAAAGAACTTCTCGTTCTACGTGCTGCCGTCTTCCGATCCGACGGCTTCTTTCCACTTTGAAACGGTCATGGCGCGGCTCGACAACCTTTTCGGCAGCTCTTGGCTCAACGTGAAGCTGGGCAAGTTCGAACTCGATAACCTGCTTTCAGAAAAGCGCATCCTGACGCTAACCGCTAACGGGGGCATCTACCAGCTCTACCACTTCATCCCGGCGGGCGATGGCAACATCTTCGGCCAAATGGGAGACAACCAGCTCGGGGTTGAGGTGTTGGGCCACTCGTACGACGACCGTACGCGCTACTCCGCAGCCCTGCTTAGCTCCAATGACGGTCAGGTGGAGCTATCCTATGGCAACGCCTACACGGGATTCGTTACCTTCAGTCAGGCCTTCGACACCGGCAAGGCTGGGGTGCAGCGCATTGGAGCCTACGCGATGGTCGGCGAGGCTCCAACCACGTGGCTCACTACCGGCGGCGCGCTCTTTACCGGCGCCAACGGCACTGGCCCCGCCGCGATCGGCAACAAGTCTTTCAGCCGTGAGGGCTTCGTTGGGCAATTCTACTTCGGCCAGCATGCCGACCTTACGGTTGTGACTCAGCATGGGCAGGATAGCGCTTGGTTCGGGCAAGGGTATGGCGATTTGATCGACGGGATCGTCACGAATAACAACACCACGGGGACGGTCTTGCCCGCTGGCTCACAGGCGCCGACGTGGAATGGCGTCTTGTTTGAGCCGCACTACGTCTACAGCCCGCAGCTCATCTTCATCGGGCGGTACGAAACGATCCGGATGTCGCAGCAGGCCGACGGGCCGGGATCAGCCGTTCCTTCTGCTTCCAACCTTGGCAATATCTCGACGTACACCATCGGCTACCGCTACAACCCGTTCATGACCAGCCGGGCCGGCTTTGCGTGGCACAACGAGTACAACTGGTTGCACTCCGACGGCACGGGCCCGAACGGCGCCAACATCAACACCAGCGAATTGTTGCTCGGCTTTGACTTTGACTTCTAGAGAGGGACAGACATGCGGAGAACGTTGCGGAAGTGGTCGCCATTCATAGCTGCTGCTGCGGTTTTCGCCCTTGCTCCTGCTTTATCGGCGCAGCTAACTCAGTACGATCTGGAGCCGCGCTCGGGCATGGAAAGCCACATCGGGAATATTACCGGCCACGCCAAGGACGCCAAGGCCGACTACCGCCGCTTTTGCGTCGGTTGCCACGGCGAACTCGGCGACGGAAACGGCGAAAACTTTCCTTGGCTCGACCCCAAGCCCCGCGATTTCCAATTGGGCATATTTAAGTGCCGCTCCACCCCCACTGGGACTTTGCCCACCGACGAGGATTTATCCAACACCCTCGCTCGCGGCTTGGACCGGTCGAATATGCCGCAATGGAGCAACCTTACCAAGCAGCAGCGCGCCGACTTGGTGGCATGGGTCAAACATTTCTCCCCACGCTGGGTGAGTGAAAAGCCCGGCACGCCAATTCAGATTCCGGCAGAGCCAGAGGTCACACCGGAGCGCATCAAGGCGGGTCGCGATGTATTCGCCAAGGTGCAGTGCTGGAAGTGCCACGGCGTGGAGGGTAAAGCCGACGGGCCATCAGCCGCGACTCTCACCGACGATCAGGGCCGCCCTATCCTGGCCTTCAACTTCACTGAAGGGGCCAGGCCAAAGTGCGGATCTACGGATCAAGATTTGTATAAGATTTTCATGACCGGCTTGGACGGCACTCCGATGCCGTCGTTCGCGGATAACATTAAGCCGGATGAGGCTTGGGACTTGGTTTTCTACTTGAAGGCCCTCGAGCCCCAGAAGAGCAAAGAAAAAGCGATCGCCAAGCAACTGGGATTGAAACCGGTCGACCCCAATGCGCCGCCGCCCAGCGGGCAGTAGTCATACAGCAAACCCGGCACGGCGCTGCGTTACGTTTGCGTTTTTTTGCACGTCTTTTTAAGGAGAGCCTTTCATGAAGAGCCGCTACAGACGCATTCTTTCCGCTGTACTATCAACGGTAGTATTGATTGGTGGCGGCGCATTGATCCTAGGCCAGAGAGTCAATGCCGCCGGTGAAGGCAAGATTACCGGAAGTGTCAAACTCAATGGCGCCGCTCCCCACATGAAGGGCATCGACATGTCGAAAGACCCCTATTGCGCCAAAGCCCACGCCACCGATCCCGGTCACTTGGAAACGGTAGTGGCTGGCGCAAACGGAGGATTGGAGAATGTGGTCCTCTACATTTCCGACGGCTTGTCTGGCAGCGCGCTCACTGACGTTCCCACGGCCGTCCCCGTGTTTGATCAGAAGAATTGCGTGTATACACCCCACGTATTGGCGATGGACATCGGCCAGAAATTCAAGGTGGTGACCAGCGATCAGACGGCCCACAATATTCACCCGAACCCCAACCCGATGACCGGCAATATCCCGTGGAATCAGTCTCAGCCGCCGGGAGCGCCGCCAGTCGAGAAGAGCTGGAAAGCGGCGGAGGTGATTCCGGTGCAGTGCAACATCCATCCCTGGATGCACGGATGGTTCGTCGTGGTCAAAGGGCCCTATGCGACCACTGACAGCAGCGGTGCCTACACCATTAACAATGTGCCTCCGGGAAGCTACACGGTGACAGCGTGGCAGGAAGAGTACGGAACTCAGACACAGAAGGTCACAGTCGCTGGGGGACAGTCGGCGACTGCTGATTTCACGTTTAAGGCTAAGTAGCAACCCAATCGACGCAGAATAGCCGCCGCAAACTCTGTTGCGACGGCTAGTTCCTAAAAGGAGGCCGCCTCGGAACCGGGCCGGACGAGGATGTTTATGGCGAAACTCTTTGCAGTCACGATCCTACTGATCGCGATTGGATCGGCGATCCCGATTCTGCGCCACACCTGGGACGCACCACCCGATATCTCCACGCATGGCACTCTAATCGACGAACAAATGTCGGATACCATGGTGGAAGCTGGGATCTCGTTCCTGGTGTCGCAGATCCTCCTGGCTTTCTTCATCTGGAAATTTTCCAGTTCGCGTCCGAGCGACAAGATCAAGACTTTTCCAGGCGGCGCGAAGACCATCGTCTGGGCGGCCTTCCTTCTGGTAGGAACGGAAGTGCTGGCGCTGGGAGTCTTCGGAGTCAAGGCTTGGGCCAACGTATACCTGACCCCTCCTTCAGCGAACGCTCTGCCCATCCAGGTGCAGGCCGAGCAGTTTGCGTTTTACTTTCGTTACCCGGGACCCGATGGCACGTTCGGCCCTGTTCACCCGGAAATGATTAATGGGGCCACGGAAAATTTTTTCGGCATCGACCAGACCAATGATGCCGACTCGAAGGACGATATTGTCACTGCGGAGATGGCGATCCCAGTGAACCGCGAGATTCATCTGCTGATGCACGCGAAGGACGTGGGGCACTCGTTTTTTGTCCCAGAGTTACGGGTGCAGCAGGACTTTGTTCCCGGACTCGATCTCTCGGTGCACTTCACGGCCACCAGGATTGGTCGGTACGAGATTGTCTGTACCCAGCTTTGTGGTTTGGGACACTACAACATGAAGGCATACCTAAGTGTGTTGTCCGCCCAAAACTACGATGACTGGCTCAAGAAGCAAGCGGCGCTACAGTAAATCATTCAACGGGGCTGCATGCTGCTGATGAGCATTTCTCAGAACACTGTTTCTCCGAGGTGAACCATGCACGACGTGCCAGTCCATCACCATGCGCCTCCCACCAGCTTTCTCCGGAAGCACGTCTTCAGCCTGGACCACAAAGTAATCGGGAAGCAGTATTACGGGCTGGCTTTGATCGCGGTGTTTGTAGGAATGATACTTTCCTGGCTGATGCGCATCCATCTCGGCTGGACCAACTTGGCCATCCCCGGGTTGCAGCTGCTCTCCAAGTCCGGCGCTCCCGGCGGCATCATAACCCCGGAGTATTACCTCCAGTTGATGACCATGCATGCCACCATCATGGTCTTCTTCGTGCTGACGACTGCCCCCTTCGCTGCCTTCGGCAATTATTTCTTACCGATTCAGGTGGGTGCCGAAGACATGCCCTTCCCGCATTTCAACATGATGTCGTTCTGGGTAACCTTCATCGGCTTCGTAGTTCTGATGTCATCGTTTTTTGTGGGCGACGGTCCAACCTTGGGCGGCTGGACGCAGTACGCGCCGCTAAGCGCAGTTGGCGCGGTATCCGGTCCCGGACAGGGCACAGGCGTGGTACTGTGGGCGACTGCCATCGCGATCTTCTGCATTGGCCAGTTGCTCGGCTCGCTAAACTTCATCACCACTACCCTCGACATGAGGACGCGCGGAATGAGCATGTGGCGGCTGCCGTTCAGTGCGTGGGCCTGGTTCATCACCTCCATCATGGGCCTGACCGCTTTTGCGGTATTGATGCCGGCCTGCATTCTGCTCATCCTTGACCACGTTGCCGGTACCAGCTTTTTTGTGCCGGGCAATCTGGTGATCAATGGCCAGATTCAACCGCACTCGGGCGGTTCGACATTGCTCTGGCAACATCTTTTCTGGTTCTTCGGGCACCCTGAGGTTTACATCGCCATCGTGCCCGGCATGGGCATCGTCTCCCATGTCCTGACTCCGAATCTGCGCAGGCCGCTGTTGAGCCATCGAGTCATGGTTTACTCCATGGGAGCGCTGGCGGTTCTCAGCTACATGGTGTACGGCCATCACATGTTCGTCAGCGGAATGAACCCAGTTTCTTCGCTGGTTTTCTCCTTCCCCACGCTTGTTATCACCATTCCTTCGACGATCGTCGTGCTCATCTGGATGGGAAGCCTCTATGGCGCCAAGTTGCGCATCAACTCCCCGTCCTTGTTCGCTCTGGGCTTCATCTCGATGTTCATCACCGGCGGAATCAGCGGATTCTTCCTGGCCCAGCCTTCCATCGACATCATGCTGCACGCAACCTACTTCGTGGTGGGCCACTTTCACCTGGTAATGGGCGTCGCGGCGATGTTCGGAATCTTTGCCGGAACCTATTTCTGGTTTCCCAAGATGTTTGGCCGGATGATGAACGAGACCCTGGGAAAGATCCACTTCTGGTTGAGTTTCGTGGGCGCTTATTGCATCTTCATGCCGTTCCATTATCTTGGAATTGCCGGCAATGTCCGCCGCTACCCGGCCTTTACCGACGATTACTTGCAGCCGCTGATTCCGCTGCACCGCTTCATCACCGTCGCCGCCGTGCTGACCGGGATAGCCCAGTTCATCTTTCTCTACAATCTGGTCCACAGCCGCTTCTGGGGAAAACCAGCGCCAGAGAACCCCTGGGAAGCCACCTCGCTGGAGTGGAGCACGCCGTCTTCGCCGCCTCCGTTTGACAACTTTGGCGGCAAACTTCCAACGGTTTATCACGATCCTCATCAGTATGGCGTCGAAGGCGCGTCGGCCGACTACGTGATGCAGACGTCGCCGGAACAAATCAAGAGCGGCCACGACGAGGCGTAACCGGGAACCTTAGCCGTTAGTTAAGGCGGTCTAAAGTTTATGGCGACCACAGTACATGAACCACCAAGAGCCGGACGAGAAGACGATTCCCCGCCACGGCCGTCCGGCAACGGCGGCGGACGAAACCTGATTCCGGCAAGCGGAGACTTGCGCGCTGTGAAACGCTACTCGCCACCGCCGGCCTTCACCGGTATCTGGGTGGTGCTCGCCTCGATTACGATGACTTTCCTGGCGTTCACCAGCGCCTTGGTCGTTCGCCAGGGGTCGGGCTCAGACTGGCGGCACCTCACTCTTCCCCGGGTCCTTTATCTGAACACACTGGTTCTATTCGCCAGCAGCATCGCACTCGAGATCGGGCGGCGGCAGGTTCGCGCGTTCTTCAAAGGCGTAAAGGACCGTGCAGCAAACCCCGCGCGCTGGCTGTCTATCGCCTTATTCCTCGGCTTGCTTTTTGTGGCGGGCCAAGTTGCGGCCTGGCTGCAATTGCGTTCGCGGGGACTCTACCTGGCCACCGGTCCGAACAGTTCTTTTTTTTATGTGCTGACGGCGGCCCACGCAGTGCACGTGCTGGGCGGGCTGGGTGGACTGGCGCGGGTAATTCGCAAGCTGAAGCAATCGACGCTGCGAAAAAGTACGTTGGACGCTACCGCCCACTATTGGCATTTTATGGACGGTCTTTGGGTGTATCTGCTTTGGCTGCTGTGGATGAAACTGTAACACTGAGAAAAAATCAGGAGGGGCCGTGAGCCACGCCGATTTGACCTTGGAAGGATACTCCGCGGCGATAATGCCGCCCGCATTCTCGATTCCTGCGAAAAAGATGGCGATGTGGCTTTTCATCATCGCCGACTCGGCCACGTTTGCCGCGTGCCTGGTGGCTTATGGTTATCTCCGCGTCGCCGATGCCCACTGGCCCAGACCCTTCCACAGCATCACGAACGTAGCCATCATGACGGTGATTCTAGTCACCAGCAGCCTGACCATGCTCTTTGGCATCGATGCAGCCAAGGCGGGGGACAAAGCGAAGGCCGTCCGCTGGACCATGATCACCGCCGCCGGCGGCATTCTTTTTGCCCTCCTGCACATTCGCGAGTGGCTTGGACTGATCGACGAAGGCATGCGCTTGTTTCAGAATCCCTGGGGCTCGGCCCTGTTCGGCGCATCTTTTTTCAGCATCACTGGTTTGCACCTTTTGCACGTGACCGGTGGCGTCATTGCGTTAATTGTAGTCGGCATTCGCTACAAGGGCGGCCGTTACAATTCTGACGATTTAGAAATCACCGGCCTCTACTGGCACTTTGTGGATCTGGTCTGGATGTTTGTGGTGCCGCTGGTCTATCTTTTAAACCTTTCCCACTAAAGGATCCCGTCAGGAGATCGAAGCTATGGCAACTGCCGAAGCGCATCGCAGCAGCACCGGGAAATACATCGTGGTATACGTCTGCATTCTCGCAATCGCGGCACTGCAGTTTGTCATCGCCTACTCCAATCTCGATGGATCGCAGATGCTGGCCCGCATGTTAGTGCTGGCCACCATCGAAGCAGCCCTGGCGGTTTTGTTTTTCATGCATCTGTGGATGGAGAATCGCGGGCTGCTCTGGTTCGTCGTGATTCTCACAGGATTCGTCATCTTTGCGATGCAATATAGCTGGACTGACAGTTTCCGTCTGCTGAACGGCGTTCCGTGGGCGAAGTAGTACCCCGAGACGCCGTGGTAAGGAGGAGTTAATGAAGACTCTCAAATCAGCCCAGGCCGCAAGCTTCGCGCTGGCAGCGCTGGTTGTGCTGTTGGCTGCCCCGTCGGCCTTTTCGCAGAACTGTGCTCTCTGTTACACGCAAGCCGCTTCTGCGGGATCTCGCATGATTCAAGCGCTGCGCAGCGGAATTCTGGTGCTGATTATTCCTCCCACATTCATGTCTGTCGGCATGATTTTCGTGGTTCGCCACAAGAGCAATCAGTTCAAGCGGAACGACGAAGACGCAGATGACGACGACCGCTATGACAGGCAGGATTCTTAATCGTCAGAGCTGTTCTCAAGCTAAAGCCGGTCGCGCAACGGTCGAGTAGAGTGCGCACCCGAACCAGCACAGTGGTTATTTCCTGCACACCACTCCGCCCTTCATCACAAATGTGACGTTCTGTACGGCGCTGATATCGGCCAGAGGATCGCCGGAAACTGCCACGATGTCTGCCAGGGAACCCGCGTCCAGCGCGCCGATTTGTCCCTCCCAGCCGAGCAGCTTTGCCCCATTTAGAAAGTCCGCTTGCAGCACCGCCAGCGGCGACATGCCATATTTCACCATCAGCACCAGCTCCCGGGCCTGCGTTCCATGAGGAAACGGTCCCACATCCGATCCCACAGCCATCGGCACTCCCGCCGCCACCTGCTTGCGAAATTCCTGCACCTTCAGGTCGAGCATTTGCCGCTCGCGTGTGGCCTGCGCCGGCGATGCCGCATGATCGGCAAAGTATTCGAAGATGGTGAAAGTGGGGACGGCGAAAATCTGCTTCTCGCGCATAAGCCGCATCGTCTCGTCGCCAAGCTGATTGGCATGGTCGATAGAAGTTACCCCAGCTTGCGCCGCGTAGAGAGTGCCCGGCTCACCGGTGGCATGAACCGCAACCCGTTTGCCCAGCCGAGCCGCCTCTTGCACCGCCGCGCTCAGTTCGGCTTCCGTGTATTGATAAATCGTCGAGAGCCGCCCATCACGTACCGTGTCCGGGCCGGTTTCGTAGATCTTGGTGAAGTCTGCGCCTTCTTTGTATTGCCGGCGCATGACAGTCACGAGTTCGTCTTTACTATTCGCATAGTCAGCGTTGGGCAGTACGCGCTGCTCCGGGTTGTAGCCGATGGCGTCTTCGTGCCCGCCCAGGATGTTCACCGCATTGCCGCTAACGCGCAGCCGCGGCCCGGGAATGCTGCCGTCATCAATCGCGTCGCGCACCGCCGTGTCCGCGGAGCCTGCACCTTCGGTACCCATGTCGCGCTCAGCCGTAAAACCGGCCATGAGATCGGCGCGAGCCGCGAGCGTGGCTGAAATGGTGCGCTGCGCCACGGATTCCTGAATGGTCTGCAAATCCTCCGCGCCCGGATGCAGAAAAAGATGCACGTGCGCATCAATCAGGCCAGGCATCAACGTGCGATCGCCCAGGTCAATTATTTCCGCACCGGCCGGATGCTTCACCGTCGACCCGGCCTCGACAATGCGTTCGCCCTCGACGAGCACTTCCCCAGGTTTCAGCACGCGTCCGGTCTTAATATCGAGCAAGCGTGCGGCGTGCAGTACGATCGCGTGCTCAGAAGCAAGCGAGGCTGGGGTTTGCGCCGTCAATGCTGGCCCGTGTAGGACCGAAGAAAGGAGAAGGGATAGCAAGAATCCTGGAAGAAAGTGAGGTTTGTTCATCTCAGCAAGGGATGGTACCACCGAGGGTATGGGCAAGCCAGCGCCGGCTCTACTCGCTCTTTATTTCCTCCAGCAAGGCCTTCTCCACTTTTTTCTGGTGTTCCGCGGTCAACTTTTTTCCGCCAGAAGTCAAGTAGAACGCGTCGATCGCCATTTGACCTTCCGTATCGATCAGCGCGATCTCAATGTTGCATTTCTGACGGGAAAGACAGGAACTGACCCGGTGCAGCAGCCGCGGCCGGTCTTGCGCAATCACTTCGAGCAGTGTGCTGGTCGCCGAACATGTATCGTCGAATTCAATCTTGGTTTCCACCTTCACTTTGGCGATCGCGCTTTTCTCGCCGCGCTGCCGGTCGCGGAGCATACGATCCAAATCCGCCTCGCCCAGCAATACGTCGGTGATGCTGCGCTTGAATCGCTCCCATTCCGAGAGGTTCAGCTCCAGCGTGCGAAAGCGGTCGGTAAAATAAATAGTGTCCACTACGGTTCCTGCCTGGTTCGAGAAGGCGTTGGCCTTCACAATGTTCATGCCCCATGCCGCGAGAACGCCCGTCAATGTGGCAAACAGCGAAGGCCGGTCCTTCGTCACCAGCGTTAACTCGTACCAGTGCCGGCCGCGCTTAAGATCGACCTGTACCGCAGTCCTGCTCAGTTGCTCGGCGATTTCCATATGCCGCATCACGTCTTCGGCGGAATGCACGCGAAGATAACGCTGCGGAAATCCCTCCACAAAGTCTTTGAACTTGCTCCCAGTCACAGATGCCAGGCTGCGCAGGCGTATAAGCTTTTCGTCGTTTACGTCGGTGTGTACGCGCTGGTCCGCGCTGTGATTCAGGTAGTTCGCTGCGCTGATGTAAATCTGCCACACATTCTCGGCCTTCCACGGAGTCAGCGCCTCAGGATTCACAGCCTTGATATCCGCATATGTCAGCAGGCAGAGCATTTTCAGCCGCTCCGGCGTTCCCAGCCTTTCCGCGAAAGCCGCCACCGTCTCGGGATTGAAAATGTCGCGCCGCAGCACCGCCGACATCTCCAGGTGATTCGCGATCAAGAACAACACCGACGCGCGCTCGCTGGGTTCCACGTCCAGCCGGTCGAGGCAGCGGCCGGCGATCTCCACGCTTGCCTCCACATGATTGCCGCCGGGTACGCCTTTTCCCGTGTCGTGCAAAAGCAGAGCGAGATAAAGCATCTCGGGATCTTCCAGCTCTCCCAGCAATTCGGCGTAACGCTTATCCCATTCCGATTGCGATTGGTTCAAGCGGTGTAAACTCTCGATCGCGAGAAACGAATGCTCATCCACGGTAAAGCGATGGTAAAAATCCCGCACCACCAACGAATCAATCGGTTTCAGTTCCGGCAGCAACAACGTCAGAAGGCGCAGCGAATGCATGGCGCGCAGTGCGTCGGCGGCGTGCGGTTGCAGCAAAGTCTCCTGCAGATAGAGCCAAAGTTCTGCCCCCCGCGGCGGCGTTGCCGCCAGCGACGGCAGCGCTTGTTCGATACGATACTCGGTTGTGGTGCTCAGCTTGAGTCCGTGATGGGCAATGAAGTGAAAAAGGCGCAGCAACATTTCGGGATCTTGCAGAGCCGAGGTCTGCTGCAGAAAAACCAGTCCGTCTACCACGGAAAAATCCGACGTCGAGAGCCTCGACCGCCAGCTCTGGAACTGCCGGTAGAGTGACGACCAAGCCTCGGGGATCTCTTCCAGCAATTGCGTCACGGTGCGCTGGATGGCGCGGGCGTGCCCGAAGTAAATCCGCATCCAATCCGCTGCGGTAAGTCCGGCCGAGCCGATTTTCAGCTCTGCGGCTTCGTCCTGCGCCTCCCAGCTCAGCGTGTTGTCGTCGCGCCCATGGCGGAAATGCAGGAAACATCGCGCCGCCATCAGGAACTCCAGCGCCGCGTCGAGCTGCCTGCGAAGTGGCGCCCGCCACGAACTGGCATCGGGCCAGTCGTGCAACTTGTCCATGGTGGAAATCAGCGCCAGCCAGCAAGCCACGTTGTAGTCGCGCAGCCCCCCCGGAGTTTCTTTCAAATTCGGTTCGAGGTGAAACACCGTCTGCCCGAACTTGCCATGGCGATCGCGTGTCACTTCAGCGAGTCCCTGCAGCAACGGCTTCGCCTCACGCATCACTAACTTCGGAATGACCTTATCGTGCAGGCGGAGAAAAAGATCACGGTCCCCCGCCAGATAGCGGCAATCGAGAAGAGAGATTGTGAACTCGGTGTTGTTCGGGTCGAAGCGATCGCATTCGGTCAGGGTACGTGACGCCGGACTAAGTTTTACTTTCAGATCCCAAATTTCCTGCGAGAAGCGCCGTATGGGATCCTTCCAGTCCCGTTCTCCATTTTGATCGGCATAGAGAAAGAGCAGATCAATATCAGAGTAGGGAAACAGCCAGCCACGTCCGAAGCCTCCCGTCGCCACCAGCGCAAAATCCCGCGGCCCTTGCTCGTCGGCAGAGATCAATTCCCGCCACAACCGCCGAAGGATTTCCTCGATCAGCCGGGTGCGGTCCGCCACGGCGGCGCGGCCGTCTCCTTTGGCCGCGAAGTCACGCTCAATGCGCGCCGATTCCTCGGCCAGGATGCCTCGCAGTTCATTGATGAGTGGTGAGGACGCAGTCGTCATGACGATGGATCGCTCCTCGTGTGCCGCATGCCACCGGGGAGAGGCCTGGTGACACGCCGCTTTTCAGATGCTTTCCTGTCGCGTCCCAGTGGAATTGCTGCTGCCCAATCTATCTGCGATCTGCCCAGCGGATCGCTTGTGTCACAATGCTCCCTCGCCCCGCTCATCATTGCGGATGCGAATCGCTTCTTCGACGCGCGACAGGAAAATCTTTCCGTCGCCGATCTTGCCGGTGCGCGCCGCCGAGATAATCGCCTGCACTGCTTTGTCCACCATGGTATCGGCCAACACCATCTCGATCTTGGTCTTCGGGATCAGATCAACGCTGTACTCGCGCCCGCGGTAGACCTCGGTATGACCCTTTTGCCGGCCATGCCCGCGCACCTCGATCACCGTCATGCCTTCCACGCCGGCCTCCTGCAACGCGGTCTTTACCGCTTCCAGTTTGGAGTTTTGGATGACTGCCTCGACCTTGGTCATTTTTGTCGTCTTAGTCTTCAATTCCCCCGGACGCAGTCAGGCACAAACCTTCTCTGTAACTGTACCGTTCCTGGCGGCTTCAGGGAAATCGAATCTATTTATCCCTTCCATCAGGATTTGTTTTACAGCTCACCTCGTCACCTGCTGTTTCGCCTTTGAGAAATCCTCCACCACGAACAACTGCCCGTCGCGCTCGGCAACCCCCACGCCGATCGAATCGATATCTGCATCCAGTAGGTTGGCGCGGTGATTCGGGGATCTCAAAAACTCATTGTAAACGGCCTCCACGCTCGCTCCCTGGACGACGTTTTCCGAAAGCGAATAAAAGTGGCATCCGGCTTGCGTGGCGCGGGAAGGCAAAGTGGCTTCGCCGGCAAAGACATGCTGCGCCGCACCGTGCTTCGCCATTTGCAACGCGTGCCGCCGCGCGGCAGTTGCCAGAGCCTCATCCCACCTGAGCGCGGGCAGACCCTGCGCCCGGCGCGCTTGATTCGCCGCTGCGAACAACTGCCGCTCTGCGGTTGTAGAGGCTTGCGTCCATGCCAACAAGACAAAAACCCAACTGATTGTCAGCACAGCGGCGCAACGGATTACGATTCGCATGGCAACTCCATACTGAGCCATCACTTGGCTTACTCTTTCGGCCCTCCTGCCGGCTCCGGAGGCCTGGCAAACTTCGCATCGTCCACCGGAACGTTCTGTTTCACTTCTGTCACCTGGATCGTGAATCTTCCGCTCGGCCGCGCCAGCGTCCAGCGAAACGGAATCTTTACCCCGTTGGCCTCGCGATAGTCAGCGTAATCGATTTGCGTCGGCAGCTGTCCCAACGGTGTCTCGCCATATCGAACCAGGCGCACGAGCAGGCCCGACTGCTCGTCGAAATACAGTCGAACCGGCGGCTTGTCTGCGCGCCGTCCAAAAACTTCGTAGGCTTCGTGATCGCCAATCTTCTCAGTTCCTCCCACTCGCACCTCGGCAAACATCTGTTTCAATTGCGCCGCGGAGTGAAGGTCGGCGTCCATCGCCGCTCCCTCCAGATCGGGTCCGTGCATCTCGCGCACCGGACGTCCCGGAGCGCCCAGCCAGCCTTCGTGTCCATCAAAGACAGTGATACTGTCCCCGTTCGCCATGTGCATGAACGAAACTCGCTTCTTCGGATCTTTCGAGAAGATCTCGATGGCAACATCGCGGCCACCAACGTTGATCGTGCCCTTCTGCACCCGGCTGGTTATCTTGTTGACGGCGTCCGCGCCGCCTATAGCTTGCAGGTATTTGTCGAAAAGCTGATCGGCGGTCGGTCCCGTGGGCTTCTTCGCGTCATCTTCCTCGGCTTTCTTCGGCTCGCCAAATCCTTCTTTTGCGTCTTCGGCCATGACAAGCGGCGTCCCGACCGGGTCCGTGTTCCCGCGATGGCAGGTATAACAGGTGACTTCGCGATGCCGGTCAAAATTGTCGGCATTGATGGCGAAGGTCATTTCCATCATCTTGCGCGCGGTTTGCTTCGGCTTCTTATCGTCTTTTTCAAATGCGCCCTGCACGTGGCAGAAATCGCACTCCACGCCCAGCGACGCCGTGATGAACTGCATCGCGGGAATCACCTGATCGGCAGGAACTCCCTTCAGCACCTGGATATTCTTGAACTGTTGCTCGGCCAGTCTTGGCCCTTGAGGGGCAGCGGCTAGCGCTGTGTTCGACTGCGCCTTCGCCCCTAAGATCGCAACTCCGCCAGCCACAAACACTGCCAACATTCCCACAATCAACGCCGGTATCTTTTTCTTCATTCCAGTCATCGCTCTTGCCTCAGTTGGAGTCTTCAAAGTCTAACAGGGTGCCTCGCTCCAGGAAATTTACGGCCGATTGCTGTACACATATTTGTTTGAAAGCTCGGCCACCACGAACTTGTTTGCCAACAAGCCATCCACTCTGGCTTTTTCGTACGGCGGTACAAACAAGAACACGCGTCCGGCGCCGGCCCACTCGCGCTGCAGATCTGCGTCGCTCAGATAAATTTTGGGCGCGTCCGCGAAAGTCGAACCGAACCACATCGAAGTGGTTCGCCCTTCCACCAGATCGACCGGCCGCTGCAAATAAAACAACAGTGACGACCCAAAAGCCTGATCGCCGTAGATCATGACTCTATCTTCCGCTGCCGCTCGTGCCGCAATTTCGCGCGCCAAGTCCCGTGACGAAAGATAAGGTCCAAAACGCACCAGCGCAATGTGGGCCGCCACCAGAAATATCGCCATTCCAGCAGCCAGAGTCCAGGTTGCCAGATAGTACCTGCGCAACACTCGCAAGAAGAATGAAAGCAACGGACCAACCAGCAGGATCACCGCGGCCAACACCGCCGGAAGTCGCAACGCCGCAAACGATGCATAGCTCAAGTCCAGCATATGTGAGGTGGAGAGCGTGTAGGTGTCGATGCTGTGCTCAGCCAGCACCTTGCCGATGTCGGGCGCGAACGGCAAGTTTCGCGATTGCCACAGTCCCACGATCAGCGCCGCGCTGGCCAAAATGCCAATCACCGCAAGCAAGCCCGCGGATGTCCTCAACCACCCCGCGCGTACCCGGCGCTGGCACTCGGCCCACTCCGATTGCGCGATTCCGTCGGCCAGCAACAGCAACAACGGTAAGTAAGCCGGGAAGGTGTAATACTCCTGGTTGGTCGAGAGCGCAAAAAAAATCAGCACAACACCGGCCAGAATCCAGCACAGCAGCCGCGTACGCGCAGCGAAGCTGCCTTGCCGTGCCGCGGCGTCTTCACCGCCGGCGAGGTGGGATCCTCCGCGTTTCATTTTCCATTCCGCAACTACCGTCCGCACTGCTGCCGGCAGATACAGGCTCCAGGGAAACAGCCACACCAGGTGTAGCGTCCAGTACAGCAGCGCCGGAAGCTTGTTGTAATCTCGCGGATAACGCCTGCCCAGAAATCTCAGAAAATGTTCATTGACGAAATAGAACCAGAAGAAGCCGTGATGCTCGGCAGTGCCCGGATTCCGCAGTCCAGCCAGAATGTGCCACGGCGCGGCAATCAACAGAAACAACGCCATGCCGGAAACCAGCCGGAACTCGCGCCAACGCCGGAATTCGCCAGTAATAAGGATGTAGAAAAACACTGCGGCCGCCGGAAACACCAGGGCGATCAGCCCCTTCGTCAGAACACCCAGCGCTATCGCAGCGTAAGCGGCATACCATCTCCAAGCCGCCGCGCCCGGTTCAAGCGCGGTCAAAAAGAAATATATCGATGCAGCGATCAGGAGGCTCAGCAGAACATCGGGAATCAGAATGCGGGTAAATAGGTACACGCCCGCGCTGGTATAGACGAATAACGCGGAATAAATCCCCGCGCGCTCCCCGAACGCCCGCCGTCCCCACCACAATCCCAGCAACCCGAGCAGCATCACAGAAAGCACCATGGGCAAGTGGGTGGCGAATTCATTCACACCAAACATCCGGTAACTGATCGCCACCAGCCAATAGGGCAGCGGCGCTTTCTCCAAATAACGCACGCCGTTCACATGCAGCGTGACGTAATCTCCGGTCACAAACATTTCCCGTGCCGCCTCGGCGTGGGTGCTGTCGGCATCGTCGAGCAGAGGCGGCGAAAACAGCGATCCAAAATAAACCGCGAGAAACACCGCTGCCAGCGCGCAATAGGACGCTGCGCGCCATGGTGCCCGCACGCGCTGCTCGATCTGGGATGTAATAGAAATTGGGATCGCGTTCAACGTGGTCTAGCCCGACTCAGTTTTGCAGATACGAATCGGCACAGCAACTAGCGGGGGCTGGCCGGCTGCGTGCTGCCTGCTGTTTCTCCGTGGCGGACAAAATACTGCCACTTATCTGTCCCCGCCGGAACCGCCACATCGAAGAATCCAACCATCATCTCATCCGACGTCTGGTCACCCCATTTCACCAGTTGCGTCGGATCCGGATTGTGCGGATTGTTCCGCGAATTGTCATACCACGCCACCGCCCGCAACCGAGTGCCCGCTTTCAGCAGTCGCGGCTCCGCCAGTTTGTAACTTAGCTGCCAGTGAAAGTGATAATTTACCCGCAGCAACGTTTCCACGCTGCCATCGTCGTGCACAATGTCGTACTCAAAGCGCTTTCCGCGAAGATGCATGTGCGGAAACAAACTCAGCAACATCGCATCGTTGGGCAGCGTGCCCTGTACCTCGACCCGAAAATCGTCGGCTCCGGGCGGAATCAGCAGCGCGTGATCGTTCAACTGCAGCGTGATCACCCGCTGCTTTGGCGCAGACTTGGCAAATACCAACCCGGCGCTGGTTGCGTCGCTGGCAGCTTCGCCGTTCGCCGTGTAATGCATCTGAAAGACCAGATCCGATCCCGCGGGCACAAATTTCGCCATTCCGTCCGCCCACTTGTCGGGTGAACTTCCCGGCGCATAAACCAGCAGCAAATCGCTGGTGGTTTCGTGGGCCTCGCGTCGCTCTTCCGGATCGCTCAGCATCGACGCCGTAAACGGCTCGCCCACTGGCGCGTGCCGGAGCCATTGCGAATCCGGAGGCCGAATGTACACCACCGCATGATGCACGTGCGCCGCGCTCGAAGGCCGCACCTCGACCATCTGCACCCACTTATCTTCGGTGAAGTGCGTGGGCACAATCTCGTATGTATATTCGATTTCTCCCCGCGCGGGAATCGGCGCCGGCCTGGACATTTTAACGACCACATCAGGCTCAGGAATATTCCATCCCTCGGCCCACTTTCGCGGCGCGGGCGCGTCTCGCACATCTCCCGCCGGAGCGCCCGCCTCCGCCCACGCCAAAATCGCCGCAATTTGCTGTGGAGTCAGCGACGGATCATCTGAAAAGTGGCCATAACGTGGATCGGCGAACCACGGCGGCATCATCTCCATTGCTACCGTCGCTCCCATCTTCCGTGCCCACGGCTTCGTCTGCTCGTAGGTCACCAGTGGCATGGGCGCAACTTCTCCGGGCCGGTGGCAGCTTTGGCAGTGGTCCTGCAGAATCGGCAGCACGTCCTTATAGAAAGTTGGCGGCGCGCTCGCCTTCGTTTCCCGCGCCGCGCGAATATTTCGCAACCCCATGCTGCTGAATACCAGAAGTATCGCAATCGTGACGAGAATTCCGAGCCGCTTCACGGCCGCAGAAACTCCAGCGTCAGCGCCCACGCCTGCCGTGCCGAACGCGGCTCATACGCTGGACGTTCGTCACAAAAGAATCCATGGTCGGCGTGGGAAAACTCAACATTCACATAAACTTTCTGCTGTGCTCTCAGAGCCTCGGTCAACGCTTCCCGGTGCTCCGGCGTAATATGCTTGTCCAATTCACCCCACACCAGCAACAGAGGCCCATGCTGTTTTTCTGCGCGGTCCGGCCGTCCGGGAGCGATTCCTCCGCCATAAAACGAAACCGCCGATCGCAGCGGAAGCGCGCTATTGGCGATGAACGACACGCGTCCGCCCATGCAGAAGCCTACGCTCGAAATCTGATCGGCTTTCACGTGCGAATTCTGCCGCAGCCAATCATAGGTGGTACGCGCATCGGCCTCGGCCGCTTCCGCGGTCACGGCCTGGTAGTGCGGCATGATGGAAGGAAAATCGTTGTAGCTGCCTTCGAATCCCGGCGGCGCGGTGCGGTGAAACAACTCCGGAGCGATCGCCACATACCCCTGCTCGGCAAATCGCTCTGTCACTTTGCGAATGTGCCCATTCACCCCGAACGCTTCCTGAAACACAATCAGCCCCGGATGCGGTCCGCCAGTCGCGGGCCGCGCCACATACGCCGGCATCTTGGTGCTGCCCGGCACTTCCAGTACGATTTTCTCTGTCGTAATTCCCATTTGCGTTATTGCCTCTTATGGCCGCTGCCGGCCAATTCGCCGCTTCTAGTTTCGCACAAACTCTGGGTTCGCTAGCGCGGCACGCTCCGCGACAAAAAATGCTACATTTGGCAGTTCATGTCCGCGCCCAATTCCAGTTTCGTGCGCGCCTGCAAGTCGCAGCCGGTCGAGCGCACTCCGGTATGGTTCATGCGCCAGGCCGGGCGCTACATGCCCGAGTACCGGGCCGTGCGCAAGCAACATTCACTGCTTGAGATTTGCAAGAAGCCCGCGCTCGCCGCCGAAGTCACCATCACCGCCGCTGAAATCCTCGGCGTCGACGCAGCCATTATCTTCGCCGATCTCCTGCTTCCTCTGGAAGTGATGGGCTTGCCTTTTCATTTTTCCGCGGGCGAAGGCCCGGTCATCGAAAAGCCCATCCGCAGCAAAGAAGAGATCGCCGCTCTTCGCACGGACCGCGCTTCGGAACTCGGCTATGTATCCGAGGCCATTCGTCTTGTCTCGAAACACTTTGCCGATCGCCTGCCTGTGATCGGCTTCTGCGGCTCGCCTTTCACTCTGGCCAGCTACATGATCGAAGGCGGAGGCTCGCGCAACTACGTTCACACCAAGAAGATGATGTACAACTCGCCCACCGAGTGGGATGAGCTGATGCGCAAGCTGGTTGCCGTCACCGCGGAATACTCGGCCGAGCAGGTTCGTGCCGGCGCCGACGCTATCCAGATTTTCGACAGTTGGGTCGGATGCCTCAGCGTGGAAGATTATCGGCGCTACGCTCTCAGGCACGTCACAGATTTGGTGAAGACTTTGCAGAAGACCGGCGCGCCCATCATTTATTTTGGCACGGACAGCGCAACGCTCTTGCCCGCAATGAACGAGACTGGAGCCGAGGTCATCGGTCTCGACTGGCGCATCCCGCTCGACCAGGGCTGGCGCAGCCTCGAACGTCACTGCGCCGTGCAGGGCAATCTCGATCCCGTGCTGCTTTTCGCGGACTGGAAAGAATTGAAGTCGCGTGCCGCCGATATTCTTCAACGCGCCTGTGGACGTCGCGGCCACATCTTCAATCTCGGGCACGGCATTTTGCCGGAAACGCCGGTTGAGAATGTGAAAAATCTGGCTCGCTTCGTGCAAGAACATTCTCCCGCGCGCGAGTCATGAAGCGCGTCGCTATCGTCGGCGGTGGCATCTCCGGACTCGCCGCCGCCTTCACTCTCGAAGAACAGCGCCGCACCGGCTCGGCGGAATACACTCTCTACGAATCTACGGCACGACTCGGCGGCGTGATCCGCAGCGAGCGCATTGACGGCTGTGTCGTCGAAGCCGGTCCCGATTCCTTCATCACCGAAAAGCCATGGGCCGCCGATCTTTGCCGCGCGCTCGGCCTCGGCGATCAACTGATTGGCTCCAACGACGCTGATCGTAAGACTTACATACTCACTGACAGCCGACTCGTCGCCATGCCCGACGGCCTGATGTTCATGGTCCCAACCAAGATTCTCTCGACCGCACTGTCTCCGCTCTTTTCCTGGAAGACAAAGCTTCGCATCGCTCGGGAATTCTTCAACCCGCCGCGCGCAGCGGAGGCGGACGAATCTGTCGCCTCGTTCGTCATGCGCCACTACGGCGCAGAGATGGTGGATCGCCTTGCCGATCCGCTGCTCTCCGGCGTCTACGGAGGCGAGGCGGCGAACCTGAGCGTGCGCGCCGTGCTGCTGCGCTTTGCCGAGATGGAACGCACTCACGGCAGCCTCGGCCGCGGAATGCTCTCGACTCGCAAGGAAAGGCAGACTGATGCAAACTTGCCCGCGCCTTCGCTGTTCACTTCTCTCAAGGATGGAATGCAGCAGCTCGTCGAAGCGACTGTCTCCCGGCTCGACCGGGCTTCGCTGCGCACCAACACGCCGGTGCAGGTGATTCGGCCCGAAGGCGGAGGCTGGATTGTCTCGGCACTCAAGTCCGACCAATTCGATGCTGTCGTCCTCGCCGTGCCCACGCACGCTGCGGCACAATTGCTTTCCATCTGCGATCCCCAACTTGCCGCTGAACTTTCGGCTATACAATACACTTCGTCGATTACCGTTGGTTTCGGCTACGATGCTGCGGTTCGCCGGTCACTTCCTCCCGGTTTTGGCTTTCTCGTTCCGCGCAGCGAAGGCAAGCGCCTGCTGGCCGCGACTTTTGTACATAGCAAGTTTCCCTACCGAGCGCCCGAAGATCGCGCGTTGCTGCGCTGTGCTTTTGCGGGATCCAATGCCGAATCCGTCTGGCAATTCTCCGACGACGAGATCGTCGGCATGGTGCGCGATGAGCTGCGGCAGATTCTCTCCTTGCGTGCCGATCCGCTCTTCGCACGTGTCTACAAGTGGAAGTCCGCGATGGCGCAGTACGGTGTCGGCCATCTTGATCGTCTCGATCGCATCGAGCGACTGCTCCAGAAATTTCCCGGGCTCGCGCTCGCGGGCAACGGTTATCGCGGCATCGGAATCCCCGATTGCATCCGCTCCGGACGCGAGGCTGCCGAACGAGTCCTCAATCTCTAAGAGCGAAGGTTCGCGTCTTCAGGACTTGTGGAAATCTGCCTGAAAAATACTGACGGCGGCTGACTCCACCAATCCATGCGAACGCAAATTCTCCGGGTCTGAGAACTGATTTTGAACGGTACCCCCCCTCCCACCTATTTCGCGAATCGCCAGTAAACATGCGGGTTGGCGCGATTTCGAGTGCGCGTTAAGCGCATTTGGTCTTTGTTTCCAATCACTTGCGGGCAAAATCTAGGCAACAAAGCACTTAGCTCGGATGCCGACCGAGTGGACCGTACTGCCTCCGCCTTGACTATGTTCTGCTTATTGCGTTTTGGCTGCAAGGTCAGATGTCACAAGCTAGATTTCCCTGCTCCAGTCCTAGCATGTCCCTTGCTTTGAACGCTACGCGGGAACGTCGGCCTGGCTTACGCTCTGCTCGCGCCGCAGCCGTGCCACCACCAGGCGAATCTCGTCATAGGTAATTTCCGGCGGCAGGATATCTTTGAGTGGCTTGAGCGCCTGCAGGCCTGCGCGAGCGCAAGCGGCTTCGATGACCGACTGCTTTTCTTTGCCAACCCAGTCGACGCGAAATTGAACGTCTCCCGCTTCGACCAGCTTGGCCACGGCGCTCACAATCGTGGAAAGCTGGCGCCCGCGAAGCTGGGCAATCTCCTCCAGGGTGCGGCCTTCGGCCAGCAAGCGCGTGGTTTCATCGGCGGGCTTGGGAGTTTTCTTCAGCGTAATGCTGCTGCGAGCGCCGCCGCGAAAGCGTTCGAGCGCGTCCAGAATCTGCTGTCCATAAAGTTCGGCCTTGCGATCGCCGATGCCCGAGATTTGCCGAAGTTCGGCGAAGAACTTCGGACGCCGCTGGCAAATTTCCTCCAGCGAAGAATCGTGCAGCACCACAAATGCAGGAACGCCCTGCCGCTTCGCGGTGTCGCGGCGCCACTCGCGCAAATACTCGGTCAGCTCGTCGCCGCCCTGCGCGCCTGTGACTGAAGGCACCGCTGCAAAAACACCCGGAGTCTTTAAGGCTTCACCCGATCCCGCCAGCGGCTTGACCCGCGTGCGGCGATGCCCCGCCTGCGGAGTAGAGGACGGAATCACCATCCACTCGGCGACGCTGCCGCACACATCGCAAGCGTTACAAGTCTCCCACTTCGGCAGCTCGCCAAAATGGGTGCAGATTTGCCGGTGACGGCAGCGGCTGGACTCCACGAACGCGCGGATGATGCGGTAGCGTTCCCAGGCGCGTTCGCGCTCTGCCGAGTCGGTGATCTGGTTGGCGAAAAATCCGAGCAGCCCCGCGTCTTTCTTCTGCCACAGCAAAATGCAATCCGCGGACTGGACGTCACGCCCGGCGCGGCCGGATTCCTGATAATACTGCTCGATCGACTTGGGCAGCGCCAGGTGCACAACCGCGCGCACCATTGCCTTGTTGATACCCAACCCGAAAGCAATGGTTCCCACGATCACTCGCACTTCGTCCGAGGTCCAGCGCTCCTGGTTGCAGCGGCGGTCTGCACTACTCATCTTGCCGTGATAGCCCACCGCGGCAATGCCCTGGTCTTCGAGAAAGTCAACGGTCTCTTCCACTTTGTTAATGGTGGGCGCGTAGACGATTACGTTGCTGCCGGAATAATGGCGCAGAGCGCGCAGCAACAGATCCGCCTGCTCCAAGCCTTCGCATTCGCGAACCAGATAGCGCAGGTTCGACCGGTGAAAACTGGCGATGTATTTGTCGGGATTGCGAAGCTGAAGCTGGGCCAGAATATCGTGGCGCACGTGGCGAGTGGCGCTGGCGGTAAAGGCCGCGATGGGATGATCGGGAAAGCGGGTGCGCAGGCGGCTCAACTGCCGGTATTCAGGACGGAATTCGTGTCCCCACTCGGAGATGCAGTGGGCTTCGTCGATGGCGAAAAACGCGACTGGCACTTGCTGCAGCCATGCCAGCGTGTCGCCGCGAGCGATGCGCTCGGGAGAAAGATAAAGGAGGCGGTAAGCGCCATCGCGCCCCTGCCGCATCACGGTGGATTGTTCTTCCTCGGTCAGCGTGCTGTTCAGAACCGCGGCGGCAATGCCCATTTGCGCCAGTTGCGCGGCCTGGTCCTGCATCAGCGCGATCAGCGGAGAGATCACGACCGCAGTCTGGCCCGAGATCACCGCCGGCAACTGGTAGCAAAGCGATTTTCCGCCGCCGGTCGGCATCACCACGCAGGTGTCGCGGCCCGCGAGCAGACTGCGCACAATCCGCTCCTGCAGCGGACGGAACGCGCTGTATCCCCAGTAACGGTGCAGCGGAGCCAGCAGATCCGGTTCCGGGGTCATGAAAAAGAGTATAGGCGCAAAGGCGTGTTCATCGTGTAGGCGCGGGGAAAAGCGGAGTTCCGAAACGGACCGCGCCGTTGTATTCTTCCTCTGTATGAAAACGGTGCAAATGATCGACTATTCCGAGGCTCGGCAGGCGATGGATGCGATCGTGGAGAAAGCTTTGCAGATGCAGAAGGCGGCGGTGGTCGCGGTCGCGGATTCGCATGGCGACCTGATCTGTTTTGCCCGGATGGACGGCGCTCCAGTTTCTTCCATTCGTATCGCAATGAATAAGGTCTGGACTGCGGCTCGTGAGCGCAAACCGACCAAGGAAATCGGAGAGAAGGTAAAACATCCGGAGAAAGGCCACGACATTGCTTATTACGGCGATCCGAAATATGTGGGCTGGGGTGGCGGGATTCCGGTGTGGAAGAACGGCGAAGTGATTGGGGCGGTCGCGGTCAGCGGCCTGTCGTCGAATGAAGACATCACTTTGGCTATGCTGGGTGTGGAACTGATCTCTGGCGCGTAGCTTGTTTCAGACTCATCCTCAGAGCCCCCGCTTCTGCCGTCCAATTTTCTGCCGTACAATCTTCTGCCGTACAATGCAGTACAAGTGGCGCAGGAAAACAAAACACGGTACAGGGCTGCGGGGCATGGGAATGACGTGACTGCAGAAAAACCTGCGCACAATGCAGACGCTCCCATGGCTGTACTTTCGGGGCGGCCTCTGCTCTCGAATCGGGGCATCCCGTTGAATCTCGGCTGGGTGCAGCAGGTTCGCGTCAATACCAGCGCGGTCGAGCACAGAGCACAAACTCACGTCGCCCGCAGAACGGTGAAGAAAGAATGGCAAGCCGCGTGGCTGCTGCGCGCGATCACCTGCATGGACTTGACGACGCTTTCCGGCGACGACACGGACGAGCGAGTGCGCCGTCTTTGCGCCAAGGCGCGGCGCCCGATCGAGCACGAACTGGTCAAGCAACTGGAAATTGAAGAACTCGAAATCAAAGTTGCGGCGGTTTGTGTTTACCACAGGTTTGTGGAAACTGCGGTGCGAGCGCTGGAAGGCAGCGGCATTCACGTGGCCGCCGTTTCCGCGGGATTTCCTGCCGGCCTTTCTCCGCTGGAAGAGCGGATCGGCGAGATTCGCCGCTCGGTGGAGGCTGGAGCGGACGAAATCGATATCGTCATCACGCGGGCGCTGGTTTTCGGCGGAAGGTGGCAGGAACTCTACGACGAGGTTGCGGAATTTAGGCGAGCTTGCGGCCGCGTTCACATGAAAGCGATTCTGGGAACGGGAGACTTGCTTACTCTGCGCAATGTGGCGCGCGCCAGCTTCGTTGCCATGATGGCGGGTGCGGACTTCATCAAGACCTCAACTGGCAAAGAACCGACGAATGCCACACTTCCGGTCGGGTTTGTGATGACGCGAGCTATACGCGAATACGCACAGGAGACCGGGATGGCGGTTGGATTCAAGCCGGCGGGCGGAATTCGCACGGCCAAGCAATCCACGGAATGGCTGGCTTTGATGAAGGAAGAGCTGGGAACGCCCTGGATGAAAGCGGATCTTTTTCGTTTCGGCGCCAGCGGACTTCTGAACGACATTGAACGGCAGTTGGAACACTATGCCACCGGCCGATATTCGGCGGACTATCGGCATCCGATCGCGTAGTCAGCGAGAGCGAGCAAAAAGACAAATTGCTTCTGTCGAATCGAGCATGAATGAGCATAGCGGAGAAATTTGCCAGCCTGGAATATGGTCCGGCGCCCGAAGATCCGAAAGACGCGCTGAGGTGGCTCGACCGCCACGAGCGAAAGTTTGGCCACTTCATCGGCGGTGAATGGCGGCCGCCGGTTGAAGGCAAATTTTTCGAGACCAACGATCCGTCCACCGGCGAAGCGATCGCAACCGTGGCGCAGGGATCGGCGGCGGATATTGACGCAGCGGTTCAGGCAGCGCGCAAGGCGCTCCCGTTGTGGCAATCTCTCACTTTTCACGCGCGCGCGCGTTACCTGTATGCCCTGGCTCGGGCAGTTCAAAGACATTCCCGCCGGCTCGCGGTTCTGGAAACGATCGACAATGGCAAGCCGATCCGCGAAAGCCGCGATATCGATATCCCTCTTGTGGCGCGGCACTTCTACCATCACGCCGGATGGGCGCAATTATTGGAGTCGGAGTTTCCCGGCTTCACCGCGTGCGGCGTGGTGGGACAGATTATTCCGTGGAATTTTCCGCTGCTGATGTTGGCGTGGAAAATCGCGCCGGCGTTGGCAACGGGCAACACCGTAGTTCTCAAGCCCGCGGAATTCACGCCGCTTACCGCTCTCGCTTTTGCCGAAATCTGCCAAGAGGTTGGCCTGCCGCCGGGAGTGGTCAACATCGTGACCGGCGATGGATCCACCGGCGAGGCTCTAGTGGAACATGCCGGCGTCGACAAGATTGCGTTCACGGGTTCGACGGAGGTCGGACGCGCAATCCGGCGCGCCACCGCGCAGAGTCACAAAAAGATTTCGCTGGAGTTGGGAGGAAAGTCTCCGTTCATCGTTTTCGAAGACGCCGATCTTGACAGCGCGGTGGAAGGCCTGGTGGATGGCATCTGGCTCAACCAGGGACAAGTCTGCTGCGCGGGTTCGCGCCTGCTCATGCAGGAAAGCATCGCGCAAACGCTGCTCGAAAAGATTCGCGACCGCATGAGCACGCTGCGCGTGGGTCCGCCGCTGGATAAGGCCATCGACATTGGCGCCATCGTTGCCCCGGCGCAACTCGACCGCATCCGCCGCCTGGTCGATCAGGGAGTTGCGGAAGGCGCAACCTGCTGGCAGCCGCAGATTGAAATGCCGTCCCGCGGGCTCTACTATCCGCCAACGCTCTTGAGCAATGTGCATCCCACTTCGATGGTTGCGCAGCAGGAAATTTTCGGTCCCGTCCTCGCAGCCATGACTTTTCGCACGCCAGCCGAAGCGGTAGAACTCGCCAACAACACGGTTTACGGCCTCGCGGCCTGCGTCTGGAGTGAGAGCGTGAATGTGGCACTGCAAGTTGCGGCGCAGATCAAAGCCGGCGTGGTTTGGGTGAACTGCACCAATCTGTTCGACGCCTCGTGCGGGTTCGGCGGCTATCGCGAGAGCGGCTACGGCCGCGAGGGCGGCAGAGAAGGCTTGTTGGAATATCTGGAGCCAGCGTGGTTCAAATATGCTCCTGTACTTCCGGTTCTGCAATCGCCTAACCAGCCCGCGGATCACCAGCAGCAGCCGAATCCCGCAATCGACCGCACGGTGAAACTCTATATCGGCGGAAAGCAAGCGCGGCCGGATTCTGGCTACAGCATGGAAGTTCGGGGGCGGACCGGCGAGTTGCTCGGCGAAGCGCCGCTGGGAAACCGAAAAGACATTCGTAACGCCGTCGAAGCTACGCGCAAAGCGTCGGGATGGGCAAAGACCACAGCACATAACCGCGCCCAGGTCCTTTACTACATGGCCGAGAATCTTTCACTACGCGAAGATGAAATCGCCCGCCGGTTGGCCCCGGTGGTTGGAGATAACCAGGCGGCGAAAGAAGTCTCTGCCGGCATCGAACGAATCTTTTCCTATGCGGCGTGGACTGACAAGTTCGACGGTGCCGTGCACAATCCGCCGTCGCGAACCGTCGCCATCGCGATGAATGAACCTATAGGGACGGTCGGAATCATCTCTCCGAACGAGGCGCCGCTGCTGGGGTTGCTTTCTTTGCTGTTGCCGGTTGTAGCCGCAGGCAATACGGCTGTCCTAGTTCCCTCAGAGACGTATCCCTTGATCATCGCGGACTTATACCAGATCTTTGACACAAGCGATTTGCCGGGCGGTGCCGTAAATATGGTGACTGGGCACAGATTCCAACTGCTTAAGACTCTTGCCGAACACGACGACGTCGACGCAATCTGGTGCTTCGCCGACGAGGCCGGCGTGTCCGCAGCCAAGTCGTTTTCTGCGGGAAATCTAAAGCAGGTGTTTACGAATGAAGGCCGCGCCATTGACTGGTTTGACCCGAGGCAAGCGGAAGGCCGGTGGTTTCTGCAACACGCAACGCAAGTAAAAAATATCTGGGTTCCCTACGGAGAATAGCCCCGAGCGGGGTTAGTTGTGCCGCTCGCACCGTTCGTCTATCTCAGCACGCATTGACACTATAGAAGCGCGCCCAATACACTCGGCGTTCCTCGAAGTTGTCTGAATAAGACCTTTCACTGAACCAGATCTATGGCCAAGCGTCCTCGCATCGCAGTAATCGGCAGCTCCAACATCGACCTGACAACATTCGCGGATCGTTTCCCTGAACCTGGTGAAACCATATTCGGGCAGAAGTTCGACCTGGGATTCGGCGGCAAAGGCGCCAATCAGGCTGTGGCGGCACGGCTGTGCGGTGCGGACGTCTTCATGGTGGCGCGCGTGGGAAGCGACCTGTTCGGTCCCGCCGCTATCGACAACCTGCGCAAGATCGGAATCGATACAACCCACGTGAAGCAGATCGAGGGATTGTCCAGCGGCGTCGCGCCGATTTTCGTCGAGCCCAACGGGCAAAACCGCATTCTGGTAGTGAAGGGAGCCAACGACGCGCTGAAGCCGGCGGACGTGGATGCTGCCGCCGAAACGCTGAAAACCGCCGACTGCATCGTTTTGCAGTTCGAGATTCCTGTGGAAACGGTCTATTACGCGATCGCCTTCGCGCGGAAGCACGGCATTCGCTGCATCCTGAATCCAGCGCCCGCGCAGGCGGTCGAGATGCAAGCGCTCAACGGGCTCGATTACTTCGTTCCCAATGAGAGTGAGACCGAAGCTATCACCGGCACTGCGGCGCGAAATGTAGCTGACGCGAAGAAGTGCACCGAGAAGCTATTAGCCGGCGGCATTCATCGCGTCATCATCACCTTGGGCGCCAACGGGTGTCTTCTTGCAGGCCGCGACCTGAGCGAGCACCTGCCTGCGTTTACCGTTAAGAGCATCGATAGCAGCGGCGCCGGCGACGCCTTCATCGGAAGCTTTGCCGGCTTTCTCGCAGAAGGAATTCCAGAACGGGAAGCGGTGCGGCGCGCCAATTTATACGCGGCACTTTCGACAACCGGCATCGGAACCCAGAAATCGTTCTACGGTCGCGCACGCTTTGACGCGGAATGGGCGCGCCAATCCTGAAGATTCGCTGATCTGGCGATGGCAGTGCCCGCAGTCCCATCCCACAAAGCCATCCAAGTGAACCATGAAGCGGCGAACTGCGAATTTTTTCATCGGACAGTGCCAAAAGATGACGCGGCTAACGCTCGTCCCATCGCCGAAAATTCTTGACTTGACAATAACGCTCCATTTATAAGGCCGTTCTACGGCATTCTCTATAAGTTCTGCGCATGCGGACCTCCCAGTCCCGGAAAGGGAAGGGGTAGGGTCCGTTTTTTGTTAGGTGATGGGCTACCGTAAGGGGGAGTTAATGCGGAACAAGAAAGCGTCGGCCGCGGTGTTTTTCTGTGCGCTCGGGTTGTGGGCCACTCCACTGCTCGTCGGTCAGTCGACCGGAACTTTCTCCGGTACGGTCTCCGATAAAGCCGGAGCTGTGATCTCAGGCGCTACCGTGAAAGCCATTTCGCAGGGCACAGGCATTTCCCGCGAGGCCAAGACTGACGATTCCGGACGCTACCTCATCCCCCTGCTGCCTGTCGCGTACTACGCGATTCGAGTGGAGTCTCCAGGTTTCGCGCCTTCGGAGCAGAAAGATGTTCGCCTGCAGGTTGACGAGCACCGCGAACTGGATTTCGCGCTCGTGCCTGCGTCCGTCACGACGGCGGTTGAAGTCAGCGCCACTGAAGTGGCAGTGCAGACAACGAATGCCACACTTGGTCAGGTCATCACGTCCGAGCAGGTTGCCGAGCTTCCGTTGAACGGCCGCGACTTCGTGCAACTGGCGACACTAACGCCCGGAACAACCACTGAAACGAACCCGAACAGCTTCTTCAACGCCGGCGCGAGCAGCGAAGTCGCGGCACGCGGGACTTTTTCGCTCTCAGTCGGCGGCTCACGAGCCAACAGCACGGACTGGCTGTTCGACGGCAACGACAACAACGAACTCACTGCCGGTGGCATTGCGATTTTACCCTCGATCGATGCCATCCAGGAATTCAAGGTTCTCACCTACAACTACTCGGCGGAATACGGCACTCGCGGAGGTCCGACCGTCCTGCTGACGACGAAGTCAGGCTCCAACCAGTTTCACGGCGGGCTCTTCGAGTTCTTCCGCAACACAGATCTGGATGCACGAAGCGCTCGCTCGGCGTTCCGCGAACAATTTAATTTGAACCAGTTCGGATTCGATCTGGGCGGCCCGATCCAGAAGGATAAGACATTCTTTTTCCTCGACTATCAGGCCAAGATGCAGCGCCACGGAATACCGTTTGAAGGGTTCGTGCCCACGGCGGCGATGCGCACCGGCGACTTCTCATCCGACCTTTTTGGCAATGCTCTGGCCGCTGGAGATCAGATACTCTACAACCCATACAGCACGACGGCGACTACCCGTCAGCCGTTCATGTGCGACAGTTCGGGAAATGCTATTCCCGCAAACCCTGATGGAACCCAAACCGGAGGATCGCCTTGCAACAAGATTCCGTCCAACCTGATTAACCGGGTCGCCGCGGCCATGGTGACCCTCTACCCGGGGACCAACTCGACCTCGTCGGCCGGCAACTTCTCCTCCGTGCCGGTGCGGAAACTGAATGAGGGCGAATTCGACATCCGCCTGGATCACAACTTTTCCAGCAAGGATTCCGTCTTCGCGCGCTTCAGCTACGACCAGGCGGTGTCGTTCGTCCCTGGCGGGTCTCCCGGCTTCGCCGAGGCCAATCCTTTTGCGAGCACTCAAAACATCACCAACCACGGGCGCAATGTGGCAGTCTCGGAAACGCATATTTTCTCGGATCGCAACCTGAATCAATTCAACGCGGGCTTTAACCGGATTTTCAACCATATCCTGTCGTACGGCAACGGGACGTGCGAATCCTCCCAACTCCCCGCCTCCAGCATCGATCCGTCCCCCACTCTCATTCCCGGCTCCAACCTCGGGAGCAAGTGCGATAGCTTGACCGGGTACCCTGCGAGCTTGTCGCAGTCCACCAAAGATTGCGTAAGTTGCGGCTTGGCATCGACCCAGATCAACGGTCCGTATTGGTCCTTGGGGGATCGCGGGTACTCGCCGTTTCAGGGTGGAACCAATGTGTTTTCCGTCTCCGATACGTTTGACATGATTCGCGGCAACCACAACCTCCGGGTGGGTGGTGGAATTCGCGTCAACCAGATGAACGTCCTGGCGAATGGGTTCGCCGACGGATACTGGATCTTTACCAACTCCTGGTCGAGCAACCTGGGAGCGGCAGGTACTGGCGACAACATGGCGGATTTCCTGCTAGGAATGGTGGATCTCGCCCTCCACGATCAGACGTTCCAGGGTGCGACCACCGGCCGCCGATGGAAACTGTTCCGTCCGTTTGTGCAGGACGATTGGCGTGCGACGCCAGACCTTACAGTCAACCTCGGTCTGGCCTGGGCTTTGGTGACTCCGATCACGGAAGCGGAGAATCGCCAGTCAAACTTTGACTTTGCCACCGGTCAATATCTAATCCCGGGTCAGAACTCGGATGGGCGAGTCGGAATTCAACTTGACAAGACCGCGCTCGAACCCCGCATTGGATTGGCCTGGAAGCCAATGGGGAGCCAGACCACGGCGCTACGCGCGGGGTACGCAATTTTCCACGATTCCTCCTGGAGCATGGGAGCGCAAGGGCTGTGGCAGAACCCGCCTTATTTCCAGGAGACCGCGGGCGGCTCCTTCTTTTTCCCCGATCTATGTCCCGCCGGTTGGACGAACGTGCCCACTCCTGCCTGCGCAAGTACGCTGGCGAGTTCGCAGCCAGGGCCAGGCATGATCATTTCTAACGGCTTCCAGTTCTCCACCACGCCTCCGGTCCCGAGCGCATTCGGAGGGAATATTAATTCTCAGAACCTGAATTTCAAGCAGGGCATGGTGCAACAGTTCAACTTGAACGTGGAGCACCAATTGCCGGGCAACGTTGTCCTGACGGCCGGATACGCGGGATCCCGCAGTTCGCATATCCTGAGCAGCTTCGAGAATCTGAACGTCGCATCGCCCAGTGCCTGTGGCACGGCTGGCTATAGCCTTGGGTGCGGAATTAGCAGTCCGCCGTACCCAAACTTGGGCACAATCTATAGCATTCGCGACGTAGGCGCCGCCCGCTACGACTCCCTTCAAGTGAAGGCGGAAACCAAGAGCACCAGGCACGGCATCTACGCTCTTTTGGGCTATACCTGGGCCCGGAACTTCGACAATGGGCTCTCGGACGGGTTGGGTAGCAACACCGGAGCGACCTATTGGCCGTTGCCTGGCGCCAACAAGTTGGATTGGGGACTGTCGCAAATTCAGCTCAACGATCAGTTCACCGCCAGCATTCTTTACGATTTGCCCTTCGGGAAGGGTAAGCGCTTCGGCAGCACGTGGAGCGGACCTGGAAATACCGTCTTCGGCGGTTGGACAGTCAATGTAATCGAAAAAATGACCTCGGGATTTCCTCTTTTCTTGGTCTCCAGTACCAACAACTCTGGGGTGCTGTTCTCGGACAACGGGAACAACTATAACCGGCCCATCGAGATCTCTAACCCACACCAGGCAGGACCGGTGCCGTCGAATCCAAATCCAGCCTGTTCCACGACGGTTTCGCAGGGTGGAATTGCGCCGGACCACCTCGGGCCATCAACGGTAATGTTCAACAACTGCGCCTTTACGGACGCGCCTTTCGGAGAGCTTGGCACGCTGCCCCGGGCGCCGCTCTATGGGCCAGACTTTGTGAACACTGACTTTTCCGTCATCAAGCACTTCCGGTTGCCGTATCGTGAAGGCATGCAATTAGATTTTCGGGGTGAGTTCTTCAATGTGTTTAACCACGCACAGTACTTCATGGGCGGCCTCGGTTTCTCCGGCCTTCAGGATGTAGACACCGAGGCTAACTTCGGGGCGGCAAACGCTACGGTAAATAACCCACGCGTAATTCAGTTTGCCTTGAAGCTTGAGTTCTAGGGCGGGGTGAGTTCGGCGGTCCCAATCAAGGGCAGGCTGGGTCGCTCGCGGTCTGCCCTCAACGCTGCAGACTAGAAGATTGTTGTGGCCGATGTTTCATGTTCGGCGATATTGACGGGGCAAGTTCTACAAGCTTTATATTGAGCTAATGACCCGGCTGCAACGTATGCGATAAGTCGCCCGCTCATGCCTACACATAACCGCTACTTTCTCGCAGTCCTGTTCTCGCTGCTGGCAAGCTCATTCGCCCCGGCCCAGCAGCGCCGCAAGGTGATTATCAACGAAGATTTTTCCGGCCCTGGCGGCAGTAACCTGCAGACTCTTCTCGTGCTGGTGCAGTCGCCGCAGGTAGAAGTTCTGGGTGCGACGGTGGTGAGCGGCGACCAGTGGCGCGACGAAGAAGTCGCGCACACGCTCCGCCTGCTCGAAATCATTGGCCGCACCGATATTCCCGTGGTGCCGGGAGCGGTTTTCCCCCTGGTGCGGCGGCGCGAGGAAACTCAACTTTGGCAAGATGTTTATGGGAAAGTCGCGTACGCCGGAGCCTGGGATGACCGGTGGTGGCACCTGCCCTTGGTCGTGCCGCCGCTGCCCGAAGGCCAGCCCACCACAAAACCTGCCGACGAAGATGCCGCTCATTTCCTGATTCGCATGATGCGTAAGTATCCGCACGAAGTGACGATCTACGAGGGTGGACCCATGACCAATCTGGCGCTCGCGATCTCACTCGATGCAGAATTTCCGAAGCTGGCGCAAGAACTGGTCTTTATGGGAGGAAGCCTGAGCCCGCAAACCGACAATCCCGAATTCCTGAATAGTCCGCGCCACGAGTTCAATTTCTGGTTTGATCCGGAGGCGGCGCAAATCGTTTTGCGGGCGCCCTGGAAGAAGATCGTCTGCACGCCAACCGACATTTCCGTCAAGACTCGCCTCACCCCGGAAATGGTCAAACAAATCGATGCCAGCGGCACCGCGCTCGCGCATTACATCGCGCGCTTCTTTCATCCTGGTTTGGGCGCCGATTACATGTGGGACGAACTTGCCGCAGCCGCGTGGATCGACCCAACCATCGTCACCAAGAGCGAGACTCGCTACATGGGTGTGGACCTTGACCGCGGCGCCGGATACGGCAACACACTGACCTGGACTGAGAAGGATAAGCCGAGATTCGCCGGGCAACCAGTCGAAATCCAAGTGGATTTGGATGCCGAAAAGTTCTATCGAATGTTTGTGAGCTTGATGAGCGCCCCAACGCCTGGTGATCACGCTCCCGCTCACTGACGGAATCAGTCATTGCGATTGCGGCGGCGAGCCGGAAGTTTTGTCCCGCAACCGATAGACAAACTGCGGAATTTCGTGCCGTTCGCGCTCGACGTCTCCGGCCGTTTCTTTTGAGATCTGTTCGTAGAGTTCGAACTCTTGTCGAGCTTTCAGCTTTTCTCCGGTCTGCCGATAAGCCTGCGCCAAGCGATAATGCGCCTCTTCCAGCCTGGGACTGACCTTGATCGCTTGTTGATAGGCGGAAATTGCCCGGGGAAAATCCTTCCGCTCAGCGTAGACGACTCCCAATTGTAAATAGCCGACGCCGAGCTGCGGATCGAGACGCACAGTCTTCTCCAGCGAAGACTCGACTTGCGGCAAATCTGTCGCGTCCTCGGCATTCCCCCGCCGCTTCCACAAACTGACCGCGTAATAGTAATTCGCCAGCGCATTGTCAGGTTGAAGTCTGACAAATCGCGCTAGTTTCTCGGTAAGCCCCTCTGGCTGGGCCGTCTCGATGCTTTGCATTCTCCCGAGAAACACATAAGGGTTGGGGTCACTGGGATCCAGATCTGACGCCTGGTAGAGGCGCTGTGCCGCCTTCTCGTACGAACCGCTCGCGTAATAGGCCACGCCAAGGCCGATCAACATGCGAACGGAACTCGGGAAAAGGCTGGTCCCCTTCGCGAACACCTCGATGGCTGGCTCCGCCGCGCGATGCGTCAGCAGATCCGATCCCCAATCGAACAGGTTAGGCTCGCTCGGATTCATTTCTGCGGCCCGCTGGTACTCCTGCACGGCTTCGAGAGGATCGCCCAGTTTCTCTTCCACGTCAGCCAGTGAGTGATGAAGTTCGGCCGTTTGCTTGACAGCAAGCATGGCTTGAAGCTTGGCCCGCGCATCTTCGCCGTGCGCGTCTATGCCATGCGCATCTATGGACACAACCAGATTCTTGTCGTCGGCCGGGTCTTGGCTCAGCGAAGCGGTCGCCTTTGCCAGGGCGTTTCTGTTTCGCACAATCGCATCGGAACCGTGTCCACCGAGATTGGTGGCGTCGGCAACACCCGCGACCGTGAATGTCGGTTGGTCGAAAAACTGCGGAACGCTGGAAGATGTGCTCTGCGTTGCAGAGGTAATGGCGGAAGCCGGCGTCAGGTCAATCGTCTTCTCCTCGTTCATCCCGAGAACAACAGGGCCAGCAGTGGCCTCGCCATACTCCGCCATTTCCGCTCGAACTATATACGTACCCTCATGAAGCGCCGAAAACCGATAGCGGCCTGCCGAGTCCGCACGGGTCGTGGTTGTCACTACGTGCGCTCCATCTTGCCGCATTAGAAACACGGTGACGGCCGCAACCGGATGACCGCGCGAGTCTCGGATGTTTCCTTGTAACGCGGCGGAGGGCGAACCTTCGGGCGTTTGTGCCGCCACCGACAATGGCACGGCTAGCGCTGCCAAAACACACGCGATCCAAACATTTCGGAATCTACTCAGAGTCCCGCGACAATGGCTCATGGGGGCACAAGTTCTGGAGGCGCAAAGAAATCAGTCAACGTATTCGGTGGATTATTTTAGTCGCTTGATCGGTGAACGGCAATTGACGGTGCAACCTTCCCCGGTGCGCTCCCAAAACAATTTGCCTATGGGTGTAGTTGCTCGAGCGCCTTTTGCGCTTCCGAATGATCTGGGTGTTGCTCTAGAAGTTCAAGCAAGACGGATCGAGCCTTCTCCGGCGCACCCTCGATCGCATAGACCCGCGCCAGGTTGAGATAAGACTGATCGAAGGCTGGCGCGACGCGGATGCACTCTTGGAAACTTGCGACGGCTTCATCCCGCCTCTGGGTTCGCAGATAGAGTATCCCGAGGTTGTTCAGCGCTTCGGGATACGCGGGACGAGTCTTCAATGCGGTCCGCAGATACGCGTAAGCGCGCTCCGTGTCCCCGGTTTGCGCAAACACCATCGCCAGACTGTAATTCGCCTCGGCATCCTGCGGGTCGAGTTCAATCGCCCGCTGAAGAGCTTTGCGAGCTTCATCCCAGCGCTTCTGCTGGCGGTATGCGTTACCCAGATTTTCAAGCGCGACAAAATGGTTTGGACTCAGCCGCAGAGCCGTTTGAAAATATCCGATTGCATCTTCGGTTCTGCCTTCCCGCGTAGCGAGAAGGCCAAGGTTGTTCCATGCATTAGGCAGCGTATCAGGATAGCTCGTGGAAAGTCTGGTGGCGCGTTCAAAGCTGTCCCGCGCTTCAGTTGTCTTCTGCTGGTTCAGGTAGACACTTCCCAAACCATAGAGCGCCTCGGCGCTCGACGGATCGTCGCGAAGAGCAAGCTGGAATGAGGCTTCGGCCTGATCGAGGTAGCCTCGCTGAAAAAATACCGAACCATAGGAAAGATAGTTGCGCCCGAACTCAAAGGTACTCGCCACGCCGCGAAAGGGCAGCGCCTTCGCGAGAAGATCGGCTGTGGTTTGTGGGATACGCCGGAAATCTCCTTCGATGTGTTTCGGATTAACCTGTCCCTGATAAATCTTGACGATGTTGCCTCTGTCATCAATCAGTAACGATGTGGGAAGAATCAAATCGCGATGGCGGTCAAACAGATAGCGATAGAGAATGTTGTAAACGCCGGCTACGTCGTCCGATCCGCGAAGGATGGGCAAAGAAAACTGCCGCTCCCTCGCCAGCGCTCGCAAGCTTTCAGCGTCGCCAGCAGCATCCAAGTTTATGGTGATCAGTTGAAAACCCTGCGCCGTCCAACGTAAATGCAGCCGATTGAAAGCGGTCAAGCTTTCCTGGCAAATGGGTGAATCCTTGACCCAGAAGTTGAGCAGCACTGGCTTCCGCCGCAGCGCGAACAGAGTTTGCGTGTGTCCTGTTAGGTCGGCAAGAGAGAAGTCCGGCGCGGCCACGGGCGCCAGCAGCCAGGTTTCAACCGCCGCGGGCAGCGATTCGGGTTCCTGCTGCGAGGCGACAGCAAGCCGGCCTGTGATCTGGCCGCGCACCGATGATTGCGTGTTGAACGGCTCAATTCGCGCAAGCTCGGCGCCTTCTTCTACCCAGATTCGGTGGTTGAGAGGGAGATCTTGAAGTTTCTGCAGCAGCCCGCTTGGCCAACGGATCGAGGCCCGCACCGGGGCTGTGGCTTCTCCGAGGCCGAAGAATATTTCCTTGCTGTGCTGAGAAAGAAATCCTGACCCGGCTTGCAACGTGCGCGTCTGGCGTCCCGATACAGTTTCCACATGCACTACGGCGCCGATGGCGTCCCGATTACTTTTCGTGCCGCGCAGTCGAAAAGCGATCGACGGCGGCAGATTCTCCACTACGTTCTTCAACACTCGCAACTGCGGCGCATTACGGTTTTTCAGGAACACTTCATATCTGCCGTCATGATCGAAATCAGCGAGCGCAAACGATCGTCCGTCCTCAAGAAAGTCCAGCCCCACTACGCCAGAAACGTCGGAAAACGTTCCATCGCGGTTGTTCGCATAGAAAACATTCCGCTCGAATCCACTCCAGGTCCAATCCGCGCGGATGAGCTCATTAATGGCGTTCCATCCCTGTTCGTAATCAGGCGAAGGTTTGGACCCATCCGGCGAAGTTGCCACCACTTGCCGCCAGAAGAAACTGTTCAGATCCTCGCGCGACGTGCCCGACACCATGCCATTCGCGATGTAAAGGTCGGGGAATCCATCGTGGTCAAAATCCCAATAGTCGCTCGACCAGGCCCAGCGGCCCACGCCGACTCCGGCCAAGCTGGTTGTGTCTCGAAATGTCTCGGATGCGTTGCCGGCCCTGCTGTTGGGAGCATCGCCGTTGTGGAACAAAGAATTCCCCATGGCGTGTTTGCGATAGAGGCCGCGGATGTTTTCAGGCGCGTCTTTCTGAAAAATATCCTGCGCAGAGATGCGTTCTCCCGCCGCGGTCCACATGTCGGCAACGTAGAGATCGTCAGCCCCGTCATTGTCGTAATCCAACCAGCAGACTCCCATGCCCGCGCCAATGTCTTCCACGCCCGCCGAGGCAGCCACGTCGGTAAAAGTTCCGTCAGCGTTGTTGCGATAGAAATTCTTCCGTCCAAAATCATTCACGACATAAAGATCGGGCCAGCCGTCGCGGTTGTAATCGCCCCACGCGCAGCAAAAGCTGTAGCGCGTATTGTTCTGGCTAAGGCCGGATTCCGCGGTGACATCGCGAAAGGTTCCGTCGCGATGGTTTCGCATCATAAAGTTCGGAGGACCGTTCTCCGCGGCATAATAGGGTGCCGGATACCTGTACTGCTCAGATCCCTGGTAATACGCGTAGAGACAAAAATAGATGTCCAGCCAGCCGTCGCGGTCATAATCGGCGACCGCCGCACCGGTGAATGTGCCCTGCGGGTCGTTGGCAAACTGAAAAGCGCCGGGCTTTGGGCGAAATTTGCCTCCGCCTTGGTTCAGGAATAACAGTGGCCCGCTCGCGCGCACGACGATCAAATCCTGTTGGCCATCGTTGTCGATGTCGGCGAAAAGGGCGCAGGCCGTGTTATCGAGGATTCCCACGCCGGATGCTTCTGTGACGTCCTCGAACGTTCCATCGCCGCGATTGCGAAAAAGCCGGTTGGGAAGTCCCGCAGACTGGCACAGGTAAAGATCGTCGAAGCCGTCGTTGTCGATGTCGCCAGCGGAAACGCCATTGTGCCCGTAGATGTCGATGCCGGACGCACCATCCAGAACCGTCCGCCAGTAGTCCGCTCCATGCAGCAGTTGCGCGGCGTAGCATGAGTTTGCTCCCAACGCCGCCGCGGAAACGTCTACATAGACCGGCGAGGCAGAGCGGCTCCTCGTTTCATCCAGCGCCTGCCAGCTTCGCAAGCGAAAGCCGGCTGGTGAATCCGCTGGTAAAGCAGAGGACCGCGAAGATGCTTCCCATTCGAGAATCCATTGCCCGATCCGCTGTTCGCGGTGGAAATCATGGCCTGCGCCCACAAACTCGTAGCGGACGCGGGTCTGCAGCCGGTCCGGAAATGTGGACGCGGATAGCGGCATTGAACCCACACCCCTATTCGTTGCTTCACTCGTTGGTGCTTCAATCTTTCTTGCTTCAATCTTTCTTGCTTCAATCTTTGTTGCTTCAATCTTTGTTGTTTCAATCTTTGTTGTTTCAATCTGGGTTATCTGGAACTCTGCGGTCACAATTTTCGAGTAAGCGCTCAGCGTCGATCGCAACTCTTGAAGAAACGGATCCCGCGCAAGTCCAGCCTGGGGCGCAAAGCTGATCCGGCTGGCTTCAACCACCGGACCCGAACGCACAACTCTTGTTGCAGCGGGCCGCAGCGACGCCGCTGAAAATTCCGGGGCCAGCACCTTTTCGATGGCCCGCGTGTCCTGCGGAGACTGCAGCAGGTTTGCGCTCCATTCCGCGAAAATGGCCGCGATCTGGTCCTGATATTTCTCCGTGACGAAATCGTCGAGGCCGGATTGCGTTCTGAGCAGTGTGGCATCGAGCGGCCTTTGCGCTCGATAGTGAGGATGAACATGGAATTCGGCGTCTGCCGGCAGCGCATTTCGCAAATCGAACACTGGAATAGAAGAAAAAGAAAACCCGTGCAGGCTCGCCGGGATCAGCGTAGCTCCGGCTCCCTGACAACAACGGATAAGAAATTGGCGCCGGCCGTGGTCGAAGGGAAGATGGTCTACCGATTGGCGAGTCTTCTCTGGCCGGCTCAGAGCGATAACCCCCAGATGTTCACGTGTGAAACAGAAATTAACATTCGCACGGGAACCGGTCAAGGTTCGCGCGTCCACAGGGATGGCGAGTCTGAACACGAATTCAGGAACCTAGGCAAATCGGACGAGCTGCGCCCTCCGACCGGGAAAGATTACAGCGTTCTTTCCTGCGCAGCAGCCCACATTTGATCCAAGTTCAAGAAAACACAAACATTGACGGCAGCTTAATTGGCGACAACCGCATCAAAGAACTGCTACGAAAACCACCGGGCGTGGTGAACGAATTGCCGTACCGGCGGTTGCACCGCCCGCCTTCGGACACGTACCGGGAAGGCCCACGTCTTGCCTTTTACCGGCTGGTTTTGAGGACTTATCGGATGCGATTGTTGAGTGCGCGACTCATCGTTTCTCTCATCGTGGGCGTCACGATCGTGTCCTTGTGTTCCTCCTCCTACGAGGTTCTTGTCCAGAAGCGCGGACTGCGACGGGACCTGGAAAGGCGCTCCGAAGTTCTGGCAGACAGCCTGGCAAGAAACGTCGAGCGTGACCTGGAGAAAACCGGACCGCAGACGCTGCAACAGACCGTGCAGCGCTTTGCCAACCGCGAACATCTCGCCGGTCTTGCGGTCTACGACCCGCAAGGCCACATCATCGCGGTCACCTCCGACCTGGAACCGCTGATGGCAAACCCGCCCGCCATCGTCTCGCAAGCGCTGCACGAGGGCCACGGGGTGGATGTTTTCCAAAAACTCGGCACGACTTCCGTTCATATCTACGCTCAACCGCTGCACCGCAAAGACGCCGTCATCGGCGCGCTCGCCATCGTACACGACACGGGTTACATCAAAGCTCAGAGCCTTCGCATTTGGCGCGAAACATTCTTGAGCGCCCTGGCGCACGTATTCCTGATCGTGCTAATTACGCTGCTCATTGTGCGCTGGAGTATTGCCGGACCCATCGCCCGCATGGCGCACTGGATGAAAGCCCTGCGGACCGGACGTGCAGGTTCCATGCGCGTCCTCATTCCAGATCTCGACCTCTTTCGCCCTCTGGCGCGCGAAGTCGCCACCTTTGCCGAGAGCCTCAGTACGGCGCGTTCGGCCGCCGAGCAGGAAGCCCGCCTGCGCGTGGAGGGACAATCTCAGTGGACGGCAGACCGGCTGGCGATGCACCTGCGCACGCGGCTCGAGGATGGAAGACTTTTCGTCGTTTCCAACCGCGAACCCTATATGCACAGCCGGCGCGGCAAATCGGTGGACCTGACCGTTCCTGCCAGTGGCGTGGTTACAGCGCTTGAACCGGTGCTGCGCGCGTGCGACGGCACCTGGGTGGCGCACGGCAGCGCCGACGCCGACCTTGAAACCGTTGACGAGCATGACCGTCTCCGAGTTCCGCCCGACGATCCGCGCTACACGCTGCGCCGTATCTGGCTCACCAAGGAGGAAGAAGAAGGTTATTACTACGGCTTTGCCAACGAGGGCCTGTGGCCGCTGTGTCACATCGCGCACACACGACCGGTTTTTCGCGCCGGTGACTGGAAGTCCTATCAAGCGGTGAACCGGAAATTCGCCAATGCCTTGCTCGAAGAAATGGCCGATACCAGCAAACCGATGGTGTTGGTGCAGGACTACCACTTCGCTCTGCTTCCCCGGATGATCAAGCAGAGCAGGCCGGATGCGCGGGTGGCCATCTTCTGGCACATTCCTTGGCCGCATCCGGAGGCTTTTCGCATTTGCCCGTGGCAGCGCGAACTGATCGATGGTTTGCTCGGAGCGGATCTGATCGGCTTCCACATCCAGTCGCATTGCACCAATTTTCTGCAAACCGTCGACCGCTCTCTGGAGTCGCGCATCCACTGGGAACACTTTTCGGTGCAGCGTTTCGATCACCTCACAGCCGTACGGCCGTTTCCCATCAGCGTGGAGTTTTCCGAAGAGCCTGTCGCAGTGCCCACCGAGCCGGCTTACATGGAACAATCATCATTGCTGAAAGCGCTGGGTATTGAAGCGGCGTTCATGGGGATCGGCGTCGACCGCCTCGATTACACAAAGGGAATTCTCGAGCGCTTCCTCGCCATCGAGCGGTTTCTGGAAAAATATCCGCGGTACCAGGGGGCCTTCACATTTGTGCAGATCGGCGCTCCCAGCCGCACCCACATCAAGCGTTACCACGATCTACAAGCCGAGGTGGAGGCGGAAGCCGAACGAATCAACTGGCGCTTCCAGAAGGACAAGTGGAAGCCCATCGCCTTGCTGAACCGGCAGCATAATCATGACGAAATCCGGCCTTATTACCGCGCGGCCGATCTCTGCCTGGTCACCTCGCTGCACGATGGCATGAACCTGGTTGCCAAAGAGTTTCTGGCCGCGCGGCATGACGAGCGCGGCGTATTGATTCTCAGCCGCTTCACCGGAGCTTCGCGCGAACTGCGCGACGCTTTGCAGGTGAATCCTTACGACATAGACCAGACCGCGGAAGCGATTCGAGCCGCCCTCGAAATGGAGCCGGAAGAGAAACAATTGCGCATGCAGCGCATGCGCAAAGTGGTTCGAGAACACAACGTGTATCACTGGGCGGCGGATTTGATCACCGAACTCTGCGAGGTACGGCTGGATATGCCGGAGAGCGGCCGCGAAAACAACAGAGCGGGAGTATCCGCAGCGTAGCCGAAATGAAGAATCCGAACAAAAATAGACGAGTTTATGAAAGCGGTTGCCCATGCACCCCTGTCGGCGTCGATGCTTGTGGAACAACCTGATTGGCTCGAAATGCTACCTACTGTAGGTGATTATGACGAGGACTCGTGAACACCGCTCTAAGCCTCCACTCCGCAAACCCGAGAAGCCTTTCTACTTCAATACCTCGGAGCATTTGCTGCGCATCGGCCGCGAGCAGGCCGGCACGCTCTCACAATTGCTGCAGGCGCTGCGCGAGTGCCCCGACGATTCCATTTTTCAGCACACTCTCCGCACCCTGCAGGAACATCATTTCATTCGCCACGGTTTTTCCAATGACTTCGCGCATTGGAGCCTTTCAGCCTGCAATGAGCCGGTGCTCGCGGAACAGCTGGCCAGCGTCGACGTTCACGAATTCACCACCATCGAGGGTCTGCGCCAGCGCATGATCGGAACTGTGGAAGAATTCCTCCAGCAACGTCCTCTTTCCGCGGACCGGCCCGCGCATGAACCGTTCTATTTCTGCGCTTCCACAATTGTTGTGCTCCCCACGCCGTTCGCTCCGGACTCTCTGCCGGGATTTATCGACGGCTTGCGGCGGGTCAGCGTGCACTCCATTCACCACCACTTCATCGAAGCCCGGCTGCGTCTCAAGCGTATGTCGAACGATTTCTCCCAATGGATCGAAGAAGAAGTCGGGGCGCAGGACGCAGCTCTGGCCATCGAGCGGATCGACATTTACACCAACACCATGGAAGGGGTGCGCCAGCGGATCGCGCGCATTACAGAGCAGCTTTTGAATTAGATCAGTAAACCCATGAAATCGCCACAGAGCAGGACCGCAACCCAAGATCGTCCCCCCGGCGCATCGGCCGGGCCACAACTTTCCGCCGCCGCTGCTGGCCCGCCGGAGGAATCGCCGGCTGCGGTTGCCTCGCGCGCACCTGAGCGGCCGCTTCCCAGCAGCGTACTGACTCCGCCCGCCCCCTCGCCGCCGCCCCATCTCGACGACTATCAGAACATTATTGGGCAGGCGCAAGTCGACGCCCTGCGTTTTCTGGCACGCGAACTCAAAGGCAAAACTCTCAAGATGGTCAACTCCACCGCCGTGGGGGGAGGCGTCGCCGAGATGCTGAACCGGCTGGTGCCGCTGATCTCCGAGCTTGGAGTGAATGCACACTGGGACGTCATCACGGGCGGCAACGATTTCTTTGAAGTCACCAAGGCTTTTCACAACGCGCTGCACGGCAGCCCCTACGAGTTCACCCAAAACGCCAAAGACATCTTCCTGATGTATAACGAGCAGAACCGGGCGCGGATGCAGTTCGATGAAGATCTGGTGGTGATTCACGATCCGCAGCCTCTGGCTCTGGTTTGCGCGCGCGGCAAAAGTCCGGCTCGCTGGGTTTGGCGATGCCACATCGATCTCTCTCACCCGCACGCGCAGCTGTGGGAATTTCTCCGTCCGTTCGTCGAGCAATACGATGCCGCTATCTTTTCTTCGCAGTCATTCGCGCGCCAGCTTCCTATTACGCAATACTTGTTTTATCCCTCCATCGATCCGCTTTCGGAGAAAAATAAGGATCTCGATGAGTCTGTGGTTCAGAAGGTCTGCGACGAGTTTGGCATCGACCGTTCCCGGCCCATCGTGACTCAGGTTTCGCGATTTGACCGTTTGAAAGATCCCGTCGGCGTGGTGCAGGCCTACAAGCTGGCCAAGAAGTACGTCGATTGCCAACTGGTACTGGCGGGCGGCGGCGCCTCCGACGATCCCGAGGGCGCGGCCGTGTTGCAGGAGGTGAAAGAAACGGCGGGAAACGATCCCGATATTATTATTCTGGATCTTCCTCCCTGGTGCGCGATCGAGATCAACGCGATTCAACGCGCTTCCACGCTGGTGATTCAGAAATCGCTTCGCGAAGGTTTTGGTCTCACCGTCACCGAGGCGCTGTGGAAAGGCAAACCCACCATCGCCGGGGCCGTGGGCGGCATTCCCAACCAGATCATCCACAAACTCACGGGAACTCTGGTGCATTCGGTGGAGGGTTGCGCGTTTCAAATCCGCTATTTGCTCACCCATCCTGAGTTTGCCAAGCGCATCGGTGCGAACGGGCACGAGCACGTCAAAGAGAATTTTCTGATTACGACCAACGTGAAACGCTGGCTGCTTCTGTTCCGCGTGCTAAGCGAAGCCGGTCCCGCAAATAAATAGCCGTCACCGCCGCATCGAACGTTACTCGTTTTCGACCGGGATCAGACTGCGATCGGGATCGACTTCAATCGAACTCAGCTTCGATCTCAACTTCCATCCGCGCCGGCAACGGCTGTCGCCGCCGAACCTGCCCTTGCCGCAGCGCCTTCTCCGAGCATCCCGCGAAACGTCGCGGCCGCGATCACGGCCACCCCCGCCGTTACCGCCATAACCGCCGGATATCCCCAGCGCGCGAAGCCCTCTCCCGCGGCCGCAGCAGCAATCGCGCTCGCCAACGAGATCACAAAGAAATTGAGCGCCGAAACGCTGCTGCGCTCCGCCACGCCGACCCGGCTCATGAGTAAGCTGTACATGCCGGGCTCGCTCATCCATAGCAATGCCATATAACCCGTGTAGATGGCAGCGGCCGGCACAGCCATCGGAACCACGGCCAGGCACCCAAGCGCCAGCGCCGCCGCCAGTTGCGTATACATGATGCCGGTGACCAGCCCGTACTTCCGGTAGATCACGGGGGCGAGCAGGATCGCCAGCACCTGCGAAAGCTGCGCCACGGAGAAAACTATGCCGATGCGAGAAACCGGCACGTGCAGATGCTGCGAAAAATAGATGTTAAAGAACGGCCCCAGCGATCCAGTTACAAGACTCCAGAGCGCGATCACGACCAGAAAGCGCGCGAGAAATCGATTTCGCGGGTAGAGTTTATTCTCCCGAGCGGGGAGAGGCGAAGCCCTGAAGCCGGAGATCGGCCACAGGCCCAGCCCTACAATCGCGGCGGAGATAAAGGAAAATTCCATCCAAAGTGGATTATTCCCGGAGCGGGAACCGCTGCCCCGCGCAGACGAGCTTTTTCCTTGACCGCGACTTTTACCCGCAGCTAGCGTTTAGAAGTGAGGGGAATGGAAGTGTGAAGAAGAGCCTGGGGATGCCGCGCAAAAAGTGAGTTTGAATTTGCTGGACGCGGCCGAGCGATGGGCGGGAAGTAAGAGGAGGCGGGAAGTAAGAAGCCCAGGCAGGAAATGCAGGACGCAGAAATACAACGTCGCGGAGGCCCCAGTTAGGGCAAAAGGTTACCAGATTGAAAGTGTGCACTATTGAACAGTTGCGGCTTTGTGGATCGGTGTAGAATAGTCGAATTTCCGAAAGCAAATATCAATGGGCAACCGCTGCCGTCGCGGGCGACTGCGAGTGCCGCAACTCACCCTCCAGGCATTCGGGCGATGGCATGGTGCGGATTGCCACTAAGGCAAGAAGGTACTTAAGGCGAGCGGGGATTGAGGACAAGCGGGTATTTAGGGCGAGATTTAAGACGAGAAAGAGCGCGACAGGAAGGAAGTGCCTGTTTCGTCGCGCTCAACAAATCGATTCAGCTAGCGGCGGATCTGCCGGAAGGACTTACCTTCCCCATCTCCCGCCCGGAAAGGCGGTCAGGATGAGCAGCATTGGTGAGGAACTGGCGGGGAGGGAGACGGTCTCACGGCCGGGTGGTGGTCAGATGGAGATTGCCGTTGCCGGACTTTCCGAGATTACTGCCGCAGTTTTCCTGCTGGCCGAAAACCGGCTGCTGCGCGAAGCGCTGCTTCGCATTTTGTCGAAGAAGGACGACATTCGCGTGGTTGGGGCCGGGGCATACTCTCCGGAAAGTTTCGCGCAGATCGTTGGCTCCGGCACCAACGTCGTGGTACTCGATTCGATCTCTGCGGTTTTATCGCAAGATGGCGTGGCCCGGCGCCTGCATCAGGCGGATCCGGCGATCAAAGTGGTGATGGTTGGCATGGAAGCCGACGAGAGCATATTTCTGCGCGTGGTGCAGCACGGGGCTCTCGGCTACGTCCTTAAAGACGCGTCGGCGCTGGATGTCGCGCGCACCGTCCGGGCGGTTGCTGCGGGCGAAGCGGTCTGCCCGCCGGCACTCTCCCGCGCGCTCTTTCAGTGGGTGGCGCGGCACAAACCGGCCCTGCCCAGTGTACAGTTGAAGGCCGGTCTCGGCCTCAGCCGCAGAGAGCAGCAACTCCTCGGGCTTCTCCGCGAGGGGCTCACCAACAAGGAAATGGCCTCGCGCCTCAACCTCTCCGAACAGACGGTGAAGAATCACGTCCACCGCATGCTGCGCAAAGTTGGAGCGCCCGACCGGCTGTCGATTGTGGAGGTTTGCCGCAGCGAAGGCTTCAACGTTTAGCTTCACCACTGCTGACATTCGTTCCCCTCGCAGCCGTTCCCTCACGGCTGCGACCCAACCGATCGTCCTTCAGCAGGATTTCTTCCAGGCCTTGCGCCGAGACCGCTCGGAAGTCCTTCATCACGTAAACCGCGCCCGCCGCGGTGAGCTTCTCCGGTTCCTCGTGGAGCGCAACCGCAAGACAACGCAACCCTGCGCCGACGGCAGCCCGGACGCCCGCGATCGCGTCCTCGACCGCGAGCAACTCTTCAGGCGCAATCCCCAGCCGGGCGCAGGCCATCCGGTAGACCGCAGGATCGGGCTTTCCCGAAGCGACGTCTTCTCCGGTAACTACCACGCGAAAAAGATCTTCCAGCCCAAGCCGCGCCAGAGTCGACAGAGCGCGGCTGCGGCTCGCGGAAGTGGCCAGAGCCAGCGCCACCCCGGCGCGGTCCAGACTGCGAATCAATTCCAGAACGCCAGGAACCGGAGTCACCTCCAGTTGCATTCTGCGGAAGATGATGTCTTTGCGACGGCCATATTCGCCGGCTTCCTCGTCGCTCAGATCGCCGAGAAAGTGCCGCAGGATCTCGCCCCGCTTGCGGCCATCCAGAATAAAATCCAGATCGGAATCGGGCACCTCGCGGCCGAGCGATCGCAAGAACAACCGCCACGTCTTGCGATGCACGGCATGACTGTCGACCAGAACGCCATCCATGTCGAAGATGACCCCGCGCAGGCGCAACTGGCACGATGGCAACCCGCGCGGTGCGAGGCCTGCCGCGGTTCGTTGAACGGCGCTCACGACGCTTCTCCGGATGCAACGCGATTGGCCCGGGGCTTGGCCGAGGTGCGCAAGCGGCTGGCGGCTTCCGCGGCTTGCTCCTGCAAGGCTGGAGCGCGATCGAGACCGGGCCAGGTGAGCTGCGCCGTCTGGTAATTCTGCGGCGTACCGATGTCCAGCAAATAATCGGCGATCGGATAAGCCAGCATTTCACCAATCAGCCGCGGCAACACATGGAAACCGATATCCGCCGGAACACAAGCGGGGACGTGATCGAGAAGCTTCGGACTGGCTACCATAAGTCCGGTAAAAGCCCAGTCGCTGCGCGGATGCTTCGGCTTCTCCTCGAATTCGATGATCACTTGCTTTTCGTCAGTGATAGCGATGCCGCAGCGCGAGGGTTCGGCCACCTGGTAGAGGCCGAGCGTGGCGACTGCGGCGCGAGCCTGGTGGAAGTCGGCCATGCGCCGCAGGTTGGCGCTGGTGAGAACGTCGGCATAAAGAATCCAGAAGGCCGCTTCGGATTCGACCCATTCGCGGTTAGCGGCGAGCGTCCCGGCAGAGCCGAGCAGCTTCTCTTCGCGGACCAGACGAACCTTCGCCGGCGAGTTATGCTGCGCGAGATATTCTTCGACTGCCTCGGCCTGGGCGTGCACGTTGATGAGAATGTCGGTAATGCCGGAACGCGCGCAAAGATCGAGCCAAATGGCAAGCAGCGGCCGGCCACAGATGGGGAGAAGACATTTGGGGACCGCATCGGTAAGGGGACGTAAACGCGTTCCGTGGCCTGCGGCCAAAAGAAAAGCTTTCATGGCAGTATCATGTGTAACGAGCGGTCAAAAAATCCGGGTAGGGAGGTAACTTGTTTGGCCGCAACCTCTTGCCGGGCATGCTCGGCGAACACCCGCGTCCGGCGCGGCCGGGCGCCGATTTTGCCCGCGCCTTCAGCCAAACTCCGCAGTCCATTGCTCCGGGCTTTGCTGCCCCGCAGTGGAATCAAATACTTACGGTGAGAAAGTGCCGGCCTGCGCCAGCCTCCATGGAATCAACAAGTTCGCCTCGGCCTCCATGTGCACATCTATAGCATTAAGATATAAATCGAAACTAGACGAATCCAGCACCCCGCCAGCGCGTTTTGGCCTGCGGATGGCCTTTGGGACCATCCCGAGCCTGATCGTCGATTGTGGTGCCTTCTAGGCCCCTTGGCGGTGGTCTTACAGGTGATCCTCAGTGCCGGATTTCAGGTCGGCGGCGTGCGTTCTTCAATCGCCGCCCTTAAGTGCCGTGAAATCAACGAGCGAAAAAGTTATGTCCTTTGAAATCAACTATTCCCAAAAGTCATACCCCCAAAGTCCATTCCGGAAGATTCGCGGCTGCCCGGCTGTTTCAAATCACCGGCGCCGGTTCCATGGGTAAAAATGTCCAGCGGGTTCCGGCGCGCTCGTCGCGATCGATGAAGGGATCGTTGACGATGACCTGCGCGCCCTGAAAATCGAAGGTGAAGGCCATCTCCTGCACGCCCTCGCTTTCCAGCGCAGCCCGCACCGAATCCTGCCAGCCCCGCTCGCAATAGAGCAGCAGGAAGCCGCCGCCGCCAGCGCCGGTGATCTTTCCCCCCGCCGCGCCGTGATCGCGCGCTACCTGGTAGAGGCGGTCGATGCGTTCGTTCGAGATGAGATGCGAAACGCGTTTCTTCGCCTGCCAGGCTTCGTGCAGAAGACTTCCGAAGCGGCCCAGATCGCCGGCCAGGAGCGCGTCGCGCATGGTGGAAGCCGCTGCTTTCACTTCGTGCAGCGCTTCCACGGCGGCACTGGCCGGCATGCGGGTCGATTTCTCCTGTTCGGCCAGAATGTCCCACGAATGGTGTGCGGAGCCGGTGAAGAACAGCATCAGGCTCGACTGCAGTCCGGCGAGCACATCCGGGCTCAGGGCGACCGGTTCGACCTCGGTTCCGCCGTCGGGATCAAAGCGGATGTAGTTGAGGCCGCCGAAGGCGGCGGCGTATTCATCCTGCTTGCCCACATGCCGCCCCAAGCCGCAGCGCGTGATGGAGAAGGCGCGCTCGGCGAGATCGTATTTCGACAAAGGACAGCGCAAACAGGTGGTCAGCACTTTCAGCAGGTTCACGCAAACGCTGGCGGAAGATCCCAGGCCGGTGCCGGGCGGAATCTCCGAGGCGAGAAACAGATCCGCGGAGAGACCGGCGCCCAGATCCTTGAGCACCGCGACCGGAATAGCCAGGGCGCTGTCGTGGGGCAGAGCCGCCAGATCGGCCCAGTTGCCGAACAAGCGCAGATCGGACGAGATGATCTGCACCCGGCCGTCGGCGCGTTTGCCCAGAAACGTATAGAAGTACTTGTTGATGGCGGTGCTGAGCACGGCGCCGCCAAACTGTTCGTAGTAGGAGGGAAGGTCGGTGCCGCCTCCGCCAAAACTAATCCGAACCGGACTGCGTCCGATGAGCATGTTGGAATAACTCCGGAAAAGGCTGAGGGCGCGGGGACTGCGCCAGAGGCCGCCCGTCCGCCTCCGGGCCGGCAATTTTCGCCGAAGCCCGGCCGGGCAGGCGGACCAGCCGCAGCGCCAGCGTCCACATGGTTTCGATGAGCAGAGAGATATCTTTGAGCGGCGAGGGATGCAGCAGGTATTGCAGATCGAGCCGGGTCTTGTCTTCCGAAGCGTGCTGCTCGCGCAGCCCGTGCACTTGCGCCAGCCCGGTCATGCCCGGCTTTACCGCCAGCCGCTGCTGCTGCCAGGGGGTGTAATGGTGGGCGCGTTCCGGGCCTTCGGGGCGCGGCCCTACCAGGCTCATCTCTCCGCGCAGCACATTCCAGAACTGCGGCAGTTCCGAGATGCTGAGCCGCCACAGCATGCGGGCGAAACGCGATCCGGTCTGGGGATCGCGCTCCACGTTCAGACGCAACATGGAAAACTCGACTCCCCGCCAGCCGGTACGCCGTTCCCAGCGGAGGGCGCGTCCGGTGGTGGAGTGCAGGCGCAGGGCGCAAATCGCCAGCAGCGGCGACGTGGCCAAAGCCAGAAAAGATCCAAGCACCAGGTCGAGCAGGCGCTTGCCGACGCGGGCCGAGGCCGGCGGAGTGGTTTCTCCCAGCCGCAGCAAGGGCAGGCCGTCGAGATCGAGCAGGCTGGGGCGCGAAAGATACAGTTCGTAGGGCTGGGGAACCAGGCTGACGCGGATGCCCTGCTCGCGGCACTGCGCCACCAGGTTGAGGATTTCGGGCGAGGTGGAGTCGTGCGCCAGCACCAGCTCATTCACCCGATGCTGGCCCAACAGTGCGGCCACCTCAGGCGTGCCCACCGTAACCGCCGCGGGAGAACGGTGGGAATGAACCTCGGGCGCGGGAAACTCAGCCTTGGCACAGAGAAATCCACTCACTTTGCATAACAGCTCGGGATGGCGCTCGAACTTAACCGCCAGTTCGCTGGCCACGCGGCCGGAACCGAGAATCACGACGTGGTTCACTTCGCCGCGCCGGTAGCGACGCCGAAGCATACGCAACGCCACCCAGCGGATGGCGAGGAAACCACCTAACAGCGCGAGTCCGAAGCCCGCGAGTTCCCAGGCGCCAACTCGTCTGCGGGAAACATTTTCCACCGCGAGCAGCATCACCAGCAGGAGACCTACAGCCAGCAAAAGATGGGAAACCACCGCCGGCAGACGCCAGCCGCCGCGGAAGCCATCGAGCTGCAGGTTTTCCGAAAGCAGCGTCCACGCCAGCCAGGTGGCCACGACAAAGAGCAGAAAGTCCGACACACCCAGCGCGGGTCCGCTCCAATGGAGACCGTGGCGCGAGGCCTGCTCGCCGGCCAAGGCCAGGGGAATCCACGCCAGATCCGCCGCCAGAATGCGATCGCGAAGTTGACGGGGTCTCATGCGGGATCTTGATTGCGATGCCATGCGCTTCGAGGCCATGAGTCTGGATTTCTATGAGCTTGCATTAGGCCGGGTTTCAATTTCACTGCACCTAATTTCACTGCACTTCAATCTTAGCGGACTTCAATTTCGCCGTCCTTCGATTCGATCTGCTGGGCATGGGTTCTGGCTAGTATGAAAGTTGGTTCAGGGCAGATCGCAGATCATGGTTAGAGCAGATCATGATTCATACCGGATCACTGGCCGATCGAGGCCACACCAGCCGAGCGGGCGGCGGCCCGGGGCGTAGCCACGGGCTGGCGGGTTTCGCTGATCTCGCTCCGCACCACGGTGAACACGGAGTGGGCGATGGAAAGATGCAGGTCTTCGATGATCTGCATATTCTCCGAGGGCACCACCACGCACAGATCGCACAACTTCTTCATGGCTCCGCCTTGGAACCCCGTGACTCCGGCGGTAACCGCTCCCAGGCGGCGGGCCACACGCAGAGCGGCCAGCACGTTCGGGGAGTTGCCGCTGCCGCTGATGGCAAAGGCAATATCTTTGGGGCGCAGCAGATTTTCCAGCTGCTCGGCGAAGATGTCGGCATAGCTGGCGTCGTTGGCCCAAGCGGTGATGAGCGGGATGTTGTCGGTGAGGGCCACGGCGCGCAGGCGCTTGCCGGGGCCGGCGATGGTGCCTTTGGCCAGGTCGCAGACCATGTGCGAAGCCAGCGCGGCGCTGCCGCCGTTGCCGAAAAGAAAAACCGTGCGGCCATGGTCGTAGGCCTCAAGAAAGAGGCTGGCCAAACGGTCGATAGCCTCGACCGGCAGCCGTTCGATGGTTCGGGACAGCTCTTCCAGATAGGGCGTGACGTGCAATGCGGTCGCCATAGTCGTGCGTAACCTCTTGGACTGTTTGTGCTTGATCTGGTTCTACTTTACGGCTTCCTTGCCCCAACTTCAGGGCGAGACACAAGACTCCAATTCACCACAAAGACACAGGGTCACAGAGAAACCGGACCTCAGACCTCGGACCTTAGACCAGACTTCGGACCTCTCGGGCAAAGCCGGGTCGCTGAGGTCTGACGCATCTGTCGCGATAGGTTTCTCCGTAGCTCTCTGGGCTGAGCCATTATGCTCCATGTGTTTCTTCGTCCTGGGTTTGATGTTCCTTTAGTCGTTTTGTTCATTACTCTTAGGCAGGGGCTGCTCGCGTCTTAGGAAAACCTTTCTCAATTCGGAACCGGTTCCGCTTGCGCCGCGCTGAGCACCACTCCGGCGGAACGCATGTGGGCGATGGCGTCGGGAACCTGCTGGGGAATGCCGCCGGAGCTTTGCACCCACGCCAGAAAGTCGTCGAGAATTTCGGCCAAGCCGCGAGTTGGCCGCCAGCCCAAGCTCCCAAGTTTTCCCACGCTGGAGACGCTGTGCCGATTGTCGCCGCGGCGGTATTCGCCGGAGATTTCGATGCCGGCGCCGCCGGGAATCAAATCCAGAACCTGGCGGGCGTAGTCGAGGATGGTGGTGGGGCGTCCGCTGCCCACGTTGAAGGCCTGGAAGTTGGCCTCGTCGCGGGCGAGAGTGAGCAAATTGGCCTCGACCACATCGTCGACGTGAAGGAAGTCGCGGGTCTGACATCCATCTTCGTAGACCACCAGCGGGAGGCCCTGCAGGGCGCGACTGCAGAAGATGCGGCACACGCCGGAGTAGTGGTTGTACAAAGATTGCCGCTGGCCCTGGGTGATCGAGTACCGCAGAGCCACGGTGGGAATGCCGTGCAGCCAGCCCAGGCCGAGCGCGGTTTTTTCCGCGGCCAGCTTGGAAACGGCATACTGATTATAGGGATTGTTCGACTGCTCCTCGAGCCGGCGGGGCTGCGCCGTCCGGGCGCAGGCGGGACAGGAAATTTCCCATTCGCCGCGCTGCAGTTGGGCCTGCGAGCGCGGCGCCGGCTGAAAGTCTCCGTGCTGCGCGCAGTGGTACTGGCCTTCGCCGTACACCGCCTGCGAGGAAGCGACGATGATTTTTTTTACCGGCAGCCGGTGGGCGACGATCAACTCGAACAGCAGCGCGGTGCTGACGGCGTTGACCGCGAGAAAGCGGGAGAAATCCGGCATGTAATCCTGATAGGCGGCCTGATGGGAAACGAGGTCGACGCCTTCGAGCGCGGCGCGCAGCGTGTTGCGGTCGCAGACATCGCCGCGCACAAACTCGGCCCGCGCGGGCAAATAGCGGGGCGCGCCGTGGGGATGAACCCTGGGTTCGAGGCTATCGAGAATGCGGACCTGCATGCCTTCGCGCAGGAAGCGGTCCACCAGATGGGAACCGATGAATCCCGCGCCGCCGGTTACGAGAATTCGCATATCAGATATCCACCCTCTTTCACAAACTTATCTCTTTCACAAACTTACCATTCTTACTTGTCTTAATTATTTTACTTGCCGGAACCCGAGAAAACCGCGGCCACGGTTCGGCACAGGATGCTCAAGTCGAGCCCTGGGGACCAGTCGCGTATGTACTCGAGATCGAGCCGCACCCAGTCCTCGAAGTCGTTCACCCGGTTGCGTCCATTCACTTGCCACAGACAGGTGATGCCGGGGGTGACCATTAACTTCTGCTTCTGATGCGGAGTGAAGCGGACATATTCCGTGACCAGCGGGGGGCGAGGGCCAACCAGGCTCATATCGCCTTTGAGCACACTGTAAATCTGCGGAAGTTCGTCGAGGCTGTAGCGGCGCATCCAGCGGCCGGCGGGAGTGACGCGGGGATCGTCGGTCATCTTGAACATGGGGCCGGTCATCTCGTTGCTCGCGGCCAGCGCGTTCTTCAACCGGTCCGCATTGGCCACCATCGAGCGGAACTTATAGCTCAGGAAAGGACGCCCATTCTTCCCGACCACCTTCCAGTGGTAGAACGCAGGACCGGGAGAAGTGAATTTCACCAACAGTGCGAGAATCAGGAACAATGGGGAAAGCAATAGGAGCAGGAGCGCGGAAGCCAGCACGTCGAGAAGGCGTTTGCAGAAGAGCAGAACCGGGTTATTCCAGTTCGGAGAGAGCATCGCGGACTCGCAACGCTGCGCCGGCATGGCCTCGCCATGACTCACTTGCCGGCTAAGCACCGGCGGCACCCTGTTCCAATCGCGAGTAGGCCTCGACCAGCGCGCTTGCCGAATGGCGCCAATCCAGTTGGCTGTTGACCCGCTCATATCCGTAGTCTCCCAGCTTTTGACGCCGCTGAGGATCGGCCAGCAGGGCATCGATCGCCTGGGCCAGAGGTTCGGCATCGTCTTGTTCGACATAGACTGCCGCTTCCTGTGCCGACCGGCGGGATTCCACCAGGTCAAAGGAGACGATAGGCTTGCCACATGCCATATATTCCATCATTTTGTTCATGGTGGACATATGGTTCAGCGGAATCGGCGGGTCGGGCGCCACGCAAACATCCGCCGTGGAAAGGTAGGACAGCAGCTCGGCATCCGGGATTCGTCCGGTGAATTGGATCGACCCGTTCAATCCCAGCGATCCCGCCAGTTCCTTCAGGTTCTCCCAACAATCGCCCTTGCCGATCAGCGCGAACAGGACATCCTGATTCTCGCGGATGTTGCGGAGATGATGAGCCGCCCGCACGACACGGTCCACGCCATCTTGCACGCTCATCACTCCCAGATACGCGACCATGTAAGGGTAGCCCTTCTTCAGTTCGGGCCGGGGCTCGGTGCGGCGGAAATATCGCAGATCGGGTCCGCTGCGCACGATCGCCAGCTTTTCGCCGGGCACGCAGCCGCGCTTCTGCGCGACCTCGAAGAAAGACTGATTGGGCGCGATCACCAGGCTCGCGGTTTTGTAGGAATGACGCTCAAGACGCAACAGAAGTCTGTACAGCCAGTCTTGCCGATGAAACTTGGTCTCGTAGGTCTCGGGGCATAAATCATGCTGATCATAGACAAATTTCCGGCCCAACCAGGTGAACGGCAGGCACAGCAGGAAGAACAAATCGGGAGGGTTGGCCGCATGCAAATAGTCAACCCCGTGCCGGGCTGAAACCCACAGCATTAAGACGAACGTGCAGAGCATCGCCCAACTATATTCGAGCAGGTATCCCGGGCCGCTGCTGGCCTGCCAGTGGAGCGAATAACGATAGACGCGGATGCCGTGGTAGACCACGAACCTCTCGCGGTCCTGATTCTCTCCGCGCGGACAAATCACGCTGACCTCATAACCGGCATCGCGCAGCGCAAGCGCCTCCTGGCGCATACGGCGATCCATGGGAAACGACAGATTCTCAATCAGCATGAGCACGCGACGGCTCGAGGACTTCCTTGGCATAGTTGTTTTCAGTGACATAGCTGTTTTCAGTCTGAATACAAAGCAGGAGAAACGCTAATGCGCTGAACATCGTGGACTGCCCCCAATGGAAGCAGGGAGTGCGGTTGATGTAGCGGGGGCGGCGCTGAAAATAAAAATATCCGCTTTCGTCGCGCATATGCTCAATGGTCCAGAGCGCAACCCGGGCTGCCGCCTCGAGGGCGCGATCTTGCGCCCGAAAACGGCACAAGGTCTCGATGCTCTGGGAAGCGCACTGAATGTCAATCGGATATATCCGATCGTGGTAGTACTTGGGACAGCCGCCGGGCAACAAGAAATTGTCGAAATAGAACTTCCAGCCTCGCTCGCGCGCGGTCTTGAAGCGATCATCTCCGGTGCCGCATTCGTAGTCGAGAAGGCTGTCGAGGACATACGCGGTGTGCCAGTTGTCAATCCAACGCAGATTGTCCTGCTGCCCGTAGAACCAGGAACCGTTGCGGTTCTGGTGCCCGACGGTGTAAGCCAGCGCTTCGCTGGCCAGCTGGTATAGCTCCGGACGCCGGGTGTGCCGGTAGACGCGGGAAAGCAGCCCTGCACCGAGGGCATTTGCATTATGCACCCGGACGTCGGCGTGGGCGACGTAGCTGATGCAAGTTCCCTTCTCATCGCGCAGGTGCGGCAGGTCGCGCAGAATGAATTCGCAAACGCCGCAGGCTTCCAGCAGATCCTCCTCCCGTCCGCTGATTTCAAAGGCATCGACAAAAGCGTGGCCGATCAGGCTGCTCCACACGATCGTGGGACATCCCGCCGGAAGGTAGTAGGTCCGGGTCTGGTAGTCGAAATGATTGCCCCAGCAGGAACCCGAGTATCCCTGGGAGCGATTTGCCCGCAACCACGCCAAGCACTCGCCGGCCATCCTCCAGAAATTTTGATCTCCGTCAATCTGGTGCAAGCGAAGGTAGCCACGAGCCATGAAACCCATGCCCTTGCTCGACCTGGCCGGGCGTATGCCAATGTAGGGCCGCAAATTTACCGGCGAGCGCTTGACCAGTTGCACCAGCGCCTGGCGGCCGGCTTTGGTACCCAAGGTCAGTGGCCGCAGAACGCTGTTGAGGCCGTCAAAGGGATCGTACGCAGCGAAATCCCGCCTCTGGACCCAATCCTCCAGCGAGATAAGCGCCGCCTTCGCCCGCGACTGGGTCTCTGCAAGTGCGTCAATCAAAAGAATTTTCCCGCAACGATTTTTTCAATTGGAAGCACGCGCGTGAGACCGCGAAGATATCTTCCAGCGGTATCGGCATCGCAGCACCGGCCAGCGCTGCCTGCACAAAGGCCTTCAGGCAGGCGCCGTGCCCTTTATCTGGAATGAAAGCGCGCCGGACGGTCTTCTTGTGGTTCTGGACGATCGACAGACGGCGAAAGTTATCCAGCACCGCGACCCCTCCGTTCCCCACAATCTCCAGGCGCTCCTTGGGGATCGACGGATCGCCCTCCGAGGTATAGACGATCTGTCCCAGAGACCCCGAGCCAAAACCCAGGGTGTACACGGCGTGCTCCTCCCGTGGACGGTCGCTGTCGGCAGGAAAGGCGCTGGCTGCCGAAATACGCTGCGGGTGGGAACGAAACAAGAAGCAGAGAAGATCCACGAAATGGCAAACCTCCGCCAGCAACCGCCCTCCGCCCTGGACGGGGTCGCGATGCCAGTGATTCGCCGGCAGGCTGCCGGCATTGACCCGGTAGGTCGCGATCCACGACCCAGGTTGCGAGTGCATCCAGTTCGCCAAGGCAACCACGTGTGGGGCGAAGCGGCGGTTATAGCCCACCATCAGCGAGGCGTTCTCCCGCCCGGTGATGGTTTCGATCTCCGCCAGTTCGTCTTCCCGCAGCGTCAGGGGCTTCTCCACAAATACGGATCTGCCCTTCCGCAGAGAGGCCATCGCCAAGGGGCCATGCAGGTCGTGCCGGGTGGCAATGACGATCGCGTCAATGTTCTGGTCGTCGAGTATTTCGGCGGCATCGCTGGTGGCATACTGAAAACCGAAGCGTCTCGCCGTGTCGGTGGCGCTGAGACCGGTTGCGGTGCAGATTCCGCCCAGCACGACATTGGTTTCCTTCCGCAGTTTGGGCAGGAACATGCTCTTGCAGTGGTTCCCGGCGCCGATCACACCCACTGTGACCTGCGGCTTGGCGGAGATACGGCTCGGACTGAAATCCACTCTGGTCTTAGGTCTCTCCTCGGTGCTGTCGTACTGCAGCAAGATGCCCAGAGCCGATTTATCTTCCAACAAGATCCGATAGGCCTGTTCTCCGTCCCCAATGGCAAATCGCTGATTGATGATTTCACGAGCTTGGACTTTGCCCTGCGCCAGCAAATCGAGGAAAAGCTGCATGTTGCGTTTCTCCGTCCAGCGCACATAGCCGACGGGATAATCGATGCCACGTTCTTCATAGCTCGGATCATACCGGCCTGGGCCGTAGGAGCGGGACATGCGCAGATCCAGCTCTTTCTCGTAAAATACTTCCCACGGCAGATCTAGGTGGGTCTTGCCGATGTCTACGATTCGGGCCCGGTCGCGAGCCAGTTCTGCGGCCAGATGCATGGGCTCTGAATTCGAACTCGAAGCGGTCACCAGAACCACATCGGCTCCAATTCCGCTACTCAACTGTTCCACCTGCCGGACGGCCAGGGCACGATCGGGAAACCCTGCCCACGCCGCACCGAAAGCTCTGGCCAGCTCCAGGCGCGAATTCTCCAAATCAAGGCCAATAATCTTGCAACCCGCCGCCGTCAACAGTTGTACGCAGAACTGACCGACAAGTCCCAGGCCGATGACGGCGACCAGCTCGCCGAGTTGAGCATTGGCTTGCCGTACGCCCTGCAGGGCAATCGCGCCCACCGTTGTGCAAGCCGCCAAGTCCAGCGGCACCCCATCCGGCACCCGGGCGCACAGGTTCTTGGGAACAAAGTTAAACTCGGCGTGATTTGCCGTGGAGCCGGCGCAAGCCACCCGATCCCCAACGCGAAACTCTTCCACCCCATCTCCTACCGCAATTACCTGGCCTGACAGGCTGTAACCCAGCGGAACCGGGGTCTTGAGCCGGTTCATCACCTTCTCGTAGGTAGCTGCCAAACCATCGCGCGTGATCGCGCCCATTACACTTGCAACCTGGTCCGGCCGGGCGCGCGCTTTACCCACCAGACTCATCTGCGCCTGCTGCACTTTCATGCGCTCGGTTCCCGCGCTGATCAAAGAAAACGCAGTTCGTACCAACACCCCGCCGGGGCGAACGGTGGGAGCGCACACCTGTTCCAGTTCCACCTTCCCAGTCCAATAGTTGTCGGTCACTTGATACATAACTTCAATCCATCCGGTTACCGACGAAACGGTGAGGCGATTAAGCAAAACACAGTTTCAGCGCTAACTTACTTAGTAAGATATACGAATAAGTACCATCCCAGGCGTGAGCTAAGCTGCTTCTCAATACTCAGAGGTATCCATTTGCCGAATGAGTATTTTCGCAAGGGGAAATGCGCGACTCGCGTGGTCACGCTTGTGAAGTTAGCAAATGCCTGTTTAACGCTCTGACGGGTATAAACGAACGCGATTGGACATTCTGGTCCATCGGTGGCATGATGCACAAAACTGTGAGAGCGAAGATAAGACCACCCTATGCGCAAGAAGTTGTTGTAGTGAAGTTGCCATACCGACGACTCCTGGTTCCCACGGACCCCCTTGAGTTCGTCGCTCAACCGCGCGCGATCCCGTGAGAAGCGCCCCACTCTGCTCAGGATTCGCAGCAATACGTGCGCTCTCATGTATCCCATGATGCGAACATAGTAGTTGAAACTGTGCTTGTGATAGAGCATCAACACGGCTTTTCCGCCCGGCTTCAGAACCCGGTAAACTTCCTCAAATGCCGCCGCTACGTTCGGGGTGTGATGTAACACGCCGTGTGAATAGACAAAATCAAAACTCCCGTCCGGAAAACTGAGCCGTTCCGCATTCTCGATCTGAAAGCGGCCACGCAAGCCGAGAACGTTGAAATGCCGGCGGGTCGCGTCGACCGCGGCTTCGGTTAGATCGACCCCGGTATAATCGGCGCCGTGTTTTGCGAACATCGCCCCGTCGGCGCCATTTCCACATCCAATCTCCAAGACACGCTTACCGCGGGTCTCTTCAAACGGAACCAGCAGCGGAATATGCCACTCGGTGGAGTAGCGAAATGCCCGATATCTCTCGAAAAACTCCGCCGTACCTCTCTCTACGTTTACGTAGTGCGTTCCACAGGCCTCCGTATTCCAGAACTCATGAACTTTCTCGGCAGGCGTCTCATGGGACGGGGACGAATAGGACAAAGAATTCATGGCTGTTGATTCGCGCTCAACGACGGTTGCTGGACGCTGCAAGTCATAAGCGAGACTTCGTTATCCTCCGCTATTGCCTGGTTGTCCAGAAAAGCTTGCTGCCACAACTCCAGCGTCAGCAGCATCCATACGCGATAAGAGTAATCTTCCACGCCGCCGCGATCCTGATCGACCAGACGCCGTACCTCTTTTGCGTCCAGATATCCACGCCGGCGAACATTCTGTTCGCTCAACAAGTCATCCACCATTTCGCGAAGATCCCGGCGCAGCCACGCTCGCGTAGGGGCGCCGAATCCAGCCTTGCGACGCCGGATCACCCAGTCGGGAACCGTTCCCCGCATGGCTTTCTTCAGGATGTACTTCGTGGTGAGACCGCGGAGCTTCATTGCCGGGGGAACGCTGGACAAGAAATCGACAATCTCAGCATCCAGCAAGGGAACGCGGAGCTCGACGGACGCAGCTGAGCTCATTTTGTCGGAGTAGGTCAAATTGAGCTCTGGAAGAAAAGTCTTCGTATCCACATACAACATACGGTTCAGGAAATCGGCATCGGCAACAGCCGCAAAGTGGTCCAGATGCCGGGCGCCGGCAACGGCGCCGTCAAGCTGTTCGCGAACGGCGGGGGCGTACAGTTTCGCCAGGTCCTCGTCACTACAGTAGGCCTGAACAGCGATAAATCGATCTTCCGGCGATAAAGATGAGCTGTGTAGCAGCTTGGAAAAGTAACGGTGAAAGGCCATGACCAGGCCAGGGCTCATTCCGGGTACGCGATCTTTGATGGCCGGGAGCTTTTGAAGAAGGCTGAGGGCAGCTCCCTGACGCATCGATTTGGGCACAATTCGCAACCACTCAGAAATGCGATGGCTCAAATGAACCCGGTATCCTGCAAAGATCTCGTCGCCGCCTTGTCCGCTCAACAGTACTTTGACGTCAGGTCGCGCGACGTTACAGATCAAATAAGTGGAGAGGGCTGCCGCGTCCGAGACGGGTTCATCCAGATGCCAGATGATTTTGGGTAAGAGACTTACAACATCCGGTTCGAGAGTAACTTCACGATAGTCAGCCTTGAAGTGGGTTGCCACCCGGCGAGCGAACCTTGCATCTTCGTCGGACTGCTCCAATCGTCCATCTTCCGGCCGGTAAGCCACCGTGTAGGCGGTCACGGGCTCTCCGGTGATCTGGCTGGCCAAAGCCAGGATCGTGGTTGAGTCTAGTCCGCCACTCAAAAATACTCCCAGGGGCACGTCGGAGATGAGGTGCCTGGCGACCGAGCGTTCCAAGACGGCGCGCAAGGTCTCAACGAGCTCAGGCTCTTTAGAGTCTTCGACCTCGAACTTCATGTCCCAGTAACGCCTGGTAGAGAAGGTTCCATCCTCCCACTCGAGATAGTGACCGGGCGCGAGTTTGAAAATGCCGGCAAACATGGTTTCCGGGCCGGGCACCCAGCGGAATGCAAGATAACTGTGCAAAGCCGCTAAATTCATCTCCCGGGGGACATTTTGACAGAGGAGGATCGACTTGATTTCCGAACCAAAAATCAGTTTGTCTCCGAGCTGGGTATAGTACAGCGGCTTGATGCCCAGACGGTCACGCGCCAAGAGCAGTCTCGGACGCGATGCAGACTTGCGCAGGTCTACGATCCCAAACGCGAACATCCCATTCAACTTCGGAAGCAAGCCAGCGCCCCACTCTTCATAGCCATGGACCAGGACCTCCGTGTCCGTGTTCGAACGGAATTGGTGGCCAAGAGCATGTAGTTCGTTACGCAGCTGAGGAAAATTGAAAATTTCGCCGTTGTAGGTGATCCAGATCCGGCCGTCTTCGTTGGACATGGGCATGTGCCCAGCATCGGACAGATCGATGATGCTCAGACGGCGGTTGCCCAGGCCCACGCGAGCTTCGTGAGAGACGAAGATGCCAGCATCGTCAGGACCGCGATGCGCGATGATGTCAGTCATGCGCTGCAACAACGCCCTGTCCACGAACCCGACAGTTCCGCAAATTCCGCACATAATGACACTCAGTTATTTCAACGCTGGATGTAGAGCGACTCTGGCCTGCCCGGACTCCAGCGTTTGTTTGCGCACCCACGCTGTGCGCCTGCTCTGCTGTTCCACGAGACGCGCTGTGAAACGGATTTATCTTAAAGCTTCAACGTAGAGCGATTCGGGTTTATAGGGGCTGCCGTCCTCAAGCGTATCTAGGTTGAATTCGTTCCAGCCTGCGACACGGCTGGCTGAGGCGCTCACGTCACAAACGTCGCGAAAACCAATGCGCGTGAGCAATCGGCCCAAGGAATGTTTGTCATACATCCAGCGGTGCAACTCGCCCGCACTGGCCGCATCGGGGCGGATGCGCTGTTCGAGAGTTCGAACCCAAGTCGTCTGTTCCATAACGCCGCTTACTTCGGTTCTTACCATTTGATCGAACAGATCATAGATTGCCCGCTCATGAGCCTCGGATCGCGACAAATCCCCAGACTCAAGAGCGTGGAGGGCCTCGGTATACCGCAAAACCAGCCATCGCAAATCCGGAACAACAACTCGCAGGATGCCGCCAACTCTAAGGACGCGATAACACTCGCCCAAGAACGCCGCGCCGCTCTCGCGATCGATGTGCTCAAGAAAATGCGAGTGATACACGACGTCAAAGGTTTCGCTGGAAAACGGTATGCCCTTGCGTAAATTCCACCGGATAATCTGCGGATCAACGTTTTGAAGCCGGGCGCGTCGCTGATGCGACATCAGGCCTATCCGATACAGGAATCTTGCAAACCGCTCATGCCGTCGAATCCGTGCGTAGGGGGAGAAGTCCAGGTTATTCCACGACCAGTCCATTCGCGTGCCACAGGCCAGATTTAGCATCGCTCGGCCATCCGGGAGCCGCTTCGCGGGAAGCCTGTGGGTTACCGCAATCTTCCCGGCAAGAGTTCCGGCAAAATCCTCGGCCGGTTGCGATAAGGTGGTGGCCATATCTAGCTGGGACAGGTCAGCGCCTCTTGCCATACGCTCTTGAGCGTTGCCGCAAACCTTTCGAGAGTGTGCGATTGCTGCAGCCTCTTCCTGTTGTTCTGCACAATTTGCCGGCAAAGATCCGGATCGTTTATCAGGGTAATCACCTTCTCGGCGATTTCGTCCGGAGACTTCGGCTTAACGTACAGAGCGCCGTTCTCTCCAAGTGTCTGCTGAATCGCGGCATGACGGGTAGTGACAATGGGAAGACCGGCCGCCATACTCTCAAGAAGCACGAGCGGCTGGCCCTCCATCGGATACCAGGTGGGAAAGACGAAGATGCTGGCGTCCAGAAGGATTTGTGTCTTCTCTTGCCCGTAGCGTATGCCGAGAAATTTAACCTGACGGTCCAGACCCTCTCGGCGAATGCGCTCTTCGGCAAGACGGGCTTCGGGCAGCGAGTTGTCTCCCACCAGCCAGAACTCGACGCCAGGAACGAGGGCGATCACTTTGGGAACGGCCTCGAGAAGATCCAGAAAACCCTTGGACTCCACCAGCGTCCCCATATAAAGAATGCGCGTTTTTCCGCCACTCCTCGACCGGTCTTGCTGCGAAGCGGTGTACGGGGCCGTAGGAATTCCGTTCGGGACAACGCGAATTCTCTCGCTCGGCACTAACCCATCCAAGTTACCGCGGAAGTGCTCATCCAGCACAACTGTCCGGCCCACATTCTTGAGACAGAATCGAATGAGTGTCTGCAAAAGTGGACGAGCCTTTTTGTAGAAGGTTCCAAAAGAACCGCCATGAATGTGCACGACGACTCGCTGGCCCGATAGCCGAGCGGGAATCAAGAAGAGTGAGTCGCGCAAGAATCCGAGAGTACTTTCCGCCACAGGCATGTGTACCAGGTCGGGATGTTCACGAAGCATTAGATATTGGAAGCGTGCACCGTGCCGCAGCGCCAACCAGACGTTCCGGAGATCGACTTTCCCCACATTATAAAGGTCGCGGCGATCCGCGGTGTCCAGATGCACTATCCGCAAAGAGTCGGCCAAAGCTGAATCCAGGATGTTTCTGGTTACGACACTGACGCCGTGATAGGGAGGTGGTGTGGGGCCAACGACGAGGATCGTGTGACGAGCCCGGTTAGGAGTAGACGCTAGCGGAATTGCTCCCCGTGCCAGCCTTTTCGCCTCACTCGCCTGGGCTATCATCCCGTGGATCCACCGATTACTTGCCCCCGGGACATCTTTAGCCGATTGGCGGCGAGGATTAGCGCTGTCGTTGTGTAGAGCAGCCACGGAAGCGTATTGCTCTTCATAAGGTTGCCTTCGAGCAAGTTGGAAAGAAGCAAATACAGCAACAAGACCCATGGCCAGATTGTGGCCAGCGACGTTCCCTTCTGCAGGTTTTGCAACGAGTATCTAGCAAAGATCACAAAGGCGGTCACGACAGCGGTCAAACCCGCCGCGCCCAAGCCCAGCATGATTTCCATGAATCCATTGTGCGAGTAGAATTGAAACTCTTTAATTTGCTCCCAGATTTCACCCGCAGTCCCCTCGTAGCCCCGCCAGAAAGCCTCATAGCCATAGCCCAAGTATGGCTTGGCCCAAATAGCCTGCGCGACCAAGCCCCACAACAGTGTCCGACCGGTAAGGTTGGCATCTCGCCCGACGACCTCGACGAGTTGGTCGAACTTTGCAGCTACGACACCTACAATGATCAGGACTGGAGTCGCAAAATACAAGAGCCTCGCCGCAGTACGGCCTCGTGAGGTCAAGGTCTTGCTCGATACCCAGATCAGATATGGCAGCACACAGCAAATTCCCAGAGAAGTCATCGAATCGGCTTTGACAATCAGAATTATCGACAGCGCAATTAAACCTAGACGCCAGACCCGGTTGGACCGTTCCCACCACAGCAAGAGACTGAAAACCAGGAAGGCAGTCGCCATCGTGCCACCCAGAGCGTTTTTTTGAGCAAAGGCTCCCACCCAAATACCTTGAAACTCGTCTTGATCGATGCCATATTTTGGAAGTCCAACCGCCATCAGCAAACTAGCTATCGCCACTAAAGCCAGTGCTGACGCGAGGTACAACAGGATTTCTCGAACTGTATAGCGAAGCGCCAGATAGAGCGCAATCACAGTCGTGCCCAGCAGCGCTATGCTTCTGAAAAACGTAAGCATCGGATCTTCCGACCACAGCAACGAAGCAAAAGCGACCGGTATGGGCAAAAGCATCCATGCGCTTGCCTTTAGGAGCCCCTTGGGTACCGAGCATCGAGTGCGGATAAGAAGAAACGCGATCACATAACACAGGACCCACAGCGCATTGGTTACGAGACTTCCCATCCAGGTTCCGGCTTCCGGATCACGGCTGCCCTGGATGTAAGACCAAAAAGCCCCGGTGGCATAGAAAAGGACGAAATGAGCAAAGAACCGCTCGCCCCCGCTAGGCGAGGTCGTCGAACGCGGTCGCGGTACAAGACGGGAGTCAGTTCCGCTCATTTCGAAAAAACCGCATCACAGCATTGAGGCTAATTGCTCAGGGCCATCTGAATTGCGTCGAGCATTCGACCGGCCGCCAGCTCTGGTGTTAAGTGAAGCACGCTAAGTCGCGCCGCCTGCCGCATCCGAAGAAGGTTCGCGGGCGGACAGGAGAGTGCGCGGTCGAGGACAGCGTCTAGTTGCTTGGGTTGGTCGGGAGAAAAGATCCAGCCATTTCTCGCCTCTTGTACCAGCTCCTCTACCGCCTGGCTAAAGCGGCTGCCAAGCACGGGAAGTCCCGCCGCGAGTGCCTCGTTTACGACGAGACCCCATTCGTCCGCAAGCGTGGGAAACACCAGAAGACCTGCTTGCGCATAGACACTCGGTAATTGAGCGAAATCAATGTGTCCCAGAAACTTCACATCGAGAGCACCAGCAGCGGCCATCCGTCTGAGTTCTTCTTTCAATGGCCCATCTCCGACAATCCAACACTCGAGAGCGCGCTGCTGATTTTGGCGCTGCCAACGGATAAGCGCGGGCACGAAGTGTTGCATGCCTTTGCGTTCTGTAAGCTGCCCGACAAACAAGAGGCGGCGCGATGCGAGCTCGTCGCGGCCTTCTGCTATAGAGAGGAGTGACGACATATCCCGAACGTAGGGGAGGCAGACGATCTCCGACGGCTGGACACCTAGGCTTTGCAGGTAACGCGATCCACTAGGGCCATTGGTCAGAACCGTATCGGGCGAACGCAACAAAGAGCGTCGCAGCGCGGAGCGGAGCTTACTCACTCCGATCTCCGTGTGCTCCGAGCAGTTGATCCAGCCAACCAGCCGTGTGCGGGGATTCGCGTGGCGATAGAGGCACGCCAGCAGAGTCCGAAGACCCAACCCGGCAGAAACGACGACATCAGGCCTGTAATTCCTCAGCAAGGCCAGCGTGTCGACAGGCAGATGGACGAACACTTGATCCGAGAAACCTTCTTTGTGCTTCCACCGTCGACGAATGGTCACGCCCCGCTGAACCGTCACCTGCAGCCCATCCCAAGCAGGCATCCATGACCGATTTGCTTCCATGCGCGTGCTGAGAAACACTCTCAACTCGCCGACGGAATGCGAGAGGTTCTGAAGCACGGGAAGAAAGTATGGCGGGATGAAATTCGTTAACAGCGCAACCCGTAGAGGCACTTTCCCGGTCACCGGGTCACACCCATACTTTCGCTGGTCGATTGCAGAACGCCACTACGCCTTTGAAGCCGGCCGCCGCACGGCAAAAACCGCCCACCTTGGAGAAGAAATTTTTCTATGGCCCCTTTACGAAACTCGGCGCTATATGGCCTTCAACCCTTGCTCCTGCCGGCTCCACTGTCTGTAAGAGCAGAAGTACACCGCGGCATAGGTCGCAAATCCTGCTACCAGGCTTGTCGCGGCGCCGCCTACGCCCCAGAGCTTGATAAAAATCACCGCCGTAAGAACTCCCACTGGCGCGGCGACCGCATTGGCGAGCAGGTCAAAATGCGGCTTCTGGGAGGCCCGCAGCGCCATGGAGAGTCCCGTGGCCAATGCCGCGCAAACCGGCACCAAGCCCAGTATCGGAATAAGCCAGGCATCAGCGGCGAACTTCCCCCCGAACAGCAGGTGCTCTATCTGCCCTGCGAATGCCCACAAGACGGCGGCAAAGGCCGCCGCCATTGCGGTCAGAGATACCGTGGCGAGCAGCGCTTTTTTCCGCAACTGATGGGAGCGCCCCAGCCCAAAATCGGAGGACATGGTGGGCAATAGCAGCAGACCCACCGCCGCCACGATTTGCGTCATGGCTAGCGACGGGACCTGCATCGCGCGAAGGATTCCCGCTGCACTCAGACCAAGAAATGCCGCAGCCAGGTAGGTTTGAGTTTGGCTGGCCATCGAGAACAGCGTTGTACTGGCAACCAGCCACCGACCGTAATTCCAGTTCTCCCGCAGCACTTGCTTCCATGGGCATGGATCCGCTGGCGCACCTCCGAACAGATCCAGGCGCCAAAGCAGCAAGAGCACGGGAACTACGCTGGCTCCGGCAATCAATAGAAAGGCCCAGAAGGGATTCAGCCAGCCGCTTTGATGGAGTGCAAACAACCCCACCAGAACGAACACGAAGTAAGCCGCACTGCCCCAGACGGCGATGGAAGGACGATGCACCACATAACACATCCGGCGCGCCAGCCAAAGCAGAAGTAAGAAAGGCAATGCCAAAGCACTTCCCAACGTCGCCGCCACCAGTTCGCGATGTGCGCCAAAGCGTGTCATCACCGCCCCGATGGTGAGCAGCGTCCCAGACAAGACCCCCACCAAAACAGCGTGCACTCTCAGCTGGGCGGAAAAATAACCGGCCAGCCGATGGGAATAGCCAGCCGGGCCAAACACGCTCATCGGCTCCAACAGCAGCACATTGTGAAAGCCCGAGAGAAACAGAAGCGTGGCAAACATTACCGCGAACGCACCGTACGCTTCGCTGGCCAGCCAGCGTGCCAACAGGAGATTCAGAAGGAAGCCGGCCGCCGAAGTAAATCCCTGATCGACGATAGCGAGCCCAAACCGAACTCCCCACGCTCGCAGTCGCGCGCCGGGCAATGCGGAGCTGAAGGATTCGGTTGCCGCCTGCAGAGCGGAACTCAAAGCTTGGTTTGCTCCGACTCACGGCGCAGGGAACCGAAACGGCCATTGAGCGGAAGGCGCGCCGCCACTTGACGGCCGCGCCCCGATGCCGCCTTCCAGACGCTTTGCGCGAGCAGTTTCCAGGGATCTTCCGGAGCCATCAGGCGCCAGCGATGTGAAGCCAGCACCCACCCCATTCCTCCAAGCACCGCCAAGCAGGTCAGCAGCAGTATCGTCAACATTCTTGGTGGAAACGATTTTTTCTCTGGAACATTGGGCGAATCCATGACGCGCACTACTGGGATTTCTTTGGCTTCCTGAATGCGGGCGAGTTCGTACTGTTCGTTGAGCAGTTCGAACACCGTCTCCTGGACTTTCATTCTGCGATACAGATCGGCCCACGCCACTCCCAATAACGGCAGTTTGCGGATCGAGGGATACAGATCGTCAGACTTGGGGGCATCCGCCAGCAACGAGGAGTCGGTTCCTTCTATCTTCTGTATTTGGCGTTTCAGCTCTTCCACCCGCGCGCGCGCAGACCGAACCCTGACATTTCCGTCGGCATAGACTTGCTCCAGGCCTTGAAGCTCAGACTGGGCGGCAATGAACTGGGCCTGCAACAGGGCTGCCGACTCCACCATCGCTTTGGTTTGCTCTTTGATGTCCAGGGCTGTGTTCTTGCTTGCAAATTGGCTGAACTCCTGCTCAGCGCTGCTCAGATCCTGCTTGACCGAGGCCATTCGTTGCTCGATAAAAATACGCTCGCGGCGCGCTGACGAGGTGCTTACCTCCGACACCAGTCGGTCCAGCTCCTCGACGTATGCTCTAGCCATTGCCGCTGCCCGGTTCGGATCGTGATCGGTTACGGTGATCGTGATGACTCCACTCTTGTGGTCTTCATTCACAAAAGTCTGCCGCGCCAGATCTTTGCGCGCATCCTCTTGATAGCGGACCCCATACACCGTTCTTAGATTGAATCGGTCCACGATGCGGTCTTCCACCGTGCGGCTGTACAAAACCTCACTAAAGAGGGCACCCGACGATTTGGAACCGAGCAGGTCGCCGGCCAAACCTCCCAGACCCGGGACGGACTTTCCGGCCAACGCCGCAATCATAGCCATGCCGGAACCGGACTGACTGTCGGGCGGCATCAGGCGGGTCGTCGATTCATAGCGCTTCGGAATGAGAAACGCAATCAGCGTCGCTGCCGCGACTCCCCAGCATGCGCAACGAAATAGAAAGACTCGTCGCTCCCAGAGCAGCCACAACCGTGCCGATGCCACGGAGGCCTTGCCCCCGGGCACGGCGGCAGGGCCTCCGTGGTTGCCGTTGCCCGAAGCTGGCACTTCCACTTCCGGAAACGGTTCGGGAATAGTTGTGGGATTAGCGGCAGTCACAGGGTCGTACCGGAGTTCAAGTTATGGGGCTAAATTTCGGCTTCGAACGCGATTTCAGTTGTGCACACCCCAGCGGGGATAGAACGTAAGCTGCAACGAGCCGGTCACGTTCGTCTGGCGCGTGGCCGAGAGCAGCGGGAACATCCACTGCTCGTATTGCACGAAGGCGGAGGCGGCAAACTCGCGTCCCAGCCTGGCATCCGTGCGCAAGGAATAATCAGCCAGGCGCCCGCCTTCGAGGAAGCTGCGATCAGCTTCTTGATGGCGGTAACCTGCCTGCAATTTGGTGCGCGGAGAAAACCAGTACGTCGCCCAGCCCTGCATGCCGTAGCCGTCGCGGCCCACCCAGCTTCCGATCAAGTTGCCGTCCTCGGTGTAGCCCGAGCGGTAACGCCTGTCGAAATAAATAAACCCGGGCGCGAAGATGCTGGTGAATGGATCCTTTACGCCTTCCAAGCGCAGCTCAAGATGGGGAATCTTCGGCACCTGGGGCAGATAAAGCCCGGGATTGAGCATGGGACGCGAGGAGCCGATGGGAGAGATTTCGTCGCCGACCAGCGAGTCGTTGTAGACGGTGAGCCACTTGCGCAGCCCGGGCACGCGGTAGCTGAGGTCGAATCCAGAGAAACGTTTGGCGGGATTCAGCACGACGCTGCTCTTGTGCGAGTAATAGCTGCGCAGGAACTCGCCCCAGGTAAAGGGCAGCCCCGGCCCGCCGAAGATGGCAGTGATGCCCATGCCAAATTCCAGATTGGGCGTGGGCTTGAAGCTGATCTTGTTCCCGTGGATAAAGGGCTGAGGATGAAATCCCGGTCCCAGAAGGTTGGGCGGATCGTATACGAAGGCCTGCCCGGAAAGCTGGCCGACGAAAAAGACCGACCGGGCGGCTCCGAGAACGCTCGACAGCAGCGGCACGTGAAAAGGTTCGACATTGGCTACCTGCGCCATCAGGATCGAACTGGCATTGTCGCTCGCAAGAAACGGCCCGGATTCTCCCACCCCCAGCCACTGCGCCTGCTTGCCGAAAGAAAACTGTAGATCTTTGAAGGTCAGAGCGACCGAACCATTCACCACTTCAAAGCGGTTGAGGGCCGCAGTCCCGTCGGCGAAAGGCGCGGTAAAATCCGCCTGCGCGATGGCCTGCTGCACGCTCGCGGAATCGGAGGGCAGCGAAGGCGCGTGCTGATATTCGCCTTGCAGATAAAACGAAAACGGGCCAGCCTCGGCGTGGCCGGCAAGTCCGGAGATGCCGCTCACGCCCTGGCCGTAAGGGCGCCCATAATCGTCGATCAGGGTTTGGGCAAAGTGATATCCGTCGGTGAGCGGATGGCCGGAGATGTTGGTTGTCCGCTCGTAGAAGGAGTCGAGGCGCGCGCCCACATTCGAGGATCCTTCCAGACGCCGCGTCTCCTCGGCGAACTCGCCGCGCAGAGCAGAATAAAGACTCGCGGCCTGGTCGCCGAACGGGCCTGCGGAGTCGAGGCCATTGCCATCGTCGTCTCCCGGGCCGAGGTAGCGCAGACTGTCGCCCGCTTCCTCGATCAGGCGGGCGCACTGCATGCGGGTCCAGGGACGAATCCCAAGATACGCCGTATGAATGTAGCCCATAGCGGCCAGGCGCTCGAACAGCGGATACACCCAGCTATCGGGCGGGACATAGGTCGAGCCCATGTTCTGCGGACTGCGCACCTTATCTCTTGGAGTACGGTCGATGAAGCTGCCCCATGCCCCTTCGCTGACCTCGGGATCGCGCCGGCGCAGATAGATTTGCCGCGCCACGAAGTAACCCATCGCGCCGCCCAGAACCACATCGGAGGGAAAATGCTCTTTGCCCGTCACGCGTGCCAGCGATACCGCCGAAGCCAAACCGTAGGAGAGGAATTTGCTCAGCGTGCCGGGATATTCATGCGCGATCACGCCCGCGATGGCCCACGACATGGCCGCATGCTCGGAGGGAAACGACGTCCCACCGGAAAAAAAATGTCCGGCTCCGGTTCCCTCATAGGGCCGCTGCCGCTGGAACATGTACTTGAGCGCGTAGTCGGCGAAAACCGCATTGATGGCAGACTCGCTGGCGAGGAATCCGGTTTCGGCCGCGTGATCGTTGTTTGTCATCTTGCCGAACAGGAACATGGCTCCAGCTCCGCCCGCGAGCGAAAACGCGCCATAGTTCGAAAGGCTGCGACTGCGTGATATTTCGCGGGCTGGAACCTGCTTCGACAACCACGAATCACTCGCCACCAACGCTGCGGTCGCTCCCAGCGCCGGCGCGAGCCAAATGGCGTCGCTCGAGCGTAAATGCAGAGGACTAGTCCAGATTGCTTTCTGATCTCCGGCAAAGCGCCCAAACAGAGAGGCTACTCCGGACCCCGGAGTGGCGGCGGTTCCGGCGGAGACATTCCAACCGGACATCTCCGGCGGCGGTGAGTCGGACCGAACTGAGACGGGATCCGCGCCCGGCTTCAGCTCGGAAGCAGGAAGGAAAACCGGCGCCAAGGTGGAGGGAGCATCGGGCAGGGCTTTCGTTGCGTCAGGCACGGGATATTGGGCGGCCGCAGGGATGATCCCAAAGAGCAACCAAAAAATACACAGAGCCAGAGTGTTTCGCCGCATCTTCAGCGCCCGGTTGGCCCTTCCCATGCCGCTGCAACGGGAAAGCGCAAACCGCTCAGTATCCGAGACCGACGCTAACCGCAATGGCCACCGAGGACATCAGTTGCGCCGCCTGCAGAGTGGTCTTCCAGATTGGCGTGCCGCCGAGGGCCTTCTGCGGAACAAAAACCGTGTCTCCGGCACGGAGTTCTGCGGTCAGCACATCGCCCGTGAACCAGACGCCGCTGCCGCTTCCACCCACCACCGAACCGTCGGCGCGCACCACAAACACCGCCTTGCGGTTGGCCATATTGGTGGGACCGCCAGCCTGGCGCAGGTACCAACCCGCGCTCTTGCCGGGGCGATAGGTAATGGCAGTTGGGTTATAGACTTGGCCGTTGACTACCACGAAGTTGGGAGTCTTCGGGATAAACAGCGTGTCGCCGGCGCGCACCTCAATATCGGCGGGCGTGTTCGCCCACTTGCGAGGATCTTTCGCAATGTGGATTACGAGCCGACCCGGAGGCGGCGTGCTTTCCAGCTGGTTGAGGGTCGAGTGCCATTGCTGGATGGTCGCATCCTTGGCCAGTTTGTCGTCGGGATCGCCGGTGTCGGGAGCCATCTTGAATGCAACTTGCTCGTTCTTCACCTGTCGAATCAGGTCAGCGCGATTGCGCTCTTCGAGTTCGCGCACCTGCTTGCGCTCGAGAATAGCGCCGTAGGGATAGGCATCGGCTCGAAGTCCACCGGCACGAGCGAGCACAGAACTAAGCCGCTCGCCTTCCTGAATGCCGTACTCGCCGGGATGCATAACGTCGCCCGTGACCGCGATCAGCGACCCGACGTCGCTCCATCCGGCCAACTGACGGATGGTGAGCACGTCGCCATCGTGCAGGCGCATGTCGGTGTCGGCGTCACCCGCGAGAGCCCGGCCGATCGGGACCGTGATATGTTCACCCAGCACCTGGGCGCCGTTCTCCACCGTGTAGCGCGTAAGATCGGCGGCCTCGGTGAAAGCTCCCCGTTTCAGCCCTCCGGCCAGCCGCACCAATTGCGCGGCCGACATATCGTCGCCCAGCGGATACTTGCCCGGCTTGCCCACCTCGCCTTCAATCTTGACCGTCGGCGGATCGAGCTTGTTGAGGTTGCGATGAATAAAAACCCGATCCTTGGGCTCGAGAGGAATGTTGTCGGCGGCATCGCCAGCCAGCGCCTTTCCGAGATCCACGCTGAGGACTTTCAGTTTTCCATCCGGGGTACGGCGGAAGATTTGCGCATCGCTCAGCAGGGCATCGCGGGTGACGCCTCCGGCCAGGTACACGGCATCACGCAGGTGGGTGGCGCCGTTGGTGACCCGCTGTCCGGGGTCGCGCACTTCGCCGCTTACTGTAATCGTCGGCGGATCCTCGAAGTCGAAGCGTCCGAAGATGCGCACCGTGTCGAAGGGTTTGAGGGGGAGATCCTGCTCGCTCTGTTTGTCGGCCAGAGCGTCGCCCAGGTTAAAGGCAATCACTGTGGGACGATAATCCGGGGGATCGAGCCGGATAATCTCGGCGTGCCGTTGCGCAGGTTCGGGCATGAGATCGGCATAGGCTTTGATCAGATCGGCGACCCGCATGCCTTCGCGATAGGCGTACTTGCCGGGGTGAAAGACGTGGCCGTCCAGGTAAACGGTCTTCTCGCTGTAGGGCAGGATCGGAGAAATGCGAATCTTATCGCCATCCTGAATCTTGAAGTCCTCGAGCGCTGCGGTGACGCTCTCCTGATTATTGCTGTCTCCAAGATCGAGTTGCAGCATGGTGCGGCTCTGGTGGGCAAGAACGCGCTCGACTTCGATATGGCGCAGAGTGCCGGAGTTCAGAACGCCGCCGGCCAGCTCCAGGACTTCGGCCAGGTTGCTCTCATGGTCGAGCTCGTAAATCGCAGGACGGCGCACCATGCCTTCCACGGTCAGCTCGGAACCCAGCGGCGGCACCAAGATAGTATCGCCCGCCTGTAACCGTTCCATGCTGGAACGGACTCCGTGCAGAAGCAGGCTGTAGACATCGACTTCTTCCACAAGTTGCTGGCCGCGGTAGTGGCGCAAGAGGCGCAACGAACCGCGCGAAGTCGGTCCACCCGCCTGATAGAGCGCATTCAGCGGAGTCGACAACGAGCTGACGTCGTAGGCGCCGGGCCGCAGGACATCGCCGACCACATAGACACGCACCGTGCGCAGGCGGGCCAGAGAAACATCCGCCTGCACATCGCGAAACTCGGTGCGTAGCGCGGTTTGCACCAGCCGCTGAACCTCTCCCAGACTGCGGCCGGTTACCGGGATTGCCCCGGCTTCGGGCAATGCCACCCGGCCTTCGCGATCGACCACGCGCTGCAACCGCTGCGAGACGCCGCCCCAGAGCTCAATACTGAGGCCATCTCCTGGTCCGAGCACATAGTCTGGCCCTACGGGCAAATCCATAGGAAGCTCATCGAAGTTGCCCGTCCCATTGCGGAAAACGTCTTCGCCGAAGCGGGTCAATACCGGCGAGCGTTTCGAAACCTGGGCGTAGAGATCGTAAAGCGAAGGGACATCGGCGTAGGGATTAACACGACGGCGAATCTGAGTGCGGTCGTTGTCGGGTGACTTTTCCCGATAGTACTGCGGCCAGCTTTGCGGCCCGCCGGGAAGCGTCTGACGGAATCGGTTGTCGAGCCGCGCGTTGGGCTGGTTGCGCTCAATCTCTCCCCCCATGGAAGACCATGCATTGAGCGGAGACGCAGCCATTGAACTCAGAGACGGAAACTGGGAAGACCCGCCACTGGCAGACTGCGAGTTCAACCCGAACGAATTCCCTCGCTGCGAGAAGGACTCAGAGCTATAGGGAGAGTTCGGGTCCGAACCACTCATGCTGGTGCTGAGCAGGCCTGGCAAACCTTCTGGACTGATACGCGGCATCGAACCCGCATCGGGCGGCAAAGCGTCGTAGGACTCCCGATCAGGCGGTTGCGCGCCCGCCAAGTACTGGCGGCGAGTGAAGCCGGACGGCGGTTCGCCGGCAGGCACCTGCGACGGCGACGAGGGCTGCGACGGCATCGCCATGCCCGGCTGGGACCCTTCACTCGACTGCGGAATTTCGGACTTCGGCACCAAGCTCTGCGGACCGCGAAGTTCTTCGTGGGTTCCCCAGTATTTCTCTTCATCGCTCTCGGCGGCGGCCACGTCACCGGCTGGCTTTTCGCCAAGCTTTTGCGGACTTAACCGCTCAATCGGCTCCTGCTCCAATTCTTCTTTGGTGGGCTTGGCCCGTATATATTCGCGGTCTTCAATTTCCCGCGTGGCCAGCACGCGAATGTTCTCCTCTTCCCCCAGCAGTCGGAACAGGGCTTCATCGGAAAGATCGGCGGGATCGAGCAGGCGGCCCTGCTCGTAAGCCTTCCGCACCAGCAACTTCTTGAATTCCAGCAGCAGGCCAGGTTCGCGCCGCAGGATTTCCGTGATGGTGGACGCCGAAAGCGAAACCTCTGGTTCCAGCTCCCGCGGTTTCGTGGTGGTGGTCGCGGTGCTGTGCTCTGGGTTCCAGGAGTTCTGGTTCTGTGCCCAAACCAGCGGTTGCTCGACGCTCCCCGCCAGCAGAAGCGCGAAGAACAAAACCGCTCTGCCCTTGCGCAGTTTTTTTGTTGACTGGATGATCATCATGGGTGGACCTGTCTGGGAGGCAGAGGAATGTTTTGAAAGCGGCCGGGAATCTTGACCTTCACTTCAAGTAGATCAACAGTCTGAACCAGAAACGTCAGGGGCGGCCTTAAGGGGTATTGTTCCAGACGGCGTGGGCTCAACCAACCGACTCGACGTCGGCCTCATCCACTTCGACCGCTACCGAGCGCATAATGAGATCGATCGAGAAAACCACGCGGCAGCGATCTTTCTTGCGCACGAGCACACCTTCCAAACCCTCCATGGGTCCGCTGTGTACGCGCACGCGCCGGCCCACTCGCAGGTAAGGATGGGGCTCGAGCCGCCCGCCGCGGGACAGCCGCTGGCGCAACTCTTCGATTTCCGCGTCGGGCAGGGCTGCGGGCTGGCCGCGGAAGCTCACCAGCCGCACCGCGCTGGGCAATTGCAGAACGCGAAGCCGGTCGGCAAGCCCGATGCGCACGAAAACGTAACCCGGAAACAACGCCAGATCCAGCTCTTTGCGGCGGTCTTTCCAGCGCCGCACCGAGCGATAGAGCGGCAAGAAGCAGGATATTGAACGTTGTTCGATCTGCTGCGCGACACGCTTTTCGTGGCGGGGACAAGTATAGAGCGCATACCAGCCAGCATCCTCCACCTTGAGCGAAGTGGTTGGAACTATCTCGCTCATCGTTGCTCTTTCCGCATCTATTGCGACCCCGCATCCAGCCATAGCTTCGCCACCTTAGTTACAGAGAGCTTTTTCACCTAATTTGTTTTCTTTCAATAACCTGCAAACAAAAATCACGCGCATGCGCCGGGCTCAGTTATGCGCCGCGCCCACTAAAGTCGGGCGCTCTCGCACAGCGTTCAAGATGCCAGCCTCAGAGCTCTCCAGAACCTTGGTGCGAATGTCAACCACAGCCCAATAGAAGATGCCCCGGTTCTGCTCAGGTGCCAGCGCCAGAATCCTCATCTCGGGATGGCGGCCCAGCAAGAAGCCACACTGGCCCAATCGTTTCTCGGGTTCGTCCATGGTGATGATGAGCACGTCGGGTTCAACCTGTTCAACGATGTCGGTGAGTTCGTTTTCGTTCCGCACCTCGCCCACAACCTCAATATCGGGCTGATCGGAGATGGTAGCCATCACCAGTTCCCTCATCAGCCGAGGTCGATTTGCGACCAAGACACGAACCCGTTTCACGGAGTTGCTCCCAGTCGGAAGAGTATGTCTCTGCGGCGACAAGGACAAGGTTCAATATGGGTCCATGAAAAATGCAGTGGCGAGGGAGGTCGCGGTACTGGAAGACAACAATGCGCGTACCAAGACTGTACCTAGTGAAGTACTCAGGCGCGGACTAATCCAGTACCGTCTCGGCAGCGCAGGTGCGCGATTGATGAGAAGGTTCCAAGCTCTGCGCTCGTCCTTCGTTCCGGTGCCCACGCGGCGAGATCTTGTCGCAGCCACCCAGCTACCGTGAGCTGGCGCTAAACTGAAATACCGTCACGGAGTGATACTTCTCGCCAGGCTTCAATTCTGTCGAGGGGAAGCTCGGGTGATTGGGCGAATCGGGAAAATGCTGCGTCTCCAGGCAAAAGGCGTAGCGTGGCTTGTAGACGCGCCCTTCCTTTCCTGTAATCGTGCCGTCGAGGAAATTTCCCGTATAAAACTGCAGTCCGGGCTCGGTGGTAAGCACTTTCAAGATTCTTCCCGTGGTCGGCTCGTACACCTCGGCAGCCTCTGAGAGTTGCCCGGCAGTATGATCCAGGACGAAGTTGTGATCGTATCCTTTTCCTCTGCGCAACTGTTCGTCGTCGGCATTGATGCGCTCTCCGATGGAATGCGGAGCGCGAAAGTCAAACGGTGTGCCTTCCACCGGCTTCAGTTCGCCGGTTGGGATCAAGGTCGCATCCACGGGAGTAAAGCGGGAGGCGTCGATCTTCAGAACATGGCCGAGAATATCGCCAGTGCCCTGACCGGCAAGATTGAAATAAGAGTGGTTGGTGAGATTCACAACGGTATCTTTGTCGGTGGTAGCCGAGTACTCGATTCGCAACGCGCCGTCACTTACCGTGTAACGGACAATGGCAGTGAGGTTTCCGGGGAAGCCTTGTTCGCCGTCTTTGCTCAGGTAGGTGAGCTCCACGCCGTCCTTGATCTCCTTGCCTGTCCAGACGACCTGGTTGAATCCCTTGATGCCGCCGTGAAGAGTGTTATCGCCATCGTTCTTGGGCAGAGAATATGTCTTGCCGTCGAGTTGGAAGCTGCCATGAGCGATACGATTGCCGTAGCGGCCGATGAGCGCCCCCAGGTAGGGAGGGTTCGGAATGTAGCCATCCACCGAGTCATGACCCAACACCACATCGGCAAGCTTGCCGTTGCGGTCGGGAGTTCGCAGGGAAACGACAATTCCTCCGTAGGTCATGATGCGGACTTCGATTTTGCCGTCGGCCAACGAATAGATATCGACGGGCGTTCCGTCGGTAGTGTGGCCAAAAGCCTGTTTTGTCACCCGCGTTTTTGCCAGCATAGATGCTGAGAGCATAATCAGAGCGCAGAAAATTGCAAGGGCGTAGTTCATTCTCTTGGAGAGCATTTTTCATCCTCTCTGGGTTGGCGAGCTTTGCCACGGTATCCTGTGCAGCCAAAGCAGGAGGCTTAATCATACAACTCAAGGGCGTTGTTCTCCTGCTTAGCGGTGTAGAAGTGGTGTACGCTGAAACAGAGCGCATTCCTTGGCGCCAGAAAATGCCACACGATACAAGCCGAGTTTACTGAAACGATTTCGCAGAATCGATATCGAGAACGGTTGCCCATGAGAAAAAACCTCCTGAAATTGGTGGCACGCACGCTATTGTCGCTTTCTCTGGCAACAGCGCTTTGGGCACAAGCGCCCGACGTCATCATTGTGGATGCTGCGGCTCCGGCTCACCCATTTCCTCACTTCTGGGAACAAATGTTCGGCTCCGGGCGCGCCGTTCTCAGTCTGCGCGACAGTTACCGGCTCGATCTGCGAGAAGTGAAACAGATCACCGGCTTTCAGTATGTGCGCTTTCACGCCATCTTCCACGACGAGGTTGGCATTTACGACGAGGATGAGAAAGGACAGCCCGTCTACAACTTTTCTTATGCCGATCAGATTTATGACGGCCTGCTGACGAATGATGTGCGGCCATTTGTGGAATTGAGCTTCATGCCGAAAAGACTCGCGTCGAAAGAAATCATTCAGGCTTTCTGGTACCGGCCCAATGTTGCACCGCCCAAAGACTGGGCGAAATGGGACGATCTGATCGCACAATTCAGCCGGCATCTCGTCGCACGCTATGGCATCGATGAAGTCAGTCAATGGTATTTTGAAGTTTGGAACGAACCCAACCTGGATTTCTGGGGCGGCGATCCGAAGCAATCGACCTACTGGGATCTCTACGACCACACCGCTCGCGCCCTGAAAGCGGTGAGCCCGCGTCTGCGCGTGGGAGGTCCGGCGACGGCGCAGGCGGCTTGGGCCGATGCCTTTATTCAGCATTGCTCGGACAACCATGTTCCGGTGGACTTTGTTTCCAGCCACGTCTACGGCAACGACCGGGCGCAGGATGTTTTCGGCACCAGCGAGAACATCCCCCGCAACAACATGGTCTGCCGCGCGGTAAAGAAGGTACACGACCAGATTCAGGCATCCTCGATGCCCAACTTGCCGCTCATCTGGAGCGAGTTCAACGCCAGCTACTCCAATGAGCCGGACGTTACCGATGCATCTTATATGGGACCTTGGCTGGCGGATACGATTCGCCAGTGCGACGGCCTGGTCAACATGATGTCCTACTGGACTTTCTCCGATGTTTTTGAAGAGCAGGGAGTGGTGAAAACGCCTTTCTACGGAGGGTTTGGTCTGCTCGCCGAAGATGGAATCCCGAAACCCGCCTTCAACGCTTTCAAGTTGCTGCATAACCTGGGCGATGAGCGGATCGAGGTTGCGTCCGACTCAGCCCTGGTCACGAAAAGGAAGAACGGTTCCCTGGTGCTCGCAGTCTGGAACTACGCTTCACCGGAGCAGGCTGGCTCGACGAGAACCTTTACCTTGCGCTTTCAAAGTACTCGCTTGAAACACGCCGTTGTTTCCGTGGTGGATCCCTCGCACGGCGACGTACATGCGCTTTACGAAACCATGGGATCGCCTCGCTACCCTACGCCATCCCAAATTCAGCAATTGAAGCAAGCCGCCGAGCTTGCTGCGCCCGAGACTCGCGGCCTCAAGGGCGAAGAACTTACACTGACGTTGCCTTCCTACGGACTGGCCGTGGTCGAAGTGAAATAAAACGGGAGTGAAGTAAAGAAGTGAAAGAACGAAGAAGCTAGAGAATTCTCTCCTGCGCGTAGCCGTTGGCTCCCAGCGCCGAAATCAATTGAGCAATGTGGTCGGGGCCGCGGGTTTCCATCGTTATGTCGATCGCCGTGTCTCCCAGATTCACGTTGTGATAGGCGCGGTCGTAGGAGGTTTCGACGATGTTGGCGCGGTGTTGCGCGAGGATGCCGGTGAGGCGGTGCAGAGCGCCGGGATAATCGGGGAGGTGTACGCGCAGGCGCACGAGTCTGCCATCTTTTACCAGGCCACGCTCGATGATGCGCGCCAAGAGTGTCACGTCAATGTTTCCGCCGCTGACTATGGCGACGACTCTCTTGCCGGTCATCGCTATGCGGTGATTCACCAGGGCCGCTACGGCTGCCGCTCCAGCGCCTTCCGCCAGCACTTTCTCACGCTCCAGCAAAAGCAGAATCGCATTGGCAATTTCCTCTTCTTCCACGGTTACGATTTCGTCGACATATCTCTGAACCAGAGGAAAGGTGCGCTCGCCGACGCGCCGCACCGCGATTCCATCGGCAATGGTCACCGCGGATGGCAACGTAACCGGCGCGCCCTCCGACAGCGCCACTTTCACCGAAGGCAACCGCGCGGGCTGCACTCCAACGACTCGGATTCGCGGATTTGTTTCCTTGAGCGCGCAGCCCATACCGCTGATCAGCCCTCCGCCGCCGATGGGCACGACTACAGCTTCCAGGTCGGAGATCTGTTCGAGCAGTTCGAGTCCCAATGTTCCCTGCCCCGCTATAACTGCCTCGTCGTCGAAGGCATGGACGAACGTGAGATGCTCCTCTTCGCTGCGGCGGATCGCTTCCTGGTAAGCCTCGTCGTAATTGGCTCCGTACAATACCACTTCGGCGCCGTAGCCGCGCGTCGCGGAAACTTTGATCAACGGTGTGGCCAAGGGCATCACGATTTTTGCCGCGACACCAAGCTTGGCTGCCTGATAGGCAACCGCCTGCGCATGGTTGCCGGCAGAAGCGGCAATCACGCCCCGCGATAGTTCCTCTGCGCTCAGACTTAGGAGCTTGTTCAACGCACCACGTTCTTTGTAGGCACCCGTCCTCTGCCGGTTTTCGAGTTTCAGGTAGACGGAGTTGCCGGTCAGGTCAGAAAAGGGCTCAGAACGTGTACATGGAGAGATGTAAATCGACTTGCGAATTCGGCCTAAAGCGGACTGAATTTCAGAAAGTTTGACCATTCGAGAACCGACGCGGCAGCGTTGATGCAACATCTTACCTGAATGATCTGCCTCCGATGCGAGTCACGCCCAAGCTCCTGTACTAAGGCTCTGGCGTACTCCGAAAAACCAATGACGCGCATCGAAATTCTCGATTGTACTTAGTCTGGTGTTTCGGGCTACACAAGAGATCATGGGGGAGAGTCGCCCTACTTACTCGGCGGACTACGATGCCTGCGGAATCGGCTTCATCGCGCAGCTCGGGGGGGCCGGATCGCGCGAGGTAGTTGAACGCGGGCTTAACGCCCTGGTGCGTTTAACTCACCGCGGCGGCGTGGATGCCGACGGCCGCAGCGGCGACGGCGCCGGTCTGCTGACCGCAATTCCGCAAGCTTTTTTCCGTAAGGCCGCTGATGAAGCTGGCATCGAACTGCCCGGCGAGTTTGGCGTGGGCATGGCGTTTCTTCCTTTGCAAGAGGAATCACGCGCGCTCGATGCTATCCGCGAGGCGGTTTCAGAGTTCGATGTTGCCTTTCTGGGCTGGCGGATGGTGCCCACCGATGCTTCGATTCTCGGGCCGCGTTCACGCGACTCGCTGCCCGCCGTGCGACAATATTTTTTTGCGCCCAGAGAGAGCCAGTCGAACTTCGAGTCTCAGCTTTTCCTGCTCCGCAAACAGCTTGAGATCTACGCTCCTTTTCTTTACTTCTGTTCTTTATCGGCAAGAACCATTGTCTATAAAGGACTCCTGACGCCTCAGCAGTTAGCCGCGTTCTATTCTGACCTTGCCGATTCTGAGTTCGAGAGCCCGTTTGCCGTCTTCCATCAGCGCTACTCCACCAATACGCAACCCAGTTGGTCGCTGGCGCAGCCTTTTCGCTTTGTGGCTCACAATGGCGAGATCAACACCATCAGCGGCAACCGGCGCTGGTTTCAGGCGCGCGCGGCAGGTATGCGACAACGCATCGGATTGCCCGACGATTCGCTTTTGCTGCAGCCGCGCATGAGCGATTCCGCGAGTCTGGACAATGCGTTGGAAATTCTGATCCAATCTGGCTCCAGCATCGGCGAAGCTACGCTACGGCTTGTCCCACCGGCTTGGGAACACGACGATCACCTCGACCCAGGGCTGCGCCGATTCCTGGCGAATTCCGCGCCGGAACAGGAACCTTGGGATGGTCCCGCGGCCTTAATTTTCACCGACGGAAAAATGGTGGGCGCCAAGCTCGACCGCAATGGATTGCGGCCGCTGCGCTACACGCTGACCTCCGACGGCCTGCTCGTGGTCGGTTCCGAAGTCGGCATCACGGACCTGATCGACAAGCAGGTTGTGGAACGGCAGCGACTTGGCCCTGGTGAAATGCTGGTCGCGGACCCGATTAACGGAACTTTCTTCCGGCCGGATGAGATCGCTGGTTTGGCTCATGCCGAGGGGCAGCCGAGCGCGACGATGGTAATTCCGGCTGAGCACAAGTCCGTGCCTTCCACGCGGGATGCGAATCGGTCGATGGCTGCATTCGGCTGGACCGAAGACCAGTTCCGCATGCTGTTTCAGCCGCTGGTGGAAGACGGCCAGGAACCTCTGTGGAGCATGGGCGATGACGCTCCGCCGGCTTTTCTTTCCAGCCTGCCTCGTCCGCTTTGGGATTACTGCAAGCAACGCTTTGCGCAAGTGACCAATCCGCCCATCGACCCGCTGCGCGAAAGCCACGTGATGTCGTTGGATGTGTACCTCGGCAAGAACCTGAAGCTGACTTCTCCGCTGCTCGATGCCGGCCAGATGGATTCGCTGGCGAAATTATTGCTGCCGGTGCATCGCATTGACTTCACCTTTGAGGCAAACGGTGGCGTAGATGCCGCGCGACAAGTCTTAGCAGCAATTTACGAGGAAGCGAGCGCCGTTGTCTCCACTTCCGGCGTAATCGCACTGAGCGATCGTGGAATCAATGAAAAGAGAGCCGCGATCCCTGCTCTGCTGGCTGCGGCCGCCGTATGGAAGGCGATGACCGAAGCCGGTGCATGGAATATTCCGCTGGTGGTCGAAACCGGGCAAGTGATCGACACCCATCATGTGGCTATGCTGGTCGCTGCTGGCGTTAGCGCAGTACATCCGTATCTCGCAATGGAGTTGGCGGCACGCGTCGACCTCAATGGTTCTGCTCGCTACCGCGCCGGCCTGGAAAAAGGACTGCGCAAAGTGTTGGCGCGTATGGGGATTTCCACCATCGCCAGCTACCGCAACAGCCAGTTGTTCGAAACGATCGGCTTAGAGCCTGCGGTTTGCGCAGAGTTCTTTGAAGACGCGGGCCATGCGCTGGGCGGAATTGAACTGGGAGATCTGTTGCAAGATGCCGTACGTTGTCACGCGGCGGGCTTTGCCGCTTCTGCTGCGGAATTCCGCGATGCCGGCCTCTATCGCTTCCGGCATAACGGCGAGCAGCATGCAAACTCTCCGGAACTTGTGCGGCGAATGCATCGCTACATCAAGTCTCCCACCTCCGAAAATCATGAAGCACTGGCGGCCTTCTCGCAGGAGCGCACGAACGTGGCCGTGCGCGATTTGCTCGAGGTCTCTCCAGGAGAAGCCGTATCGGTGCATGAGGTGGAGAGCGAAGCCTCGGTACTGAGCCGTTTCAGCACGCAAGCGATGTCACTGGGGGCTATTTCGCCGGAAGCCCATCGCACGCTGGCAATCGCGATGAACCGGCTCGGGGGTCGAAGCAATACGGGCGAGGGCGGGGAAGATCCGCGGATTTATTACGACAATCCGGAAGCGAATAACCGGGTGAAGCAGGTAGCCTCGGCACGATTTGGCGTGACTGCGGAATACCTGGTGCATGCCGATGAAATCGAAATCAAGATGGCGCAGGGATCGAAACCCGGCGAAGGCGGCCAGCTTCCCTCCAAGAAAGTGACTACTTATATCGCCCGTCTGCGCCATGCTGTCCCCGGAACCTCGCTGATTTCGCCGCCGCCGCACCACGATATCTACAGCATCGAAGACCTCGCCCAGTTGATTTACGACCTGCGCGCGGTGAATCCGAATGCGCGCATCGGAGTCAAATTGGTTTCCAGTTCTGGCGTGGGAATCATCGCCACGGGTGTGGCCAAGGCCGGGGCTGATGTGATCACCATCAGCGGTTACGATGGCGGCACCGGCGCATCGCCGCTCACTTCGATCAAGAACACCGGTTTGCCTTGGGAAGTTGGTCTGCGCGACGCGCACTCGGCACTGGTGCGCGCCGGCCTGCGCGCGAGAGTAAGGCTGCGCGTGGATGGCGGCCTCAAGTTCGCCCGCGACATCATCGTTGCCGCCTTGCTGGGCGCCGAGGAGTTTGGCTTCGGAACCTCCGCTCTGCTGGCGGTCGGCTGCGTCATGGCCCGGCAATGCCATCTCAATACTTGTCCGGTGGGGATTGCCACGCAGGATGAAAAGCTGCGCGCCCGGTTCACGGGAAGCCCGGAGATGGTAGAAACCTTCTTCCGCGGGCTCGCTAGCGAGGTTCGCGAAATGCTCGCGGCAATCGGGGAGCGGTCCATCGACGAGATCATTGGCGCCGTCGACCGTTTGCGACCGCGTTCCGCGGAGGCGGAGCGTAGCGTGGCATCACTTCTGCAGTCCGTGACCGACCCTCACCCGCAATTTCTTTGTCCCCACGAGGACAGCGGCAAACTGCATGTTGAACTGAATCGTGTGGTGGACGAGATGGAATCTCTTTCGCCGCGTTCCTACCGTTTTCTGATCTCGAACGCGGACCGGGCCGTGGGTGCGCACTTCAGTGGGGAGGTTCTGCGCCGCATGGGTCCGACCGGACTGGATGTGAGCGGAGTGGATTGCGAATTCTTCGGCACCGCGGGACAGAGCTTTGGCGCTTTCCTGATTTCCGGCGCGAACTTCCGCTTGACCGGCGAAGCCAACGACTATGTAGGCAAAGGCTTGTGCGGCGGCAGCATCGCCGTCACTGCCGGCGCCGAAGCATCGGAGCGCGGCGATGTTCTTGTGGGCAACACAGTTCTCTACGGCGCAACCTCCGGGGAACTTTATGTCGCCGGGCAAGCGGGAGAACGGTTCGCCGTTCGCAACAGCGGAGCTCTCGCGGTGATCGAGGGTGTGGGGCGCCACGGATGCGAATACATGACGGGCGGAGTCGTGGTTATCCTCGGTCCGGCAGGCATCAACCTGGGAGCCGGCATGACGGGCGGTCTGGCTTATCTGCTGCGCACGACCACGGATCGTCAACAGAACCACCATTCGGTGCGCTACTCCACTCTGGAAAAGAAAGAAGAGCAATGGCTCCGCCGCCTGATTCGCCGTCACGTGCAGCTCACAGGCAGCCCGCGCGCCGCTCGCCTGCTCCGCTGTGCTGCCTTGCCCTTGTTGCGGGTCGAACCGCTGCAGCCACCGTGCTCCATCGAAGAAACCTGGGCGCAGACCCTCCACCGCCTGAACATTTATGAGGCGCAAACTCTCGAAACCGGCGGGATACTTTCTCCTGAAGGACCATTCGTGATGTGACTCACTCGCGCCGCACAGAGCAAATCCTCTCGCCGTAGACGTTAAAGTGTAATTACTCAGCCGCGAGTCGCAGGAATTCGCTATAATCACGCACTAACCAATGGATTTCGATCAGCTCATCACATTCCTGGAAGTCGCGCGGCAAGGCAGTTTCTCGCGCGCCGGGGAAAAAGTGTTTCGCTCTCAGTCGGCGGTCAGTGCGCAGATTCGTCAACTGGAGCAGGAATACGGCGACCGCTTGCTCGATCGCTCGGGCAAAACCGTAAAGCTGACTCCGGCTGGCCAGGTCTTCTACGAATATGCGCAGCGCCTGAAAGCCTTGCGCGATGAATCGCTGGTGGCAGTCGCCGACCATGGCCAAACGCCGCGCGGCACGTTGCTGGTGGGCGCCAATGAAGCCACTTGTCTTTACGTTCTGCCGGAAGTCTTCGCCGAGTACTGCCAGCGTTACCCGGATGTGCAGATCAGCATCTACCGCAATTTCAGCTACAAAATCGTAGAGAAGCTCGAGAACGGCTCGGTGGACGTTGCCATCCTTTCTTTGCCCGTGCAGTCGCCCAGTTTGAAGATTCAACCTATCTTCCGTGACAAGCTGATGCTGATGGTGAGCCCTAAGAATCCGCTGGCCAAACGGAAGTCTGCATCAATCGAGGAAGTTGTGAAACACCCGCTGTTGCTTCCCAAGACCGGTCACACCCGCCGCCTGCTCGATAAACTCTTCCGTGAGCACAACAATGAGCTCAAGGTAAGAATGGAGTTGCCGAGCATCGGCATGATCAAGAGTTTTGTGGCCGCGGATCTGGGCGTTTCTTTAATCAGCGCGTCATTTGCCCGCGATGAGGTCGAGGCCGGACGCGTGAAACTCATCGACTTGGAAGACACTGATCTGTGGCGTGAACTTGGCCTCGCTTACCGCCGCGACCGCACTCTTTCGGTCGCCGCCAAGACCTTCATTTCTGTGCTGCGACAGCTCTCCACTTATCTCAAGAAAACAGATGCAGCCTCAGCCGTGTAATGATTCCGTATCCTGCGCTGTTCTGAGATTTCGATAGATACCATCCAAACTTTGCGTTTCCCATCCTGCCGTAATATGGCTACAGTTGCAGGGCTGGGTCGACGCAGCCAACAAGACTGGAATTATGAGCACCTTCGATTGGAAGGCGGAGCGAATTAGTTCGGTAGCTACGGGCGAGTCGACACGACTTGCGTGCCTTCTGGCGGAGGGGATCGGATAAGTTTAGAGCGCACTGAGTGCCCAAAACCCACCGCCAGAAACAAATGGCGGTGGGTTTTGTTTTTGCGCCTGGTAACGCCAGGGAAGCCATCAGGAGCAGGAGAAAGACAATGAGCGAATTGCCTCGACAGCATGGCCACGATGCATCCCGCAACCCGCTGGTAATGAAATTGGGTGGAAGTTCCATCGAGGATGCCGGGGCCATTCGGCGCTCGTGGCGCATCTTGGAGAGCCGCTTGTCTTTGCGCCCGGTGGTAATCGTCAGCGCGCTGGCTGGGGTCACGGATCAGTTGCTGACGGCAGGCAAGGCTGCTGCCCGGCGATCTGCGGACTTGGCGAACAACATTTTTGCCGATGTCCACTTCCGTCACGCCGCACTGGCCCGCGAATTGGTGGCGGGCACGGAACAGGAGAATCTGCTGAGCCAACTGAACGAAGACTTTAACGACATGCAGATCCTGGCTCAAGACCTAACTGCAGCTGGCGAATTCACCCCTGCCACGCAGGACCATCTGATGGGGTTAGGTGAATGCATCTCCAGCAAGCTGGTATGTGCCGCATTTCAACAAGCCGGCCTTGCCGCAGTGCACGTCGATGCGCGTTCCTGCATCGTTACCGACGACCGCCATACTTATGCGACTCCGTTATGGGAGCTCACCAATGAAAATCTGCGCCGGACTCTTGTGCCCCTGTTGCAGTCCGGGCAAGTCCCGCTGATGGCCGGTTTCATTGGATCCACTCGTGAAGGCGTACCGACTACGCTAGGCCGAGGAGGATCGGATTTCAGCGCAGCCATTGTCGGCGGCGCCTTGCATGCTTCTCGCGTGGAGATCTGGACCGACGTGGATGGCGTCATGACGACCGATCCCAAGGTCTGTCCCGATGCCCGAGTGATCGCCAGGATGAGCTTCGATGAAGCCTCTGAAATGGCCTGCTTCGGCGCCAAGGTACTGCATCCGGCGACGCTGCTGCCGGCCATGCGGGAAAACATTCCGGTACACGTTCTGAACGCGCGCAACCCGCAGGGCGAAGGAACGCAAATCGTAGCTCATGCCAGCACCACGAACGTGGTCACTGCCGTCACCGCAAAGCGAAAAGTGGCTGCGGTTGAGATTGAAACCTGGGAGCGCATGAACGTCGAGCTACTGGGCGCGATATGCGCAGTCTTCGACCAGCATCGTTGCCCCATAGACGTCATGGTAACCTCGCTGGGACGCGTCTCACTGCTGGTCGGTTCGACCAGTCCGTTGCCAGGCGTTGCCGCGGATCTCGAGGGCGTCGCGAAAGTTCGCTGGGAGAATCACAAAGCCTTAATCTGTCTGGTGGGAGAAAATATTCGCCGACAGCCCGAGGTAGCCAGCCGCGTGTTTGCCGCCATTTCCGATTTGGATGTTCGGCTGTCTTGCCAGGGCGCGTCCGACCGAACCATTACGTTTCTCGTGGAAGATTCCAAAGCGGACGAATCGGTGCAGCGGCTCCACCGGCTGTTTTTTCCGGAGAAGACTGCGCCGAAGGCGAAGAGTTCACCCGTCCTTACCCAAACCTCGGAAACCCAACCCGCGGCAAGATAGGAGCGCGCAGGAGTTCAGGCCGGATCACACGTCCGCTTCGGATAAATCCGGTGCGGGCGCGATGATGTGCAGTCCGCATTCGGTTTTCGCCACGCCCGGCCAGCGCCCCGCTCGCGGATCTTCTCCTGGCGCCACCGCGCGAGTGCAATGCGTGCAGCCGATGCTGGGGTAGCCCTGGTCGTGCAGTGGGTTGTAGGGCACCTCATGGTCTTGGATGTAACGCCACACCTGCTTCGCGGTCCAGTCCGCCAGGGGATTAATCTTTATCAGACCGAACTTACTGTCCCACTCGATTTTTCCGGCGTCAGCCCGGGCTGCGGTTTGGTCACGGCGAATGCTCGTGACCCACGCCTGCAACTCGCTTAGCTTGCGCTTCAAGGGTTCAACCTTGCGCAGCTTGCAGCACAGATCGGGGTCGCGCTTCCACAACTCAGCCCCATGAACGCGCTCCTGCGTCTCAGGCCAAAGTAACGAGTACACTTTCTCGATCGCAATCCCATACTTCTGCTCAATTCGGTCGATCAGGTTGTAGGTCTCGGGAAACAGGAACTGCGTATCCATGGTAAACACACGAAAGTTCGGCCGCAGCCGGGATGCCATATCGATCAAAACCATGCCCTCGGCGCCAAACGCCGACGCGATGGCAACTCGATCTCCGAAAGCGTCAAACGCCCACCGGAGAACCTGCTCGGGCTTCCAAGCCTCCGCTGCGGTTTGCAACGCTGCAATCTCTTCTTCTTTCATGCCGCTGGCCCGTCATCCTTTCGCAGGTTTTCCAGTCCAAGATTTTCCGTCGAGGAGATTCCCTCGCGAAGCAATGTCGCCGACGCCCATCCCTGGCCCAGTTGCTCCACGCTTATTGTCGAGCAGAGCTCGCGATCATTCGAAAATTCGGCCACTTCCCCGATCACCAGCAAAGTTGGAGCCGGCAAACGCGGCGCCCGATGCAGATCGGAAATCGTGCTGTGATGGATCTGCTGATGCGCGGTGGTCGCGCGCGAAATGATGGCGCACGGCGTCTCTGCCGCCAACCCAGCCGCAGTCAGCCGCCGGGCAATCTCGGAGTAGTTGTGACCCGGCATGTAGACCACCAAGGTCGCTCCCTCTGCGGCAAACCTGCTCCAATGTGCGTCGTCGCTCTCCGCCGTATGCCCGGCGATCAGCACCAGCGCGGAAGACATTCTCCGGTGCGTCAGCGGAATCCCGGCCGCGGCCGCGGCTCCCAGGGCGGAGGTCACGCCCGGAACGATTTCAAATTCGATGTTGGCTCGGCGCAGCGATTCCATCTCGTCGCCCGCGCGGCCGAAAATCAGCGGGTCGCCGCCTTTCAGCCGGACCACATTCAGCCCCGAGGCCGCCAGCGTAACCATCAGAAAGTTGATTTCTTCCTGCCGGGTTTTCCTGGTTCCGCAGCGCTTGCCCACATTGTGAATTTGCGCCGCGGGCGGCACCAGTTGCAGAATTTCAGGCGAGACCAGATCGTCATGCAGCACTGCGTCAGCCGTCTGCAGCAGACGTAGCGCTTTCAGCGTGAGCAACTCGGGATCGCCCGGACCTGCGCCCACCAGATAGACCTTCCCGTTCATGCGTTCACCTTCCTTCCGTTTTGCGCCGAGTCTTCCAGTGCCGCCTTCAGCGCTTCCTGATTTGCCAGCGAATGCAGCAATTCCAGCTTGCGCTCCCGATTGAGATCGCTGGCCAGCACCAGCCGCCGCGTCTCGCCCAGTTCCGCAACCCATTCCGCGTATCCCGGAACAAACTGCTGCTCCAGTTGCCGTCTGAGCTTCTGCGCCAGAGATGGACTCTGCCCCGCGGTGGAGATTGCAATCTGCAGATCGCCGCGCCGCACCACTGCGGGATAGAAAAAGTCGCAGTGCGGCGGATCATCCACCACGTTGCACAGCACGCCGCGACGCTGCGCTTCGCGATAGATGGTCTCGTTCAGCACGCGAGACGCAGTGGCAACGATCAAGAGAAACATCCCGCCCAGGTCATCGCCGGTAAACGGCCGAAGCTCAAGTTCGATCTTCCCGGCGTTTGCCCACTCCCTCACGGTTTCGCTGGCTTTGATCGCAATCACGCGGATACGCGCACCGGTCTCAATCAGTCCGCCAATCTTGGGCTCGCCCACTTTGCCCGCGCCCACCACCAGGCACTGCTTGCCTTCCAGCTTCATGAACATTGGAAACAGGCTGCTCACATTTCTCCTATTGCTCGATGAATATTGCGCGGCCTAACCTTCCACGCCACCGGGTACGCGTCCCTCAGGCAAATCGCGCGCAACCGCTTCCACCAGATCTCCGGCCAGAAACTCCCGCAGTTCCACGTCGCTGTGCCGGGCGAAGAAATGCCGCAGATTTTCGCCTACGCCACGGTCAACGACATAGCGTTGCAATAGCCTCTCAATCGCTTCCGGAACCTCGGTCGCGGGGCAGCGATACCCCACCGGCCGCGCGGTTCCCTGGTGGAGTCCCAGCGCTCCGCCGAGACAGAAGTAATACGCGTCTTCCATGCGGCCGTTGATCTTCAGTTTCTTGCCTTCGATTCCAATGTCGGCAATCCAATGCTGGCCGCAACTGTTCGGACAGCCGGTTACGTGCAACTTCAGATCCTGGTCAAAGCCGGGCAGTCTTTCTTCCATCTCCTCCACCAGCCAGCGGGCAAAGCTCTTGGTTTCCGTGATCGCCAGCTTGCAAAACTCCGTGCCGCTGCAAGCGATCGCTCCGCGCCAAAACGGAGACGCACCCACCCGCAGCCCGATCGCGTCCATTTCGTTCGCCAACTCCTCCACATTGAAATGAGGCACATTCACGATCAGCAGGTTCTGCATGATGGTGACGCGCAGTTCTCCGCTGGCGAAGCGCTCGGCAAGATCGGCCGCGGCATCCATTTGTTCGGGCGTGATGCGTCCGCGCAGAACCGCTCCGCCGATGTAGCAAAGCCCCGGCTGCTTCTGCGCATGGATGCCCACATGGTCGCGGTAGACGTCATCCGGCGCTTCTTCCGGTACGGCAGGATCCAGTTGAAATCCGATCCGACGCTCCAGTTCGTTTTGAAAACCTTCCGCCGTCCATCCATGGCGCAGGAAGAGATACTTCAATCGTGCCCGGTCGCGGTGCTCACGAAGCTGGTCGGAATCGCGAAACAACCCGGCAACTCCCTGAATGACGGGAAGCACCTGCTTCCACTGCACGAACGCATTCAGCCGGGCACCAAGATAAGGCTCGGTGGAAAGGCCGCCGCCCACGCGCAAAGAAAAACCCACTTCTGGATTACCATTGACCAGACGAGTAATAGCCGTCAGCCCGATGTCGTTGATTTCGGGATACGGACACCAAACCCGGCATCCAGTAATGCAAATCTTGAATTTGCGAGGCAGGTTGTAGAACTCGGCATTGCCCGCCAGCATTTTGTCCGCTTCAATCGCGAGCGGCGATGCATCGCAGATCTCAGCGGCATCAACGCCCGCCACCGGACATCCCGTGATGTTCCGCGTCACGTCACCGCAGGCGCCGGTCGTGTTCAGCCCAACTCGCCAGAGTGTCTCCAGCACCTCGGGAAGCGCCTCGATCGTGATCCAGTGCAACTGCACGTTCTGCCGCACCGTGAGGTCGGCAACGCCACGGCCGTGGCGGCGGGAAATGTCGGCAATAGCGCGCAGTTGATACGCCCGCAACAACCCGTTGGGAATACGAATCCGCAACATGAAGCAAGGCAACGCGCGGCCTTCGCCTGCGTGGCCCCCAAGCACGCCGACGCCGTCACCCTGCGTGTAAACTCCCCACCAGCGGAAGTAAGTCCCGAGCCACTCCGGCGGAATCGAGTCGAATCCCTCCCGCGCAAAACGGCGAATCTCTTCCAGGCCCTCCCATGGGTTCTTAGCCCGTTTGAGGCGCTCGGCCCTTTGCGCGTTGGTTTCTTTTTTCGTTTCTGCCATAAATGAAGCCATCAATGAAAAACCCACCGCCAGGATTTCTGGCGATGGGTTGATGAATGCCGGTATTGAGTAATTCTTAGATCAGGCAGTCCCTTGCGCCAGGACACACACATGTGGCGCGACAACAAACCCGCACGCACATCTGGCGAAGCCCCCTTTGATTCAGCACGATAATTTAATTGTAAACGGAGCAGCGCAGACCGTCAAAGTGTTTTTTGGATGCCTTCGATCAACAATCCCGATTCTGGAAACGACGACTTCTCGGGAAAGACGTTCGCGCCTCCGGGGCAAAGCCTAGGACAACCAGCAAACCCCGGAGCATGATCCTTTCATCGTGCCGCCTGGTGCAACACGCTCGGCTGAGTGCCCGGCGCAGAGCGACACAGAATGGACCACAGCACCGCCTGAATCGCGACAAATATCGGCACTGAGAGTTGGAGGTGCGTCCGTACCGTCAGCGGCCCCAGCAACGGCAAGAGGAACGCGAGGTAGACCAACAGACCGATTGGCGCCGACGAAGAATCATCGGCATGCCCGAGCGCCCAATCCGCCAGCAGCAACAGCGCCGGAGCGAGCGCCAGCAGGTCGTACACGAACAAGTGAGGATTCACCAGAACTGCCGCAAAAGCGAGAGCGGAAAAACGCAGCGCCAGAGGGCCACGCGATCGCCACGAGGCGACGGCCATGGCCAGAACAACAATTGATGACAAAACGTAAAGCGCGAGCGCAACGCTGGGCCACGGCACGAGCAAAAGCCAGAAAGATCGCAACGAATGCATCTGGGCTTGCGAAGCTCCGGGCTCGGCAGCGCCGATCCAGCGCGACATGTGCCAGAGGGTGTCGAAGTACGCGCGCATTACCGCAGCGCCAAAATACGTCCAAGTTAGAGCGACCTGCGCAGCGACTGAGACAACCAGTCCAGCCAAAGCCTTCCATGCGTAAGAAAGAAGCAGAACCAGCGGAATCGCCGCCAGAAACTGCGGCTTGAATGCCAACAAACCCAGGGCCGCGCCGGCTAGCCAGTCGTTGCCGGAACGAAAAGCCAGAAACGCCGCGCTGAAGCACGCCAGCAGCAGCATCGATATCTGTCCCCGCACAAAGAAATGGAAAAACGGCGGGAAAGAAATTGCCGCCACAGCTACCAGGCCAGGGTACGGGCGCAGCCCGGCACAGGATTTCCAGACCCAAAAAATACAAAAGAAAAACAACAACACGCTGATCGCTACCCAGATCGAAGCCGCGACCAGAAACGGAAATCGCGCCAGGGGAACGAAGAACAAGCCAACCTGAGGTCCATAGACGGTGGGCAATCGCACGCGGGTCGATTGCTGGACGATGGTCTGCAGTTCGGCCGAGGCAATCGCTTGGTCGAAAAGCTCGCTGCTGCGGCCCTGTGCGATCAGCCGCGCCGAAATATAAAACTGCAGAAAATCCTGGAACTTGACGTTGCCCGCGCGGTCCATCAACCCGGGCCTTGCGAAATCTACTGCGCACCCTCCCCACAGGCAGCAAGCGAGAATAATCGCCTGGATGCGAATGCGCCGCGGATTCAGCCAGTTCGAGATCTTAATTGTTTGCAGCCCCCGCCGGCTTCTGTAATTGGTCGAGCGCGGTCAGGACTTCTTCACTGTGCTTCACCGGGTCGACGCTGCCATAGACTTTCGCGATCTTTCCGTTCGGGTCGACGACAAAGGTGTGCCGGGCTGCGATCTTTACGACACCCAGATTGGTGAGCGATCCATATTCCTCGGTCACTTGGTGGCTGGTGTCGGAAAGCAGCTTGAAGTTCAAACCTTCCTTGGCGCAGAACTGCTTATGCGAGTCCACGCTGTCCACGCTGACGCCGAGCACTACCGCGTTTCGTTCGGCATACTTGGCCTGGTCAACTTGAAAGTTGTGGGCTTCGCGGGTGCATCCGGGAGTTTGATCTCTGGGATAGAAATAAAGCACGACCCACTTGCCGCGATAGTCCTTCAGACTAACGGACGATCCATCCTGCGAAGGCAGGGTGAAATCCGGAGCGGTGCTGCCCTCGGAAGGCATGGCATCGCTGGAAAACAGACGGGGAACAAACACCGCCGCTATCGTCAAGACGATCAATACCAGCACGACTCGCAACATAGTTCCTCCTAAAGCCGTCACGTGCGATTCAGGAGAATTCTAAATCAATTGGGAACCCAAGTGGCCTTCCTCAGCAAAAATCGCCGCGATTGAATATGATGAATGGTTAAGCCTTTCACTACGGAGACAGCAGACGTGGCTCAGACGGAAACTGACGGTCTAGAGGTATTGGAAACCCGGGAGTGGGTTGACTCGCTCGATTATGTCCTCTCCAAAGGCGGCCCAGTGCGGGCGGGACGGCTCATTCAGCAACTGGCTTTGCATGCGCGTCGCGCAGCCGGAGTGAATCTTCCCTTTTCTGCAACCACCCCCTATCAGAACACCATCGCTTCGACGCAGCAACCACCGTTTCCTGGCAGCCAGGAGATGGAACGCCGCATCAAGAGCCTGGTTCGCTGGAATGCGCTGGCAATGGTTGTACGGGCCAACAAAATTCAGGAAGGCATCGGCGGGCACATCTCCACGTTCGCTTCGGCGGCAACATTGTACGAAGTTGCATTCAATCATTTCTTTCAAGCGCAAACTGAGAGCGGAGACCGCGATATCGTTTATTTTCAAGGCCACGCCGCTCCTGGAATGTATGCGCGAGCCTATCTCGAAGGCCGGATTCCCAAGGAAAAGTTGGAGAACTTCCGCCGTGAGCTGAAGCCGGGCGGCGGATTGAGCTCGTATCCGCACCCCTGGCTGATGCCGGGATTTTGGGAGTTTCCCACCGTTTCCATGGGCTTGGGACCGATCCAGGCTATCTACCATGCCCGCTTTATCCGCTACCTCGAAAATCGCGGATTGAAACAGTCCACCGGCGGCAAGGTGTGGGCATTTCTGGGTGACGGTGAGATGGACGAACCGGAGGCGTTGGGATCCATCACTCTTGCCTCGCGCGAGAACCTGGACAACCTGATTTTTGTGGTGAACTGCAACCTGCAGCGGTTGGACGGACCCGTACGCGGCAATGGAAAGATCATTCAGGAACTGGAAGCGATTTTCCGCGGCGCAGGCTGGAATGTGATCAAGGTCATCTGGGGCACGGATTGGGACAATCTGATCCAGAATGATCGTGACGGCCTGCTGGTCAAGCGCATGGGCGAAGTCAGCGACGGCCAGTACCAGAAATATTTCGTGGAAAGCGGAGCGTACTTCCGGCAGAGTCTCTTCGGCTCCGACCCGCGCCTGCTCAAGATGGTCGAGCACTTATCGGATGAGCAACTGGCGCGAATGCGCTTGGGCGGACACGATCCCATCAAGGTGCACGCTGCCTACCGCGCCGCCGTCGATCACCAGGGCGCGCCCACCATCATCCTGGCGAAAACCATCAAGGGCTATGGCCTCGGCGAAGCCGGCGAAGGCAAGAACATCACCCACCAGCAGAAAAAACTGAACGACGAAGAACTGCAGATGTTCCGGTCGCGCTTCGGGATTCCCATTCCCGACGACGAACTGCACAACGCGCCCTTCTATCGCCCGGCCGACGACAGCCCCGAAATCAAGTACATGCAGGCGCGCCGCCAGCAACTTGGCGGATACGTCCCGGAACGCAAAGTGCGGGCTACCCCGCTCAAGTCCTTATCCGAAGCACACTTTGAGGAATTTCATAAAGGCACCGACGGTCGCGAAGTCTCCACGACCATGGTGTTCGTGCGGCTGCTGGGGAAACTGCTGCGCGATCCGGAACTGGGCAAGCTGATTGTGCCGATCATTCCCGATGAAGCACGCACCTTCGGCATGGAGGCCCTTTTCCGCCAGGTCGGAATTTACTCCAGCGTGGGACAACTCTACGAACCAGTGGATATGGCCACGCTGCTGTACTACAAGGAAGCCAAAGACGGACAGATTCTCGAAGAAGGAATCACCGAGGCCGGCTCGATGTGCTCATTCATCGCCGCGGGCACGGCCTATGCGAATCATGGCATCAATACTATTCCATTCTTCATTTATTACTCCATGTTCGGGCTGCAGCGGATCGGAGATCTGATCTGGGCCGCCGCCGACATGCGTTGCCGCGGATTTCTTATCGGCGGCACCGCCGGACGCACCACGCTCGCCGGCGAAGGCCTGCAGCATCAGGACGGTCACAGCCACGTGTTGGCCCTGCCGGTTCCGAATCTTCTGGCCTACGATCCCGCGTTCGCCTATGAGATTGCCGTCATCATTCAGGATGGCATCCGGCGCATGTACATGGAGAATGAATCCATTTTCTACTATCTCACCGTGACCAACGAACCGTTGGCCATGCCCGAAATGCCCAAGGATGCGAAGGTTCGCGAAGGCATTCTGCGCGGGTTGTATCGCTTCAAAACTTCGCAGAAACCAGATGCACAGAAGCAACATGGACAGAAGCAAGGTGGAAAGCCGCACGCGCAATTGCTGGGCAGTGGCACCATCATGTTCGAGGTGTTGAAAGCGCAAAATATTTTGGAAGAACAATACGGAGTCGCGGCCGACGTTTGGAGCGTCACCAGCTACAAGCAGCTTTACCGCGACGCCAACGACTGCGAACGCTGGAATATGCTGCACCCAGCGGAAGAGCCCAAAATTCCTTACGTTACGCGGACGCTGAAAGATGCGCCCGGCCCGTTCATTGCCGCATCGGATTACATGAAGGTACTGCCGGAAAGCCTGGCGAAGTGGGTGCCTGGGCAACTGGTCTCATTGGGAACGGACGGTTTCGGCCGCAGCGAGAGCCGCGCCGCGCTGCGCGACTTCTTCGAGGTGGATGCGAAGCACATCGTGCTGGCTACGCTGACCGCGCTGGTGCGGGAAAAGAAAATCGACGCCGACGTGCTGAAGCAGGCCATTCCGCGTCTGAAGATTAATCCGGAGAAGGCGAATCCGGCGATCAGCTGACCCTCGCTGGTGAGCCTGTGCATGATCGGATTGGCTAGGAGAACGAAAATCTGCAGAGAGAACAGACTTAAAAAGGGACCATAAAAAGTGAAAACAGAAAAGGGACAGAATCTGTGACCGAATTCAAGCTCCCCGAACTCGGAGAGAACATCGAACAAGGCGACTTGGTTCGCCTGATGATTGCGCCCGGCGCCACGGTGAGCGCGGGCCAGGCCGTGATGGAACTCGAAACCGACAAGGCAGTCGTCGAGGTTCCTTCGTCGGTCAGCGGTATTGTGCAGGAAGTGAAAGTCAAGGAAGGCGACAAAATCAAGGTCGGCCAGGTCGTATTCACGGTAGAAAGTAACGGCGCTGGTGCTGTGGCCGCTGGTACGGAAGCAGGTTCCGCTCGTCAAGCTGCTGCAACTCCAGACCTTGCCGCCTCCGCGCAAGCTCCGGTACCGCAGCGTCCGGAGGCCGCGGTTTCACCCGCGCCCGTGCGAGCCGCGCAACCGGCTCCCGCCCAGCCTGCCTCCGGCCCCAGCGAGTTCAAACTGCCCGAGCTTGGAGAGAACATCTCTGAGGGCGACCTCGTCCGCTTGATGATCGCACCCGGCTCCAAAGTGTCGGAAGGCCAGCCGGTCATGGAGCTGGAAACGGAGAAGGCGGTCGTCGAGGTTCCTTCGTCGGTCAACGGAGTGGTGAAGGAAGTGAAAGTCAAGGAGGGCGAGAGGGTCAAAGTCGGCCAGGTGATCTTCACGCTCGAAGGCGGAGTTGCCGCGCCGGCTCCGGCCCGCCCGTCCGCTGCGCCCATCGAGCACGTCTCCGGGCAGCATGGCGCGCGCCTCGCGTTTCAGGCCGCGATTCGTGCCGAAGGCAAAACCGAAGAACAGGCTCTGCCTCCCGACCAGCCCCAGCAACAGCCGCCTGCCTTCACCATGCCCGCACAGTTGGGCAAGGTTGCCGGCACCGAGCATCGCGACCCCGTCGCCGCCGCCCCGCACACTCGCCGCCTGGCTCGCGAACTCGGGATCGACATTTACGAGGTCAAAGGCAGCGGCCTTGGCGGACGCATCATCGAAGATGACGTCAAAGCCCACGCCAAGGGTCTGATGGCCGCAGCCGTTTCCGCGATCCAAACTCCAACCCGTGCCGGCCACTTCATCGAACCCAAGCTGCCGGACTTCGCCAAGTGGGGCAAGGTGGAGCGGGTTTCCATGCGCGGAGTGCGTCGCAAGACCGCCGTGCATCTGGCGGAATCCTGGAACATCATTCCTCACGTTACGCAGCAGGATCGCGCCGACGTCACCGAGCTCGAGCAACTGCGCGCCCGCTTTGGCCCCAAGGCCGCCGAAGCGGGCGGCAAGATGACCATCACGGCCATCGCTCTGAAAGTTTGCGCGGCCGCCCTGAAAGTCTTTCCCCAGTTCAACGCCAGCATCGATATGGAAAGGGAAGAGATCGTCTACAAGCAATACATAAATATCGGCGTGGCCACCGACACTGATCGCGGCTTGCTGGTTCCGGTGATCCGCGACGTGGACAAGAAAAACATCGTGGAGCTGGCGGTCGAGTTGTCGCTGTTGTCCAAGCAGGCGAGAGAAAAAAAACTCACGCCCGCCGACATGGAAGGCGGCACCTTCACCATCACGAATTTGGGCGGCATCGGCGGCAGCGGCTTCACCCCCATCGTGAATCATCCGGAAGTTGCCATCCTGGGGCTTTCGCGGTCGCGTACGGAACCGGAATGGGTCAATGGAAAATTCGAGCCCCGGCTGATTCTGCCGCTTTCGCTTTCCTACGATCATCGCCTGATTGACGGAGCCGATGCGGCTCGCTTCCTGCGTTGGGCGGCCGAGGCGTTTGAACAGCCGTTCCTGCTTTCCGTGCAGGGATAAACGGCAGAAAACAGAACAAGAACTAAGTCGAGGCGTTTCGTAAGACTCCCGACCGCAAAGCATGCCCAAAGCAACATGAACCATTACGAGGACAAGACAGCGCTCAATGGCTGAAACGTCAAACTTGAAAATCGCGGTGGTGGGCGGCGGCCCCGGCGGCTATGCCGCCGCTTTTCTCGCCGCCGATCTGGGAATGCACGTAACCCTGATTGACCCGGAGCCAAACCCGGGCGGCGTGTGCCTTTACCGCGGGTGCATTCCTTCGAAAGCCCTGTTGCACGTCGCCAAGCTGATCGTAGAATCCGGGCAAGCCAAGAACTGGGGGATCGATTTCGCCGCGCCGAAAATCGATCTCGCCCGCCTGCGCTCGTGGAAAGAAAGCGTCGTCAAAAAGCTGACCGGCGGTCTGGGACAGCTCTCCAAACAGCGCCACGTGGAATACATTCAGGGCAAGGCCGGGTTTGAAAGTTCGAACCAACTTCGAGTGAGCCGAGCCGATGCAACCGAAGTGACGCTCAGCTTCGACCGCATCATTCTCGCAACGGGCTCACGGCCCGCCATCATTCCCGCGCTCAAACTCGATTCTCCGCGCCTGATGGATTCCACCGGCGCTCTCAACCTGGAAGATATTCCCGGCACTCTGCTGGTGGTGGGCGGCGGTTACATCGGTCTCGAGCTGGGATCGGTGTATGCCGCCCTGGGCGCACGCGTCACCGTGGTCGAAATGCTGCCGGGGCTGCTTCCCGGCGCCGACCGCGACCTCGTGCTTCCTCTGCACAAGCGGCTGGAAAAGATGTTCGACGCGATTCTGCTGAATACCACCGTGGCGTCTCTCAAAGCCGAAGGCAATGGAATTCGCGCGGCCTTCGCAGCCGCGCAGGCAAAGCCGCCAGAGGAAGCCAAGCAGACAGAAGAAGCGGAGCAACCGGAAAAAGCCAAGCAGACAGAGAAAGTTTTCGACCGCGTGCTGGTATCGGTCGGGCGCAAGCCGAATTCGGAAATCCCCGGACTGGAAAAAACTCAGGTCCAGCTCGGGTCGCGCGGCTTCATTCAGGTGAACCAGCAGTTGCAGACCGCCGATCCTCTCATCTACGCAATCGGCGATGTCGTCGGCGAACCCATGCTCGCGCACAAGGCTTCGCACGAGGGGCGTACCGCGGTCGAAGCCATCGCCGGCCATAAAGTCGCGTTCGAACCGGCCGCGATTCCCGCCGTCGTTTTCACCGATCCCGAGGTTGCCTGGTGCGGTTTAACGGAAACTCAGGCGCAAGCGCAAAACCGTGAGATTCAGGTCGCCAGGTTTCCCTGGGGCGCATCCGGCCGCGCCGTCACGCTCGACCGTCCCGACGGAATGACCAAACTCATCATCGATCCAAAGTCGGAACGCGTGCTGGGAGTCGGAATTGTCGGCGCGGGCGCCGGCGAACTGATCGCCGAAGGAGTGCTGGCCATCGAGATGGCCGCGCTGGCCGGCGACGTGGCACTTACCATTCATCCCCATCCCACGCTTTCGGAAACTGTGATGGAGTCCGCCGAGGTCTTCTTCGGCACCAGTACGCACGTGTACCGGCCCAAGCGCGGATGAACGTTGTGGCCTCGCATTTTCGTGTGCCGCCCTCGTCCGTTTGCAGCAACTCATTCCGATACAATTGACTGTTATTCGACTGGTCCGAATGCTGGCGCGTTCAGCACGCGAGTTGCTCAGATAGAGCTGGGCCCGAGAGAAAACGATGCCTTCTTTTTTCAAGCAAATCGTTGTGTTTGCTGTTGTTTCTGCCTCTTGCTTGCCGCTTCGCGCACAGAGTTCACTGCAGCAAATCCTGCAGCCCGCGAAACCTGCGAGCAACTCCGCCCCGGCCCCGGCCGACCCTTTCGGTCGGGGAACACCTTATGGAACCGTATTCGGGTTTCTGCAAGCGGCGCAGTCCGGCGATTACAGCATTGCCGCGCAGTATTTGCAGATGAGCGCCGCGCGCCGCCAGTCCGAGGGCGACCAAATGGCCATGAAACTGAAGTTAGTCATGGACGTCGCCTTTGCCGGAAGCCTGAAGCATGTCAGCACACTGCCCGAGGGAACCCCGCAGGAGGATATTCCGCTGGACCACCAGCGAATCGGAACCATGTCATCAGGCGACATCGAAGCCAACCTCGACCTGGTACGCGTTACCGACCCGAGCGCGGGAAAAATCTGGCTGATCTCCTCCGACACGCTAGCCAAGATTCCAGAGCTTTACGACCAGGTAAAGGCGCGTCGGGTGGAAACCAAGCTGCCGCAATGGCTGGTAAAGCATCAGTTGGCTGGCATGCCGCTGTGGCAGTGGCTGGCACTGCTGCTGGCAATTCCCGTGGCCGCAGCGGCGGGCTGGCTGTTCTTGCTGGTGCTGCAGATTCCGCTGCGCTGGTGGGCGCGGCATCGCGGCCAGCCTGGAATCGCAAATTGGCGTTCCGTCTCCGGACCAGGCTGGCTGCTGACGGCCACCGTCGCTCACCGGATTCTTGCCGGCTACCTCGGCATGCCTCTGCTGCCGCGCCATTACTATGTGCAGCTGGTCACTGTAGCCCTCATCATCGGCGCCAACTGGATTCTCTGGCAGTTTGTCCGCTGGTTCCTGCGGCGGGTCCGCAATCGCGCTTTCGCGCACGGCCATGGAGGAACGGGCTCACTGATTCTGCTGGGCGAACGCATCATCAAGGCCGTGGTCTTCATGATGGCGCTGTTCTTTATTCTCGGCAGCCTGGGTTTCAACATGTCCACCGCGCTGGCCGGACTCGGCATCGTAGGTTTGGCCATCGGCTTCGGTGCGCAAAAGTCCATCGAAAACCTGTTCGGCGGAGTTTTCGTTCTCGGCGACGAAGTGATTCGCGTGGGCGATACTTGCCGCTTCGGCGACCGCACCGGCACCGTCGAAGATATCGGCCTGCGCTCCACCAGGGTTCGCACCGATAACCGCACCCTGCTGGCCATCCCCAACGGCACGGTGGCGACCATCAACGTGGAGAATTTCAGCCGCCGCGACAAGATTTTTTTTCAAACCAATCTTGCCCTGCGCTACGAAACTTCGCCCGACCAGATGCGCTACCTCCTCGCCAACGCGCGACGCTTGCTCTACAGCCATCCTAAAATCGAAGCCGCCAGCGTACACGTACGCCTCACCGATTTTCGCGTCAGCGCCTTCAACGTGGAGGTGAGCGCTTACGTTCTTACCCAGGACGATAACGAGTTCGGAGCCGTGCGCGAGGACTTGCTGCTGCGCTTCATCGATCTAATCAACGAATCCGGAACCGCTTTTGCGCTTCCTTCGCAAACGCTCTATCTCGGCCGCGATTCAGGATTGGAAAAAGAGAAAACCGAAACCGCAACGAAAGAAGTTACAGAGTGGCGCGACGGCAAGCAGTTGCCGTTTCCCGATTTCACCAACGACCAGATCTCCGCGTTTCGCGGCTCCCTCGAATATCCGCCGCCAGACTCCGCCCAGCGCAACCCGAAGCCCGGCACAGGCGGAGGCGGTTAGAGAAGAATCAGTGCCTTTGAACCGCACCCTTGTGAGGACAGCAGCCCTCGGCTGTCCCGCCGGGCAAAACCCGGCAGCGTTGCTCAGAATGAACAAGACCAGTCGGCTATTTCGCCGCCACCAACTCCCGCGCCTGCTGCGGACGTTTCGCCTCCAGCAGAATATCGGCTATCATCTTCCGCGCCGGAATGCCTTCCGGCTCTTCGCCCAGCGAATCCTCTTTATCGGCCATTGGACGCAGCGCCGCTATCGCATCGTCATACTTCCCTTCGGCGAATGCCAGCCAGGCCTGCGCTTCCTTGCGATCGTCCTCCACGCCCTCGGCAAATTCTGATTTCTTCTCCACTAGCTTTTGATGAATGCTTTCAATCGTGGCAACATCCTTGCGCACGTCGTCCGGTTTGCGCAGATGCGCCGCCCCAATCGCCCGTGCCCAGCAAACAACCGCCTCCTCCGCTGTGCCTGTAACCGCCACCGGAGGCAGCGCCGCCGCGCTCGGCCAGTCGTGCATCTCGATCGGATACAGCGCGCTCAGGTGCGCCAGCGCAGCCGCGTGCGGATCGTATCCCTTGCCGTACATGTCGTCGTTCTTATCGGGCATGGCGCGGATCTCTTCAATCAGCGCTCTGGCTTCGGCGTCGCGTCCGCTTTGCATATAAGCATAAAACAGAAAATCCATGGCGTGGAACTGATGGCCTTCTCCGCCCATGTGCATGGCCGCCGTCTTGCGCGTCGCCGCGATCGAGGCCAGATTCGAATTGATGTCGTCTTGCCACAAACCCACGCGGGCAAAGATGTGCGAAGGCATATGCAGCGCATGTGGAGCCGCCGGCGCGATCCGCGCATAACGCCGCGCCGCCGGCAAACCCAACTCGGCCAGTTGCGGCTTGTCGTAGCTGTGGATCAAATAATGCGCCACTCCGGGATGGTCCGGCTCAATGACAAACAGTTTCTCCAGAATCGCCGCCGCCTGTTTGCGATTGGCAAAAGTCGCGTCGTCGTGCGGCTCCGAGGCCAGCAGCGACAGCGCATAGAACGCCGCCGCTTCGTGATCCTTGGGGTAAGCTTCATACACCCTCTTTATCGCATCCGAATAAGCCCTCGCACGCGCCTCGTGATCGAGTTTCTTCGAGTCGGCATAGAAAGCTGCAATCGCCGCAATATAGGCGCGCTCCCGTTCTGTGGTCTTGCCCTTTTCGGCCTTATGCACTTCCTCTAGGCCGCGGCTGATCATTTTTTCGTCTGGCTGGTTCCACAGCTGATGCCATAGGCTTATGGCTATGCCCCAATGCGCCATGGCGCAATGCGGATCCTCTTTGGCGATCTCCAGGAATTCCTTTCCCGCCTCCTCGTACCAGAACGAGTGCAGCAGCGCCACGCCGCGCGCAAACGGCTGCTGCACCGCTGCCGCGCACGAAACCGGAAAATGTACCGTCCCCAGTTGCGTTTCGCTCACAATTTCATGGTGATTGTGGCCATGCTCATCGTCGGCAAGAGCAGTCAGGAAGAAAACAGAGGAAAACAGCAGCGCCCACGCAATCCGTTTCATAGAAACCCCGCTGAAGAGCGAGTCTATTCTCGCGAGAAGCGCAGGGTCAAACGCATAGTCGCGACAAGAGTAGTCGTGACAAAAATCAAAAACTGAAGATCGATGGGCCACGCTCAAACGGCGGCCCATGCACTAATTGAGGTTCGCGCCCTCGGATCTGCATAACTCCGCCATGGTCAGCCGGTCGGCTGCTCCCACCTTGCGCAGCATGCGGTGCACGTGGTTCTTCACTGTTTGCTCCGACAGATTCAGCCGCGCCGCAACCTCTTTGTTCGAGAGCCCGTCACGAATCAGCCGCGCCAGTTGTTGCTGCCTCGGACTGAAGTCCAGGGTTTTCTTCGCCCGCACGCCGGGGAGGCTCATCTGGGGATGCGCGATGCATCGGAATAGTGCCACCGACAATGAAGGAGGGCACACCGCTTCACCGGCCGCCACGTCTCGAATCGCCCGCGATACTTCCGCGGCCGAAGCGTCCTTCAGCACATATCCCAGCACGCCTTCCTTCACCAGCCGCAGAAAAACGCCTTCGTCCGCCTCCATCCCCACCATCACCACTCTGACTTCCGGCCTGGCCTCGTGCAGTCGCCGGATGACTCCATCCTCTGACAATGCCGTCGAAACCGAATCGAGCACCACCACGTTCGGCTCCGTCGCAACAATTTGCTGCAGGATTTGCGGAGAATAGGGTCCGCCGCCGACGACGCGGATGTCGTCTTTCTTCGATAGCAGCCGGATTAGAGCTTCGCGCAGCAGACGGTTTTCGGCCAGCAAGAAAACCGCAGTAACTATTCCGTGAGGGGTTCCCACTTCAGATCCCATCGAACTGCGTGCCAAAGCTACTCGCCGCCCGGCAGCGAATACCGCACGCTCTGCCTTTCCGAACATCTCCCCACGAAAACCCGGGAATGTCCGCCCTTCCCCCTCGAACAAGTGCCGCAATTATGTCACATCGTCCGTGACAATTTTTAACCAAACCCTCAAATCACGTTTCCCACGACAGCCTGGCCTGTTCCCGCACGCCAGGCAGCCAAACCGGATTGAACTGTTTCCTCTTGAACCCCAAAGAACGAGTAAAGTTCTGCTCCTGCAACAAAATTATAAGAAAGCTCCTCGCTCACCGAAGGTTGCCCTTGGGGAGGAACCGCGATCCCATCGCCCCTGTTTTCCAAACTCTGATCTGCAAGGCGTGCGCAACGCTTTCGCGCTAAGAATAGGGAGTGTAGTTGAGCAAGGCCGGGAGGGTCAAACTCTTACGGGCCGGCAAACGTCCCGCGCTAAACACGAGAGAGCCCCTCGCTCACGCAAGGGGCTCTCCTGGGGGAGGGACGGGGCGAAGCGCCCGCGGTCCCAAACTTAATCAATTGCTGGTCCGGTACTGTCCAGCCGCTGTCCGGCTTACTTCGGCTGCTGCATCTGGTCTGAAGTCGCGGCTGGAGCGGTACCGCTCAAAGCCAACTGGTCCAGATCGTTCTTCAACAGGCTGATTTCCACGCGTCCGCCGCTGACGTGCTTGGTCTTGGCTGCGTCGTCCGTTTCGCCGACCGGCGCGTTCCCCATGCCCACCAAGTAAATGCGGTACACCGGAATCTCATGGTTCAGAACCATATAGCGCACCACCGACTCCGCCATCTTCTGGGAGTTCTGGATTGCAATCTGGCCCTTGCCCGATGAGAAGCCCTGCACTTCGATGATGTAGCCGCGCTGGCCCTTCACCGTGTTCGCCATTTCATCCAGCGCGTCCTTGGCATTCTTGCTCAGCAGCGTCTGCCCCGGACGGAAACGAATCTCCGTCTGGTTCGAGGCCTTGTACTGGTCGATATTGCCCACCACCGTCTCCACGGTCTGGATGCGGGTGGTGGCCTGCTGCGCCGATTGCTGCGCCGCGGTTGCCTTGTTGCCCGCGTCGATCGCGTGCTGATCGGCTTCGTTGGCCTTGTCGGCCGCCAGCTTGATGCCGGCCTGCGCGCGCGAGTCCGTGTCTTTAATCGCCTTGCCGTTGGTTGCGGTCAGATCGTCGAGCTCGTTTACGCGGTCGCGGATCGGCTCAGTCTGCCGCTTCACATAATTCTTGCGGGCAAACGGATTCACCCGGCCCCAAAAGCCTTCGCGGCTCGGTGGGGCCAGAGGCGCTTTGCCGGTGGCCGTGTCGGTCGACTGTGTCTGCGTCGCCGCGGTCTGCGATTGGTCCTGACTGGGAGACGAGGTGGTCTGCGCAATGGCCGGGAACGCGAGTACCGCGGCCAGCGGCAGGACGGTAAGAATTCGGCTGTTCATAAATAACTTCCTCCAAGTTTGGGGGAGCGCTTTGGGGGCTCCACTCCAGCACGCCTTAACGGGCGTGTTGCGTGATTTTAATTGCGTCCCCATTAACGATACAAAGAAGCAAGCGAAACTCGCTGTGCCGGCCTGCGCTGACGCCACGCATGCCTGAAAACCCAAAACTCCGGCGCCCGCGACTATCCTGGCGCCTGCCTTTACTACTACAACTGGGATGCCAAATCCACCCCCGGGCTTCAGCGGCTAAACCCTTGAAATATAAGAATATTGTAACCCCACGCCGCCGGGAACAACAGCCCCGCAGAGTAATTTTGCCAAACCTGATATAAAAACTGCGTGCATTTCTAACCGGCGGTAACCACACTTGGTACCTGCCGCCGGTCTGTAATTAGGGGTCTTGGTTTCAGTAGCCTGTGGTTTGCTGGAGTTTCGCTCGGCAAGGCCCTGCGCACGCAAAGTAGACCTTAGGCGACTGAAACTTGTCATTTCTGATGAGGCGAGGCAGACTGGCTTCGTCCCAGCCGACAGCCTAAGGACGACCGTCCACACATGAGTCCGCCTTAGGCGGGTCGGCAGTATTTCTCGTACTGCTCGGAGATGAAGTGATCCGTCATCCCCGCGATGTAGTCGCAGATGACACGGGGCAGTCGTTCTTCTTCAGCCTTCTCGCGGTAATTGGACGGAAGGCTGGCGGGGTTCTCCATCCAGAAAGTGAACAACTGGCTGATGATGCGCTCGGCGTCATCTTTTTCGCCGGCCAGAGCGGGGTTGTAATAAAAATTCTGATAGAGAAACTGTTTGGTTTGTTTGCGTTCCGCTTCCACCTCTGAACTGAATGCGGCCACGCGTTCGGGATAGTTGCGCACATCGTCGAGGGTCCGAATCGCGGAGCGGTCAATGCGCGCCAAAGTGTTGGTAATCAAATCGCTCACCAGGCGGTTGAGCACGCGCTTGAGAGTTTCGTTGAAGCGCAACTTCTCCGGTGCGTCGGGATAAAGCCGCTCTACTTCACGGTAGAGGGGCTCGCATACGGGCACGCCCGCGCGGATTTTTTCGAGCGAGAGCAGATGCGCTTCGTAGCCGTCGTCGAGGTCGGCCGTGTTGTAGGCGATTTCATCCGTCAGATCAATGAGTTGCGCTTCGAGCGGAGGACGCCGGTCAAGCAGATACTCAGCCAACTCCGGATGCTTAGCGGCGTCGTAATCGCGCGAATGCTTGATGATGCCTTCGCGCACTTCAAAAGTGAGATTGAGGCCGCGAAAGGCGGCGTAGCGCTGCTCGAAATCTTCGACGATGCGGAGAGCATGCAGATTGTGATCGAAAGAAAGTCCCTGGCCGCGCATGGCGGCGTCGAGAGCTTTTTCGCCGGCGTGGCCGAACGGAGGATGGCCGATGTCGTGGACAAGAGCCAGAGTTTCGGCCAAATCGACGTTAAGGCCGAGCTGCGCAGCGATGGTACGGGAAATCTGCGCGACTTCGATGGTATGGGTGAGACGGTTGCGAAAGTGATCCGAGTAACGGCGTGTGAAGACCTGGGTTTTGGCTTCGAGGCGGCGAAAGGCGCGCGCGTGGATGACGCGGTCGCGATCGCGCTGGAAATCGTTGCGGTAGGGATGCGGCGGTTCGGGGAAGCGGCGTCCGCGGGAGCGCTCCACCTGCACCGCGTAGCCAGCCAGCATGTCTCGAAGTTTAACAGAGTTGATCCTGGTGTTGAATCATGCCGCTCCGCGCCGCTTCGGCCGCTTGAAACTCAGGCCAGGTAAGGTGCCAGGCGGCTTGGCTGTTACCGCCCAAAAGTCGTCATTGCGCCCACGATTGTTCCTGTGATAAATTAAACAATTGTCCCAGACATCTGGAAGGGATCAGACGCGGACTTGTGCCCGTAAGGGCTTAAGATCGCAATTGCTGGCGTAGCTCAGTCGGTAGAGCATCTGATTTGTAATCAGAGGGTCAGGGGTTCGAATCCCTTCGCCAGCTCCAGGAAACGAATTTTCCGGCAGGCGGCGGAGTCGGTAGCGCGCAACAGGTTTTCCAACGCACTCCATTCGGAACTTTTCCGGCGTGTAGTGGTTTTCGCGCGGTTTCGTGTATGCGCGATTCTTGGGTTTCTGATTCGCGGAAAATTGGGTTGTGAGACTTGGCTGAACTTTGGGCTGCGGGGGTTGGCCGCGTACATGAAGTGGAGCGTCCGGCATGAGGTCATCTGCCGGAGGGAGCGCGCTGGCCGCATCGCCCGGCAGTTTCTGCACAGGTGGGTGAGTGGTTAAAGCCAACAGACTGTAAATCTGTCCCTCCTAGCGAGGTACGAAGGTTCGAATCCTTCCCTGTGCACCAGTGATTTGAGTGAACCGATTGCACATAGCGCTGGTTTGTTACATCGTGCTTGCGATTCTGACTTGGGGCACGATCACGGCGCCGAGGTTGCGGGCAGCGACGCTGTTGATTTTAGCTCTGTTCGCCGTGAAGTCGATCTTGCGCCGCAATGATGTGTTGCATTCGGATAAGGGAAGCGAACCGTAGTAGCCAAACATCGAAGCGGCTTAAAGCTGAAGGCTGATAGCTGACAGCTGGTTTCGGGCCGATGTAGCTCAGTTGGTAGAGCACTCCCTTGGTAAGGGAGAGGTCACCAGTTCAATCCTGGTCATCGGCTCCAGAGTTTGGGTCTGTGTCGAGCATATAGGTCGGCCGTTCCGGGAGTTAGAGTTCTGCTTGCTAACGGCTGATAGCTGATGGCTGTTTTTTGAGCGGGAGTAACTCAGTGGTAGAGTCACAGCCTTCCAAGCTGTTGGTCGCGGGTTCGATTCCCGTCTCCCGCTCCAGGAGTTAAGTTTTTTGCGGGCCGGAGCAAAAGCGGGAGTCCGCAGCCGAAATCCCTGGTGCTGTTTGCGGAAGGATGGGGCAGCTTGAATGCAGGCTGAGGCCATGAGTTTCGAACAGGCGACCCTCAAAGTTGAGAAAGCGGAAGAGTTCGGCAAGTTGCGCGTCGCAGTTGAGCAAGCTTTCTTGCCGGAGAGAATCCAGTCTTTCCTGAAGCAGTTGGACGGCCGGGGAATTCGCGTCCGCAACTTCGATGCGGTTCTCGCGGCGCGCGTGCTGGATGCGGCGGGTGGTTCGCGAGCTGAGTCCGCGCCGAGCGCTTGGCAGTTGTACGAGTCGCTGCCGGTTTCCGATCAGGCGCAGGTGCGTGAGTTTTATCTGTCGAAGCTGGAGACGGTCGATATGGCGCTACGGCACAAGTTCAAGAAGTTGTACCAGTATTACTGAGTGAGTAGGCGTTCATTAGATTTGAGCAACGCTAGACGCGAGGCAAGGCAATTTTATGGCGAAAGAGAAATTTGAGCGGAATAAGCCGCACTGCAACGTAGGGACGATCGGGCACATCGATCACGGCAAGACCACGCTGACGGCGGCGATCACCAAGGTGTTGCAGAAGCACAATCCGAAGA